>Ga0325414_1005810_pt1 | contig 13052 bp, 11 predicted proteins | sample PopdelMetagenome_8_FD_206183 | JGI IMG/M metagenome (GOLD analysis project Ga0325414, IMG submission 206183) | Populus deltoides microbial communities from Bellville, Georgia, United States - Leaf-PdKOR-R3 | ecosystem: Host-associated > Plants > Phyllosphere > Phylloplane/Leaf | place: USA...
TTTTTGTTATTGATATAAATAGTAAAAAAGATTACCTCTCTTTTTTTATTGCATTTTTCTTTTTTTATTTCTTTTATTTTAACTATTTTTTTAATTGCATCCTTTAATATTACTTAAATTTGAATTTGTTTTCATAAATTGTTTTGATTTACTTTCTATAAAATTATTATTGTTTCAAACTAACCTCTTGACATTTGGTTTGTACTTGGTTTATACTCGATTTTTCAAACATATATTTTTGTTCTTATATAATTATGTAAAAAATTGTTTTTTTTTAAAAACAATTCTTAAATCCAATAAAGTCCATCACCTGAATCATGGATTTTATGAGTTAAGCTGCGAAGCCCGGGTCAATCCAATATATTATAATCTCAATATTAAAAAAAAAAGTTATATTGAATTTTTTTCGTTCAAACTGTAGCGAAGCACAGCCCCCGTGAACTAGTCATAAACCATATAATGAAAGTTCTTTCTCTTATTCCACAATAACCAAATAAATTAAAGATGATGAAACTCAAATCTGTTTCATTAAAAAAAGTTACCAAATACACAATTATTACACTATATCAACTACTTATTCCCATCCTATTCTAAATCCAACAATTGTCAACATTTTTCTATTCACATGAACTTAATCCAGTGGGATGTCTCTAATGATGTCCTAAAATATCCAAGTGGCATGGGGCAAGGATTATATCTTGGATTATCCATTAATCTTTTGGTTTTATCAACCTGATCCATTCTTCCTAACCAATATGGCTAATAGTTGATGTCTAATACCTATAAAAAATTCCCTTTGGTGAATGTAGGGACTCTTCGATACTTAAATAAATATATTTTTAAGAGAAAATACAATGATATTTTAGAAAAAGACTCTGCAAATAAATATACAGTAGAGAATAGATATTGAGAACTTGGAGTTTAAAGAATTCATGGTGTATTTATAGCTCATGAGTCTTGTCTCTTATAAAAAGGAGGAGCTAAAGTATATTTTTGCTATGATAGTTTGAAGGATTCAAATGACATTTACCAACCACTAACCTCTCCACCAATAGAACAACGACTAACAACTTATTTTTCTTCACTTACCATGAGGTAGTTTTCCATCATTATACCACTCTATATATGGTAAGCTGATGTGATCAAGGTCTATAAATACCTTATTCACTAGGTAAAAAATTCAAATTAAAAACTTAAAAACAATCACAAGTTTGTTCACCATTCATGTTCCTCACTCCATTACTCTTTACACTCCTCTGCTCTTTAATCTCTTAATGAACATCTTCTAGTCACTACTACTTCATGATCCTTACCACCTCATATCACTACCACTTTATGGTTAACACTTTTTGGTCATTACCATCTTTTTGTCAACACTTTCTAGTTACTACCACTTTGTGAGCACTACTACCTCATATTACTACCACATTTTGGTTAATGTTTTTTTGGTCATTACCACTTCGTGATCACCACCACTACTTGGTTAATACCTCCTAGTTATTACCACCTTCCTATCACATCATGATCACCTAAACAAATCATTCTCCTATGTCTAAGTAGTAATATTCTATTATCTAAAAGGAACAAGTAAACTAAACAAACTCTCATCTCTTTTACAAACACTTTAAAAAAAAATCCACGTGAAGGTAACATGACATGTATATCTTTTTCTCCCTCTACTTCCACTAGTTAAGTCATTCATATATGAATGTTTAAAAAACCAGGGCGAAATGATAGTGCATTAAAAAATAAAAATAAAATTAAGACCATTATAGCCAAGTCCAAACAACCTTACATTCAAGTCGTTTGGACAAACCTTAACTAATCGATAAGCCTCACCAGGCAATTTGATCTTTGACCTAGCCTAAATAAGTTATCCACTATATATTTTGGCCTGGACCCTGATGCAATCCAAGTGATACCAAAAGATCTGTTAGAGGTTCCAGTTGATTTAGTGATAAAATTTAGAGTTAAGAGGTTCAAAAAAGCTTTTAATAAACTTCTTCAAGACACATAGGCTAAGGCGGACTTCAAGAAGATATTAAATAATGATGTACAAGCCCAGATTAATTTAATTCATGTTTAAGAGATGCTTGTAGATGGAAATTCAGGTATTATAGAAAGATTGGAATAAAAAGACTTAAATATGCTAGTTTTGGTCTTTAGCTACTTTTGAGTCATAATTGAAGCTATAGAAGTAATTTTAATGCAATCCCAGTTGCATTGGAAATTTGACATCCATATCTTTTCAGTGATATATGGCACGCCTCATAATTTATTAAGATGAGAGAGCATCATGCTTTTAAAGTTGGGCTTTGATTTTGCTAAAAAAATATGAAAATGACTTTAGTCTTATTTAAATTAGTTGAGCTATTGTTTTATTTATCTTTTAGTTATTATTATGACTTTTAGAGATATTAAGGCCTTTATTTAAATTTGGGTTCATTAGATTATTATTATTTATTAGGTTTATCTATATTTAGTAGGGATATCCTTTTAGACTTAGAATTCTTTTTAGTATAAATATTTTTATCCGTAGAGATTTTTTTATGGAAGACTAACTCTAATAAAGAAATTGGCATTCTTGATATCTCTTGCGTGGTTGAGTGACTCTCCTACTAAGTTCGTGATTGAACTTACAAACTATTTGAAATTTTGATCAATTTTGTTGTGATTTTATATTACTCCTTTGCGTCTCTTTATAGACATAGGGTGATAGTGATCATTACGTATAACTTTGGTTCTGCAATGCAAATTCTTATTGGGTCAAGTTGCAAACCATTCCAATATGATTTTAGCTTATCTTGGGAGATGTTCGCATCAAACCCAAAACTACCTAAATTCCTAGTTAGTGGCATGCAACACAATGCAAAATGACAAGCTCCAATAAAGTTAATACAATGCCTTACTCTCCCTGACTTGCTCATAAATTGTTAGCACGACACTCATCCTTTCTCGCCAATAGTAATCTCCTGCCTACATGTCACCTCAAATGACATTTACCAACCACAAACCTCTCCACCAATAAAACAACGACCAACAACTCATTTTTCTTCACTTACCACGTGGTAGTTTTCCATCATTATACCATTCTATAAGAGGTAAGGTGATGTGATCAAGGTCTATAAATACCTTGGCCACTAGGTAATAATTTCGGATTAAGAACTTAAGAACAATCACAAGTTCACTCACCACTCATATTCCTCACTCCACTGCTATTTACACTCCTCTGCTCTTTAGTCTTTTGGTGAACACCTTCTAGTCACTACCACTTCGTGATCCCTACCACCTCATATCACTATTACTTTATGGTTAACACCTCCTGGGCGTTACCACCTTTTAATTAACTCCTTCTGGTCACTACCACTTCGTGAACACTATCACCTCATATCACTACCACTTTATGGATAACACCTCCAAGTCATTACCACCTTTTCGTCAACTTGTTCTGGTCACTACCATTTCATGATTATTACCACTTCTTGGTTAACACCTCCCGATCATCACCACCCCTTCTCACATCGTGACCACCTGACCACCTCCTTACAATCAGGACCACCTTCTTATACCCCTTGCTCTCTTTAACATCTTTTGCTCCAACACAATATTCTACTTTTATATTTGTTAGCATAAACATTAAAGTTCTTTATATTCTAATAATTGACTTGTTTTTGGAGGAAATATCGTGGAAGTTACCATGTCATCTCACCAACTAATAATCAAACAAAGTTAGGTTATAAACCCAAGTTTAGCCGCACAAAGCCCGACCCATCCGAAGTTCGCAGCTTTTATTGATTGATCTAAATGAAAAATAATACACTAAGAATATCTCATAATTGTTTTTTATGAATTCCATAAAACAAATTTGTGTGTGTGGATGAGCAATTGGCGGAAAATATCGAGATAGCAGCTTCTGTAGCATTCCCACCGGGCATTAAATGGACCCAGGTCATGATTGGCCAATTATTTTATCCTTTCAAAAATGTCAACGCTCGTAGATTCCCCATTCTCTCTTGCCTTTCTTTGAGTTTTACTTTCTTCGTATTAATCGAGTGTTTGTTTTTTAAAAATATTTTTTAATATTAATATATTAAAAATATTTAAAAATATTAAAAAAAATTAAAAGTGTTTAGAATTGCGGTTAACCGCACTCCCAACCCCACTTGTACTGCATATTCATTGAATTTTTTATTTTTATTTTTTTGTGATAGTCCATTATTTTTTGTGGTATAAATGGGAAGGCCTCTTCATAAACAGGGGAATAGCAGAGCGAGTAAGTTGCCATTGTTATTATTTACTAATAGAGGCAGCAAGCAATGAGACTTCCAAGCCCTACGCTTTGCCTCCTACCATTTCTTTTTCTGACTCTAGTGCAGAGACCCACCTTTGCCTCCATAAAGGTGAGCATTCAATCTCTGTAGAAATTAACTATACATTAAACCACACACCCACTATCTCTTTCTTTTCCCTCTTTTTGTTTTTGGTTGTTGTTGTAATGGTGGCAGCTTGATATTTCAACATATTGAATCTTCTTTTTCTGTGTATATAATGGTGCTGTAGCCATATGTGGTGTACTTCGGAGGCCATTCTCATGGCCCGAAACCCTCGTCTTTCGATGCAAATCTAGCGAAGGACTCTCATTATGCATTCCTTGGATCCTTCTTGGGAAGGTAATGGATGTTCAAGCATAGCTACAGAAGAAATAGCTGTTTTTCCATAGCAAGATATCTAATTTTGTTTCTGATTTTCATGGAACAGCCGTGAATTCGCTGAAGATGCTATATTTTACTCGTACACGAGGCACATCAATGGATTTGCTGCCACTTTAGAAGATGAAGTAGCAGCTGAGATAGCTAGTGAGAAACCACTGTTCCTGCTGCTCTGTTTGTGCCCCTGTTTTGTTTCGTTTGTGATTATTGAGCTGTCTTCCTTATCCAATGCAGAGCATCCAAGAGTAGTGTCGGTCTTCTTGAACCAGGGAAGAAAACAACACACAACTCATTCATGGAGCTTTCTGGGACTCGAGAAAGATGGAATCGTTCCTTCTAGCTCGATTTGGAAGAAGGCAAGATTTGGTGAAGATGCAATTATCGGAAACTTAGACACTGGTAACCCTTTTTTTCTAAAGTCGTTCACGAGGGTTTTTTATTTTATTTTATTTTATTTATCCTTCCCGAGATTTTTAGAGAGAGAAGATAGAAATGCGAGCTCAGGTAGTCTACGAAATCTTAAACTATATAAAAATAATGACATTTTTATTGCATCTCTTATTTCCATGGAGTTAGAAGCTTTGTAGTGATAACGTTGAGGTGTCCTTTTCTTCTACTCTAGAAGTAACTATTATGTCTTCATTTGAATTTTCCAATTTGAATTTGGACGTGCATCGTTGGCTTAGAGATTGAATTTGGAATATGGAAAAATCACTTCCAGATCTATTATCTACGAAGACGGTGTGTAAATCGTGTTTTATAAAAAATTATATTTTTTATGTTTTAAATATTTTGATGTGGCGATCTTAAAAATAATTTTTTAAAAATAACAAAATAACATTTTAAAACGTTTCAACATAAAAAATATTTTGAAAAGCAATCGCAACCATATTCTCAAACAAACTCGTGGAATATAATTGAAATCGTGTTTTTTTAAAGTTTAAATTTAATTTTATAATAATTTATTTATTTCTATATTATTTTAAAGTATTAATATTAAAAATAATTTTTTAAAAATAATATTATTTTAATATATTTGTAAATAAAAAATACTGAAAAACATAAATATTATTACACTTTTAAACACCACAAGATATAATAGAAGGTTTACAAGATAGCGTTCAAAGACTCCACAAATCACGTTCGATTTCTAAATCTATCATTGGTGTTTTTGTTGACCAGCCGACCTCCAGATATGACCTGACCAAGAAGAAAAATAATGATAAGAAAAAAACTGATTAGATTGAGGGTCTCTAGATTTGCAATATTAAACTATAGGGCATCGCTAAATCCTCGTAATTATTGTTTAGCCCCCAAGTCTGGATAAGCGTGCCCGAGAGATCCAAAAGCTTTGTCCCCACTTTTTTTTTTTTTTTTCTTTTTTCTAACTGGTTAGATTAACATGAATACCATGAAAACGAAATAATAGATACATAATTATTAATAGAATAATAATTATTATTATTATGATCCAAAATGAAGCAGAATGATGCAGCAAGCTTCATTTTCTTGGAAAAGAGAGAAGGAATAATATAGTTGAGCTGCAATTAATTAGCTTTTAATTTGGTTGAATGGAATGTGCTAGGAGTGTGGCCCGAGTCTGAAAGCTTTAGTGATGAAGGGTTGGGACCGGTTCCATCAAAGTGGAAAGGAATATGTCAAAATGGCTATGATCCTGGCTTCCACTGCAACAGGTCTGCTTTGTTAACTAATTTTTTTTTTACTGTTTCTACGAAGATGCAATCAAAATCTTGCTATGTTGGCTGAGTGGCTATGCGTTCAGTGTCATAATTTTTCTGCCATTAGTGATCTTACTATGCTTTCGGCCACCATGGGATTGCATTTATGAAAAATTAAGAAGTGCTCGGTAAACTCTTAGGAAAAAGCTACAACGTCCAGAAACGGCCCATCACAGTCAGAGAATTGGTGGGATATTCAGAAAAAGCCGATGGACTTTGTGGAATCTATAAATGCTGCATGCTGCCATTGATTTCGAAAAAGTCAAAATATTCCTTCCTCATTATGGTGGGGATTGCTGGTATCCCATTAAGCCCATCGATTTGGAATTTTCTTGTAAAGCTAGCTAGCTGTGTTATCATTTCTTTTAGAAATATTTGCATTTTCCCTATACATACATACATACATACATACATACATACATACATATACGTATATGTATAAAGTAAAGTTTGCTTAGCTCCCTCTTCTCCAGCATTTTCTTGTACCCTCTCAGGCATGCAAGAGTCGGCGAGCAAAGTTCAACTAGGGGACACCTTTTTATTTGCCAGCTCCCTGCATTAACAGAGTGCATATTGCTAATACAATCCCATGTGCATTATAGGCAACTCTTGTTTATCTTTTTACCTTTTCAACTTTTTGTTATTGATCTTTCTGCGGTTGCTACGCCACCTGGAAAGATTTCATACTGTGTTTACACTCTTCATAGATTTGTATAGGTTTCCAAAATATTTTGCTTGTAAGATTCTGATCATCTTTTGCTTGCTAACTAATTATCTATGCATATCTTGTGTGCATATGAAGGAAGCTTATAGGAGCCAGGTACTTCAACAAAGGGTATGCTTCAATTGTTGGTCATCTCAACTCCTCCTTTGATACGCCTCGAGATGAAGATGGCCATGGATCCCATACCTTATCAACAGCAGGAGGTAACTTTGTAGCTGGTGCAAGTGTTTTTTACATGGGCAACGGAACCGCAAAAGGGGGGTCACCAAAGGCCCGGGTGGCAGCTTACAAGGTCTGCTATCCCCCAGTAGATGGAGAGGAATGCTTTGATGCAGATATCTTAGCAGCATTTGACGCTGCTATCAGTGATGGTGTCGATGTATTGTCTGTTTCGCTAGGAGGAAATCCTACCGCATTCTTCAATGATAGTGTTGCAATTGGCTCTTTCCATGCCGTGAAGCATGGCATTGTAGTGATCTGTTCTGCTGGAAATTCAGGTCCTGTAGATGGTACAGTCTCCAATGTTGCACCATGGGAGATCACAGTCGGGGCCAGCACCATGGACAGAGAGTTTCCTAGTTATGTTGTCCTAGGAAACAAAATAAGCTTTAAGGTTTCTTTCCCCTTCCTACTCGTCCCTTTTTCTTCCTTGAATCTTAAGAGATTATTTTGATAACAAAATGAGCCGTTTAAAGACATGCCTGATGATTTTACAGGGGGAGAGTTTATCAGCTAAAGCCTTACCAAAGAATAAGTTCTTTCCGCTTATGAGTGCTGCAGATGCTAGAGCAACTAATGCATCAGTTGAAAACGCGTAGGGATTGAAGAATTTATGTTCCCGTTCATTCTGATTCCGCATTCCCTCTGATTAGTACCCTTCAACATAATTCAATATTGTTTTTCTGCACTGGAAATCCTTGACATTATCTGCTAAGACATGTAATTTTTTTTTGTATGTGTCATGCAGTCTGCTGTGCAAGGATGGATCACTTGATCCCGAAAAGGCTAAGGGGAAGATTTTAGTCTGTCTTCGAGGGATAAATGCAAGAGTTGACAAGGGCCAGCAAGCTGCTTTGGCTGGTGCTGTAGGGATGGTTCTTGCCAATAATAAGGATGCTGGGAATGAAATTCTTGCCGATCCTCACGTTCTTCCTGTATCGCATATCAATTACACCAGCGGTGTTGCTATCTTCAAATATATTAATTCCACAGAGTAAGATAACATATAACTACTGTCATTTTTACCATGCACATCACCCTATCCTAATGTGTTTGCTATTAGACTAAATCAATCCTGATATTCACATTTTTCTGCTGGTATCATCAGACCTTGTTTCTCATATTAGCTGGGCTTCTTCCAAGATGTATTTAGCTACATGATTTAACTAGATGGGCATCATCCTAGCTGGCGTGCAATGAAATTTGATGCATCGCACTGATCAAAGTTCATATTTTTGACAGGTATCCCGTTGCTTATATTACTCATCCAGTAACACGCATTGGCACGAAGCCAGCCCCCGTCGTGGCGGCTTTTTCGTCGAAGGGACCCAATACCGTCACGCCAGAGATTCTTAAGGTATTTCTCTAACAGTACTATCTTCTTGCTTCAGATGCTTGTCAATATTATATCGAATATTCAGCAACTGTTTCTCTATGCTCAGCCTGATATCACAGCACCGGGAGTGAGTGTAATAGCTGCCTACACAAAAGCACAAGGACCAACAAATCAAGATTTTGACACACGAAGAGTTCTATTCAATTCAGTATCAGGCACTTCAATGTCATGCCCTCATGTTTCAGGCATAGTTGGCCTTCTTAAAACTCTGCATCCTACTTGGAGTCCTGCATCGATTAAATCAGCAATTATGACTACTGGTGAGTGTATTTGCAAATTAAGTGAACTCTAGTTCATTCCGTATTCATTATCAAGAAAATTCATGCTAGATCTTGACTGCAGCTCTCTGACTCCCCTCTCTTCTGTTTTTCCTGAATTCCACAGCGATGACACAAGATAACACGATGGAACCAATTCTGAATGCAAACCACACCAAGGCATCGCCATTCAGTTATGGAGCAGGCCACATAAGACCAAACAAAGCTATGGATCCAGGGCTAGTATATGACTTAACAGTTAATGATTACCTCAACTTTCTATGTGCCTTGGGGTACAACGAGACACAGATCTCAACATTCTCGGATGCTCCTTATGAATGTCCCTCCAAGCCCATTAGTCTTGCAAACTTCAACTACCCTTCTATTACCGTCCCCAAATTCAATGGCTCAATCACATTGTCACGAACAGTTAAGAACGTTGGTTCTCCAAGTACTTACAAACTTCGAATCAGAAAACCAACTGGGGTTTCTGTTTCTGTTGAGCCGAAGAAGTTGGAGTTCAAGAACGTTGGTGAGGAGAAGGCCTTCACTGTTACCTTGAAAGGCAAAGGCAAGGCAGCAAAGGACTACGTATTTGGAGAACTGATATGGTCTGACAATAAGCATCATGTGAGGAGTCCCATAGTGGTAAAATGGTTCTAGAGACTACCTTGCTTCAGCTAGCTAGGTTAATAAGTCCGTTCCAATTTCTACTTGGTGGCTATGGCTACAATATTTATAGCCTCGCGTTCAACAAATATTTATCTTCAAGAAAATGTTGGGTTTATTTCTATTAGAATAATCAAAGGAAAGAAGCCATTGATGAATAGAAAGATGCTTCTACTCTGCTCTTACAATATCCCTTCAACTGTACAAACATGCGGTATTATTATTAGTTTCTTGCAGCACAATTTTAAGAGGTTGGTTTGGTGGTTAAGCAAATATATTGGAATTAAAATTTATTAAATTTCTTAAACACTGGCATTTTCTATTGTTCAATACAGTTCAAAGCAGGCCGAGCAAAACAATATAATATATAACACCAGCGAAAAGACGGATTGCACTGAAGGTTGAGGAAAGAGTTGATAGATTTACAATCCTTCGAACATTTAGTAAGATGGAAGGAAAGGCCTTCACAAGTCGAGCAAGGTAGAGGACCTTTTTTCCATTAAAATAAGAGGGAAGGAGACCACATATAATACGTGAGACAAAGGCAAGATGAGTTGATTTGATTCTTTCCTGGGCCACATCCCCGACCTTGAACAAAACGCCAGGAGAGGAACTGGGCTCAGGTGGAACAACGATCCAAATTTATCAACAGCCCTTTTCCAAATTCAACGTATGGATATGCCATGGGTTGGTCAGCATCCTCGGCTGTCCATCTACAAAATAAGAGAATCATCCAGCATTTAGTCTCAAGAAATCTAAATCCAAAGCGAAGACACTTGAAATGTTATCATCACCTGAAGTTCTGAACAAGGTGGTGAAGGAAGAAGGCAACCTCAATCTTGGCAAGTTCAGATCCGGGACAGCATCTAGATCCTCCACCAAAAGGGGTAAACCTCTTGCTAGTCTGATCCTGAGTCTGAGGAGACCAATGATTTTTCTCTTCAAGAAATTATACTAGTAGGTCCACTCAAAGCCAGAAAAGTACAGGAAATGATTTGTTTTTTCCTCTTGAACCTATTTATGGCCCATTGGAGGACAGTCTTATACATTAAGATCCTTGAGATTGGTGTTATAAATTATTAATTACCTCCCATCTCCAAGGATGAAACTGGAGAGCATTTGCATGGACAGACGAGTCTAAATGCACAGCTGTAAAAACAGGTAGGACCTTCCACCCAGATGGAATGAGGTAGTCTGAAAGGGGCAAAAAAAGAGAAACCATGGATCTTTTAACTAATAAAGCGAGTGCATGCATGCATATTTTGATTAAGGGCAAAATCAGATATCGAGAGTGTAATCTATTGGTTTGAGACAACAGTCTCGAGGACCACCTCTGAACTTTACGTCTTTGAGAGCCTTTCGGTGTACAAATTTCACAATGTTTCCATATCTCAGTGCTTCACTGATGACCTAAAGCCAAAAAAAAACAATAAATAATTATCAAAGAATAGTTGTCAAATGATGAACCATCATTTCAACTATGGCATGCATGGCTGAAACTAAAAGGTAATGGGGGAGAGGAAGTTAATTATACTGCTAATAATAGCAGAAGAAAGGATATCCTACATTTTGAGTGAATTCCATCGTCTTATAATCTTCCCAATTCAAACATTCATCTTTCTCCTTCAGGCTTGTTATTTGCTCATGCTCTAGCTACAGTTCAAAGATCAAAAAACTTGTATTTTGTAATGAAAATATACATACCTGCTGCAATTAAAGTCTACCATATTGTCAAAAGGCAAGGTGCATGTGTGGAAAATGTTACCTTTAACTGTTCTAATGCAGTGGGTGACTTGCCTAGAAGATGCACCACCATGGCCATTAAGAGCGAGGTGGTTTCATACCCACCCAAAAGAGAATCCAACACAAAGCTCACCTTTTCATCTTCAGATAAGGTATCAACACTTAGAAGTATTTCAAGAAAATCATTCCTTAAACTCCTACTTTTTCCTGATCTTCTTTCCTCTATAATTGCTTTAACTCTAGAAGATATCCTGCTTCTAGCCTGTAAAGAGGGGTCAACAAAAAGTTGATCACATGCCGCCTTCTTTTTGAAACAAGAGAAAAAGGAACCGCATAATTATTGAAATTCAACACTTCAGTTTTGAAGTAAACAAAGGTATAGATGTCCGGGGAGCTCTAGCTAAACCTTCTTTTGAACATAGATAATAAAGAGCCAAATAGAGATCAGTCGTCTGAATATCTGAGTACCTGAACAGCTCTAGCATATGGAGTACCAGGAATATACAGAGGGATGGATACTAGTCCTCTCATAAAAGTAAGAAAATCATCAAGAATTTCTCTAGTCTCCGGCTCCTCTGATGTTAAACCAAGCACTTGCTTTACTATTACATTGAATGAGAACTGTCAAATAAAAAGTTTATGAGGAAAGGGGATTAAAAAAGAAGAAGAAGATAACCAAAAAGTAGGAGCAATTAAAGGAATATGTACCTTTCTAGCCTCTTCACAGAACACGACCTGTTGTTTATCTTTCCAGGAGCTCAATATTTGAATGGCAGTTCTTTCTATGTCATTCAAGAACTCTGGCTTTGATTTAGTAATGCTAACTAGAGAGACAGCCACATTTCTGAGTCTCTTGTGAGTATCACCAACAGCCACCAGCATGGAGACATTGCCAAGAATTCCGTGAATAGGCTTAGGATAACTGCACTGGAATAACTTGCCTTCGTTTTGAAGAATGAAATAGTTCAGCTCCTGGTCACAGGACACCACTGTTGGAGAGAGAAATAAATGGGACTTGAACACATTCCCGTACCTGAAAAATCCCATAGCATGTCACACTAAACTGGCAAAAAGTCTCACGGCGGAACCAACAACAATAAAATGAAGAATTTCTCTTACCTGGAACAATGATCTTGAAGAAACGCACCAAGGGTGTTAGAAGGGTGAGGTTTCAAGAAACCGAGGGTTTCACCAAGTAGAGGCCACCCAAAAGAGCCCTTTGGGACATTATGACCAAGCTTCAAGAACATGGGCAGAAAATGATTCATTATTAGACCCAACAGACCACCAGTTATACCAACCAAAACACCAACCCAGAGCTCTCCAGCCATGGACAAAGGAGGTTGTGTATCCTGATATGTTTCTTTCCAAATTCTGAAATGAGGTAAAATAGAACCCCTAAGAGTTTTTTTTATATATAAATGGACTTCGGCTTACGAGTCTATATATAGAAAGTGGAGAGGGAGGGATGGAGGGAGGGTGTGAAAGTGAAAGAGACCCTTTAATGCCTATTTTAACAAGCAGAACCGAAGCAATAATTTCGGCTTGTAATTCTTGTGCCCTTCAGGAACAGACCTCCACGTTTTGAAGAAAGCT
>Ga0325414_1005811_pt1 | contig 13052 bp, 4 predicted proteins | sample PopdelMetagenome_8_FD_206183 | JGI IMG/M metagenome (GOLD analysis project Ga0325414, IMG submission 206183) | Populus deltoides microbial communities from Bellville, Georgia, United States - Leaf-PdKOR-R3 | ecosystem: Host-associated > Plants > Phyllosphere > Phylloplane/Leaf | place: USA...
TTTTTTTTTATTAAAATTAAAATAAAATAAAATAACTGAAAAAGAAGGATCCATTCATTGAAAAAGTCATTTGATGAAATTTCAACCTTTAAACTAGGCATGGGGAAGGTGTTCTTTTCTTCACAATATAATTATCTTTAACAATTTATGTAGGGTTAGGTTAGTAATTTTTTTTATATAGTGAAATTACTAATTTAACTCTACAATAAAAAAAAAATAGTATGTCTTTCAACGATAGTTTTAAAACCCGGCCTGGTTTGGCAAGTCGATCCGGGACCCGACTGACTCAGGGTTAGAATCTGGCCGGGTGTATGAAAAAATAGGGGTAGTTAAAAACCCGGATGACCTGACGGGTTGGCCCGATGACCTGGTTGACTTGGCAAGACCCGATTAAAAATCCGGTTGCAACTCCTTGACTACTTTTTTTTTATTTTTTATTTACCAAAACGACATTGTTTTGATTTATAAAAAAAATAGAGTTGACCCGAGTGACTCGATCAAAACCCGTGACCCGGGTTTAAAAACACTGCTTTCAACTAGAGGCATTATGGTCTTCTCAATTTTTTCAAAATAGTAAAATTATTTTGTTGCCTTTAAAGACAAAATCAACATTCCTCTCTCACAAGGGTTTTTTTTTTCCCTTTTACATTGATTTTATTTGTAATATGAAGGTTACTTAGGGAGATTATTGTATTTGATCATATTTTAAATATTATTAAAAAAAATATGCTAACGCCAACAATCATTTCTTTTTTTTTTCCCTTCTCTCTCTTACTCGAACTCCATGCTAGACCTTTCAAATTTTAGACCAGCCTCTTTAATTTCTTTTTTCTTCTTTAATCTATGTCATTTTGATTATTATTTTTGAATAATCTATAAAATTACAAATATTTTTTAATTCCACCCCTTCCATTTTTTATTCTTTCAAACTTGATCCCTATTTTTTATTGCTATTTTTTGTTGTTGTTTGGGACCATTTTTTACATTTGTTTTTACAATTTCATTATTGTTGAGGTTTTTTTTTTCTATTAAATTTGATCTTTATTCTTTTCATTGCTATTTTTTTTGCTTTGACAAGTTTTTTAAATTGATATTTTTTTCACGATTTTATCATTCAAAACTAAATTGTTTGGGAATGAAGCTTCTTGATTAAACATTTGCCAAATATTTCACAAGTTGTGAGTTTTAGAAATTAGATAAGGTTTAGGAGGTTTGCTTGCTTTTTTTTTAAATGGTGTTTTTTTATCATTTTTTTAGATATTTTCTTTGTTATTTTTTATATCATTTTTTTTTAATTTTTCTTTTTAATTTTTTACAGTTTGCTTTCTATGAGATTAGTCTAGGGTTCATAACTAGTGTCATTGGTTTCAAAGGTTAATACGGGTTGACCCTTTTTTTTATTCTTTTTTTAAAATTGATTTATTTTATTTTTAACCTTCAATATTTGATTTATTGGAAATTAGTCTTTGTGTTTTTTTTCCTTTCTTTTCTATTGGGTTATCCGATCCTATGATCACGATCGTGGGGTTAGCAAGTTAACCCATGTTGACTCAAATTTTTTTCGTTGTTTTTTAAATTAATTATTTTGTCCTTCAATATTAAGTTGTTTGATAATTAAGCTAATTTTATTCAGTTTGATTTCAAACATGGTTACCTTTGTATCATAATTGGGTTAGAGATTTTCCATCTTGACATGTGTGGGCTCAAATTGAGTTTTATTAACTTTTTTTTAATTATATTTTTTTAAAATTTTATCTTTCAACATTTTATTTGATAGAAAATGAGCTTCAACTTTTTTTTTTTTGCTTTATATGTAGTTTTCACATTCTCATTTGATTTATTAGAAATTAGTCTTTATTTTTTTCATATTTTTTTCTACGAAATTATCTCAATTTTATACTCATGGTTGCAGAGTTTGCAAGTTAACCCGATTCAACTAGGATCTGTTCTTTTTTGTTTTGTTTTTCCAGTTTCGCCATTGAACATTAGGTTTTTTAGTAATCTAAATGGGCTAAGATTGAGTTCTTTTTACATTTTTTTTCATTGTTATTGTTTTGTTAGTTTATTTATTGTTATTATATATTTTTTTTCATATTATTTAAATTGTTAAATGATCCAATGAATATAATATAAGATTTTTTTCTTAACATTTTTTATTCACATTGAAAAAAAAAAATAAAAATGATCGGCCTGCAACAGGCCACAAATCGAAGTATCTGCTAGGTTTTGTCAGCATACTAATGGGTTTGTCTATGATTTGTTTCAAGGTCAGATTTTCTGCCGTAGTTCTAGCATAAATTGTGCTATAAAACCGTATAATTTTCACGTTAGATATATATATTGGATTCATAATTATATTCAAATTATTGCGACATCTAATAGTTTAAGTCAGTCTTAAATTTAATTTTTATTAAATTACAAATAATAAAAGTCATGTAATTTTTTGATAGGTGGAGTTGAATTTATAAAGCTCCAAGTTAAAGCTCTTAGTTCCTCTCGCAGCTAGCTCACCTCTTTCTTTCTTCTTCTTCCAACTGTGATAATTCCAATTGACTAAAAGCAAACATAAAAAACAGAGAGAAGCTCCAAGTGTTTTGCTAATGACAATCATATATTGATGGCTAGTTTGGATTTTTCTATACCAATTATTTCTAGCAAGAAGTGTTTATTATTTGTTCTTCAAAATTCACAAATAATAATACAAGTGGGCATATTTGTTTAGTTCATGATCATGCTATACTATACAATAAGAACATAATAACCTTGAAATCATACAAAGGCTAGCATAAAAGCTTAAAACACAAATATGCATACTAAATAAACAAAGCTAATTTAGGGTATTTATTGAATATCAAATGATATAAATAAGCTTAAATTCTTGTTATTATCAAAGATTAATTATTTATCTTTAAAGTTTTATTACTCTTCACTTAATACAAAAGAGCTTTTTTTAATAAACCTCCCATGATTTCATCACCACCACCTTGTTTATATGCAGGTCTAATGAACCAAGATAATTGTATTCAATAATCTCTACAAGGATTGAACCTAAGCTCTAGATTAGGAGAAAAATAACAAGAGGAAACAAAGATTTAAAACCACAAGAGCAAAGCTAAAAATAGGAGAAGAAAAGTGTCAAAATTATGTATAATATGTATAGAAAAACCACACTAAAACACTCTTCTCCAGATAATTTTATGAATCAAAGAATTCCTCTATTATCAACTTTGATTACTCTCCATAAAACCAGCAATAAACCTAGATTTTGTTTTTTAAATAAAATGTCTTTTGAGTTGATAAAACTATTCAGGTTTTGTATCATATTCAAGGGTTAGGTAAAAAACTGGACTAGGTTGAAAGAAATAATTCTTCATGGATTAGACTTAAACCTAAATTTAAGTTCAAAAAAATATATTTTATAGCCCCAAAAATTATTTTACAACAAACCAATGCCGACACTCATGCTTGGCTAGCGCACGTATATCTGTATGTTTAAGCCCAAAACTCACTTTGTTTAGAATCTCTTCTCTCTAAAAGTTCGGGCGCCCTTTGGATTTAATTTTAACATCACAAATTCCCATTATATAAAGTTCAATAAAGTTTTGTTTTTGTTTTTTCTATGTGGAATATAGTCCTTTTAGAGGGTTTTAAGTTTCGCCAAAACATGTTAACCTATGTTTCTTTGAGATCAATTTTTCATTCACTCATGTTTTTTTTTAAATAATGTTAATTTTCCATGTTAAAGAGCTTATATTGAAAACTAAATTCCAACAAAGTTTGAACCCTAAAAGTGAGTGGACCTCACTTATAATTTGACATCAAAAGTGTCTATTAACTATGTTTTTAAACAAAATTGCCAACAACTCGCTATATGAATGAAAATTGTCTGAGCAGTTTAAAAATGACTCAAATATTCATAAAAAAAGATATTGATATGGTTGATCACTACATCATGATAGATAGCCTTTGACTTTAAAACTTCCTTAATGAAATACCATTGAATTTGCTCGCTAAATAGTGAACATGATGTCATGAACTATTTAGCTTTTTATGTAAACCAAGACAATATTACTCACATAGCTCTTCACCTAGGGATTTTCTTTGGTTCTGGTTGTGTTTATTTTGTCATTGAATAACTCCTAGTTTCATAAGTGTTTTAAGGAATTCATGTTTTTAAAACTCTTAAAGAAATCATTATATTTGTCACTCATGTAGATGATCTTTCATTAAAAGTATTATAATATAATCTACTCAGTATACCAAGATATAAAAATCATTAGGAGAACAACTCACCCTTATCAAGTTACAGCTAGAACCTTTTTCATCATAAAAATAGGCAAGAAATAATAATTTCCTAATGTTAACGAGAATATTATATGACTTAGTTTTTCATTTGAACCTAAATCTTCAATCAACTAAGTATAGTTACCATCATTACACTCTTTCACCTTTAAAGGCTTTAAGCTTATTTTCCTCGATGAATTATACATAAGCTTTCTTAATAAACCTTTGGTTAGGAGATCCATAATATTTTCCTTTTACTTTATATAGTTAATTAAAATAACTCCATCTGAGAGCAAGTGTTTAATTATACTATGTCTACGACATATATGTCTAGACTTACCATTATACATATTATCTTATGCCTTTCTAATTGCTGAATAATTGTCGCAATGGACACATATAATCGACACAAGTTTTGGCTAATATAGAATATCTTCTAAGAAATTCTAAAGTCACTCGCCTTCCTCTTTTAACTTTATCAAGAGAAATAAACTCTAATCTCATCATAGAAATTGCGATACATGTTTGCTTTGAGTATTTCCATGAAATAGTTGTTTCATTAGTAGATTTTGAATTTTTTTTATGTTGGATATCTAATAGGAATCATATATCCTTCTAATACCATTGGGAAATCAGTATAATATAACTCATAGTCCAAGGTGTATCTCAAATATTTGAGTACCCTTTTTATTGTTTTTCAATGATCCAAATCGAATTTATGGTATTTGCGAATATTCTAATTGGTATATTTCTTTGCCTTTATTTTTAGATAGATGTACACTTATGTCCTTTGATGTTTTCATAATGTTATTGTATTCTTTAAAAAACTTGACAAGAATTTTCTCAACATGGTGAGATTGAGATAATACCAATCCATCATATGCCATATAAATTTTTATTCCTAAAATGACATCTGAAACATTTAAATATTTCATGTCAAACTTATTAGTTAAACTTTTATTGGTAGACTTGATCATGTAATTATTACCACCTAAAATAAACATATCATCCATATAAAGATATATAGTGACATAACCTTTATCTATATTTTTCACATAAACAAATTTATCTACTTTGTTAATTTTAAACTCATTTGACAACATAACCCTGTCAAATATTTCATGCTATTTTTTAGGTGTTTGTTTCAAACCATTTAATGATTTGACAAGGTTATAGACTTTCTTTTCTTGTCCATTGACAACAAACCCCTCGGGTTATTCCACGTAGAACTCTTCATCAAGGTCACCATTTAAGAAAATAATTTTTATATTTATTTGATGTATTTCAAACTTGTTAATAACTATGATGACTATAAATGTTTATATGAAAGTTATTCTTGACATAAATGAATGTGTCAAAATAGTCAACACTTTCTTGTTGTCTAAAACCTTTAACAACAAGTATAACTTTATTTTTTTCAATAGTTTCATAAGTTTTTATCTTCCTTTTAAAGATGCATTTATGACCTAATAGTTTACTTATATGAGGAATATCCACTAGTTTCTATGTATGATTATTCATAATTGATTTAATTTCACTATGGATCTCCTCCTTCTAGTAGGAAGCTTTAGGATAAGATATTACCTTAGAGTGTAATTCAGGTTCATTTTCTGATAAGTAGAAAATTCAAACCAAATGTTTTGGTCATTTTTTTTATTTTACTCCTTCTAGACTCAACTTCATCATCTTTGTCGCACCCTTGCGAGCGGAGCGCGGCGATCCTCGATTGATTTCGGGGTCTTTGTTGTTGTTTGTGTAAAAGAGTCGCCACCTAGTATTTGGTCACTAGGAACCCTAACTAGTCTTTCAGAGATTCTAAGGCAAGGGACTGGTTGCGTAAAGGGAAGGTATTAACACCCCTAGTATGCCCTACCTAAGGTAAGCTGCTTGGTGTTTGGTTTACTTTGCTTTATAATTGCTATGGTGTTGGTGCTGGTGTTTTTCTAAGCCATCAGTTTTCCTAGGTTTGATTCAAACTAAGTTTATTAAGATAGAAATCCAAGGAGATTCCATGTTCTCTAAAAGCTCACTTTTCCCTTAGTATTTCAAGAGTTTGTGACTCGTAAATCGCAAGGAGGGAAAAAAATTTAGAAATCTAGGGCACTTTAAAAGCCTATTTTTGCTTTAGTGTTTTATACTCTCATGGCTCATAAACCGTGGAGTAAAAAAATTGAAATGTCCTCGATTATAATCAAGGCTTCTTTCAAGGATGTGTGATGACTTATTATCCCTAGAAAATTATTTTGAATATTTACCACTTAGGGTTTCTTTATCTAAATATTAACAGTGAATAATAACAAGTTATTCCCATTAAGTATTTTGGATATTCATCCCTTTGGGATTTCTTTATCCAAACATTAACGGTAAATAATAGATGAATTCCCCCCCAAAATATTTTTTTTATTTTTTTGGAATATTGGCTAATACCCTTTGGAGTTTTATAAACATGTTGTAAAATCCAGGAATGAAAGAAAATAATTTTTGTTGTGTTTAAGAAATCAATGCGAAAACACATTTTTGAAACTTCCAATATTTTTTGTATAAAAAAAAGAGCGTTCAAAACATGTTAGGGTATTGGCCGTATGCAACACACAAGAAAACATTTTTTTTGATATGTATGTATATTTGTCACATTGCGTCAAAAAAACCAAGTATTCTAAATAAGAGATTGATATTTTTTTTTACAACACTAAAAAATTCAGCCCTTAAAATAAATATGCCAGAAAATATATATCTTTCTCTTTCTTTTATTTTTTTTCCAAAAAAAAAATCAGTCCGGCCAGGTCACTTGCCCAAGCAAGTGACCCGTCTGGACACAAAACGGCGCAGTTTAAAGTTTAAGGAAAGCTGGCGAGTACTGTTCAAGTGAATTAATTCACTTGAACAGTACAATAACAAAGGAAAATGCCATTAGAAAGACCCCGTTACTGTTCAAGTGAATTATAATTCACTTGAACAGTGCAAACACAAAGAGAAAAATGCATGTAACGGGTGAAGAGAAACAGACCTGGAGACGAAGAAGCTGCAGCAACGTTGAAGGCGTGCTGGCTGGTCTGTCCGTGTTCGTCTGTTCCAGCTCCTTTCCCTTTGTTCTCTGCTGGCGTCGGTCTCCTGCGTTCAGCTTCGTGTCTTCATCCCTTTCTCTCTACTGGTTTTAGCTTCGGTTCTCTTTCTTTTCTGCAGATCTTGTTGCAGGGAATGGAGCAGAGACCGAAAGGCAGTCCCTGCTTGTTTAGGCTTTTGATAATCTTAAGAAAACTTAATCTTTTCCATTTGTTTTCTCTACTTTCTACTCTCCGCCTCCTTCCTTTGTGTTTTCCCTTTTCCTTTCTTTCACAGTGACGAAAGGATCAAGGAAAGAAAACCTCTTGTTCCCCTGTTATCTGCACTATCCTCTCCTGCGTTTTTTCTTATCTTTCTCTTTGCTGTTTTTTTTTTGCTCCTTTCTCTCTGGTTTTCTCCTCTTTTTATGCTCTCTCCTCCTGCTTTTTTTTTTCCTCTCCATTAGGTCAGCAGCCGAGGCTTCTATATAGCCTATACACGACTTTATTTAGGAAACAAATATTACATTAACTCTAGGGTGTATTCTCGGTTGAGCAAAAATAGGAAACCAGAATGTTTGATTCTGATTTTGTGATCAGCTGTGATTTCTTTCCTAGTTAGAGGATGGTGTGTCTCTTTTTTTTCCTTCCATAGGGCTAGCTGCTCCCTTTGAAATGAGGCAACAAAAACGTGGTCTTCAGCTCCAAAAATCAGGCGTGATGAGAAAGGAAAATAGCAGAGAAAAAAAGGAAAGAAATCAGATGGAGGGTGCAGCTGCAAAGTCCTATTTTACGTATTCGGTGTGGTAAAAATCCTGTTATTTATGATGATCCAGCTCCCTTCTCCAGCTTTCAATGTCCTTCTTCAATTCAATCCCTGAATTTAGCACATTTTGATTCAGTCCTTGGTCCAAAAAAATCCATCGAATCAATCCCGCGAACATGGGCAAAAATCCTTCTCGCAGTCAGGAATCCCTGCTTTCAACACTAGATATTCAAACGGGAATATCTTGAGCTTTTGATATTGAAATCAAGCGATTCAAAAAGCCCAAATTCATCTAAGTGTCTTGGACTACAACTTTGATGAAGGATTCAAAGTGAGATAAATTCGTTTTGAATAACAGAATTGCAACCAAACTCGGCCGGAAACCTTCTCGCGGCAAGATTCTATGTTTTTACGCTAGATTTCAAACAGGAATATCTTGAGTTTCTGATATCGGAATCAAGCAATTCAAAAGCTCAAATTCATCTACGTGTCCCAGACTACAAATTTTATGAAGGAGTTGAAGTGAGATAAAATCATTTTAGAGAACAGAATCTGCTAGTGATCTAGTTGGTCAAAAAGGTTCTTGATCTGACGATGCTGAGCATCCGAATCTGACTGAGAATTTGCCCTAAGAACAATGATCCCTAGGACCTAATAAAGGTGTATGTCAATTTTTTAACATATCATGAGTGACAGAATATACCTAGGATGGTCAGATATCGTACGAAACTGAGTCAGAATCAGAGCCTAAGTTGGAACAAAAAATTGCGACAACAACAGAACCATTTTTTTAATGCAAATTCTGAGGGATTTTTTTCAACTTTAAAGACCAGATAAAAAAGGAATGAATTTGGCATTATGAAGACTTCTGATCAATATAAGAAAACCTAACGATTTTGGCAGCAAAGGGGAAGGATAAAGAGAGTAGAAAACTGCTCAAACAGGGTTTCGAAAAAATATTTCTTTCATCTGCTTTTGTCAATCTTCCAGCAAACATGCGGTCCAAAAATGAGTAACAACAATCTTTTGATTGATGATTATTACTTGAGCTAACCTTAATTATTTTCTTAAGCAAATAATTTTCTTAGGCTTTATTAAATGAAAACACTTTTTCAAAGAATAAAACATTCCTTGATTCCAGAATGGTATTAGAATGGATATCCTTAACACTTAATTTGTGCACAAGAAATCAATATGTATTACTATTATAAGCATATCCAATAAATACACAATCCTCAATTCTAGGTTCTATCATAAACCTTTTTGAATCAAGTATTGCCACCTTTGTAAAACTAGCGCAAAGGAGCCGACTTAAGCATACTTAGCCAAAGTGTACAACTACGGTAGAGGGTTGGGATTGACCCAAGAGAACTAATGGCCACAATGATTCCATTAAGAAAGCTTCTATGAGCTTTCATCCCTCTTGAGGAGAAGAGCAGGAAAAAATGGAGTCAAGCTTGAGTGAGAAAATGTTGAGGAGTCGAGATTGAGTGAGAAAATGTTGAGATAGAGGAGAAGAAAAAAAGAGTTGGATCTAAGAGAATTAAGCTAGAAGGTAAGAGAGGAGAAAAGAGAAGATGAAGGAAAAGAAAATGAGAGAAAAAACTTGAAACCACAAAAAACCTAAGTAAAGAAAAAAGAGAAAAAAAGAGTTTTGGGTGAAAATTGAGTTGATGTGAGTAAGAAAATAGTGTATGGGAAAGAAAGAAATGAGAGAAAGAAAAAGGAAGAACTAAAAGATTAAAAGAACCAAACCCAAAGTGAGAAATAAAACATGAAGTTAAAGAGAGAAAACTACCTAAAAAATCTTTCCAACACCGGCAAGCCATTGTCTTGGCCACCAATAGTCACCACAGTAGCTCATCCCTCTTCTAAAACCATTCACAAGGTAAGTCAAACCCTCTTTCATCTATTTTTCTTGTCCTTCCAATAAGGTTTTTGCATAGTTAACATTATCTTCATTTTATAAAATTGTGTTTTCATCTTTTAACATATGCATATGTGTATAAATATTTATTTTTGAAAAACAAAATAAAAAACAAAGTCAATGAGTTTTATCATGTTAGGTCAAAACAAAGTCATGTTTTTTGTTAAGCTTAGGTTTTAATAGTTGGGTTAACATGTCTCCTAATTTTCAGAAACCAACATAGGCCTAACATGAAATATTTTAGGTTTTGATAAAATGAGTTGAATAATGCGTTGATGAGTTTTCATCAAGTTTGTGTCAGGTTTTGATAAAACTTGGATTTTGATGGTTAGATCAACATGTCTCCTAGTTCTAGGAATTAAAGTAGGCCCAACATGACATTTTCAAATTGAAAAAGAGGTCAATTATTAGTCTACAAGTCTCCTCGGAGTAGAGACTAACATTGGACGAGCATAGTATTCTATTCAACTTTTCATTTTAAAAAATAAAATGATTATAAAAAAGTCAATAAATAATATAAATAAAAACATAGATAAATAAAATAAACTATAAAAAAATCATAAAGGTGTAAGACTCCTAATTTAATGTCTGACATTAACTGAATGATCATCCATCAATAAAAAAAAAAGACTTACAATAAGCTAAGATAATCTTTTATTGGAAATAATGTAGTAAGGATAATTTCTACCTTTTCTTAAGCATAACTAACTAGGTCCCATTCATGTTTGTCCGCCACACATTTGAAACAAAATAGAAAAAAAATGGAAAGATGATATGTGCCTAGGCCTAAAAAAGTGAGCTCATGCGTCTAGCCTTCTCGATTTTTTTTCTTATGTTTAAGGGCAAACAACACGTTGTTCATCCTTCTATTTTTTTCTTATGTTTAAGGGCGAATAACACGTTGTTCATCCTTCTATTTTTTAAAGATAAAAAAGATGATTCATTGTTTGTTGGTTTAGTTTGTGGCTAACAAAGAGGTGGATGGAAAGTCATGTCAAGGTTTTTAAACCTAAAAAACCATTTTCCAACCAATTTTCACTTAAGAACACCATAAAAAAAATCAATAAACTAATATTTAACCACAAACAACCCTAAATTGATAAAAAAAAAGAAACACTAGTTAAATTGAAAGAAAAATTCTTCCTTAACCCCGATCTACTTTTTCTAGCGATATACAAGTTCAAAAATATTCCATTGACATTTGTCTCGTCAAGAGAAACTTATTAACACCAAAATCAACCTATTTAATCACTAAAATGTGACCAACGAACGTAATTTTTGGTGAATTTCCCTCTCCTTGTAAATTTTAAGGACTAAAATGTAAAATACATAAAGTTTAGGACTAAAAAGTTAAACTCTTAGAATACAAGGACCAGGATTGAAAAAGATAAAAAAGTCAGGGAATAAAGTGTACTTTTTTGTGCTTTAAGAATAGTAAAAAAAAGAGAAAAAGGATGTTGTTTTGCCTTTTAGTCAAATTTAATCACTGTTGTTTTAAATTGTTTGAAGTTGATAAAATTTAACCCAATCTTATAAAATCCAACATTAATTCAACGTGGAGACTTTTTTTGACATTGTGAATATAATGCATCATACGAGCTAAAATAAATTATTTGGTTGAAAACTATGTCAGCATAACATGCAATAATAAATTTAAAAGGAAGAAAAAGTTCATGAATTGAAATGTATAATTGTTAAAGGGCTAAAAAAAACTAACTTATGCACACTGTAGCACTCTTAGTGTACATGAGTCAACAATAAAATAAACAATTGTAGCACTCCATAATGCGCATTAGTCATAGTCAAATATGGTTTTAACAGATATATCATTTTTGTCATAACCGAATTTTTGAACAAATAATATAAAAAATTAAATATAGTTGACAATGGGGTTAAGACAGCGAAATTTGAAGTTTGGGGATATAATTTGAGAGTTAATTGATCAATTTTGAAAGAATTAAAAATTAAAGATTTAATTAAGGGCTAAATTGAACAATCTAGAAATTAAGGATTGTTTTGGTAAACAGTGTTATAATTCAGGGATTTAATTGAAATTAATTCAAAAAGGGAAAAATTAAAAGAATTAATTAAGGACCAAATTGAACAATCCAGGAATTAAGGACTGTTTTGTAAATAGTGTACCAATTTAGGGATTTAATTGAAATTAATCAAAAAGGGCAAAATTAACAGAAATTTTTAATTGCTTAGGGGTCCAATTGCTGGATTTCCAAAGTTCAGGGGTCAAAAAGTGAAAATGTGTCTTTTGGCCGAAACGTCGCCGTTGCTAGTGGGAGAGCCGTGTGATCTTCTTCATCCCGATTCAACCGGAGACCTGAAAATCTGCAACAGTTCCAATCGTGGACCACATCCCTTGCCCACGATCTCATTCGTGGAAGATACAGTTCTGCAAAGGCAGGACTGATTAGGGGCAAGCTGTGGGTCTCTATAAAGAGGAGGCAGAATCAGAGCAAGGGGGAGCAAAAAAAACCAGAGAAATAATACACAGTAAGAAAAGGAGGAAGAGGAACCCAGAAATAGAGCAACCCACAGCACCCGACGGCAACAAAAAAAACCCAGAAAAACAGAGCAATTAACCCAAAGAAAAAAACAGAGCAAAGAAAACAGAACCCACCCAACAAACACAGAGTCAAGAACGGAAACATTACACCAGCCCAGATTTCGTCCCTGTAAGAAACAAGATTTCGTCAAAAAAAATAGATACACAGAAAAGGAGAGAAAGGTAGAGGATCACGGATACCCTGTTTTCGTCCCTGCAAGAAACCAATTGATCACCGAACCATTGGTTTTTTGACAGAAAGCAATCGAACCAATACCGGCGTTGCAACCTTCCTCAACATCGCCAGAAACAGAAAAGCAACCGAATCAAAATAGCCACGCCAGCGTTGTAGCCTTCTCCAATCGCCAGAAACAGGTGCGCCCGTTTCCATTTCTTTTTTTGGTTTGCTCTTTGGTGATCAAATAATGTTTGAACAGTGCGAAGGTAATTTAATTACCTTCGCATTGTTGATGCACG
>Ga0325414_1005812_pt1 | contig 13051 bp, 10 predicted proteins | sample PopdelMetagenome_8_FD_206183 | JGI IMG/M metagenome (GOLD analysis project Ga0325414, IMG submission 206183) | Populus deltoides microbial communities from Bellville, Georgia, United States - Leaf-PdKOR-R3 | ecosystem: Host-associated > Plants > Phyllosphere > Phylloplane/Leaf | place: USA...
TTATTAAACTTAGGGAGAACATTCGATCAAAGCAACACAAGCTGACAACTTGGTTGTTAAGATTAATGAATTTATCTAGATCTTAAGGCTGCCATTGGATTAAATCATTAGTGTGGACACTGTGATTATTTGTTGGTTAGGGTTAGTTATACGGCGGATCCGTTAATTAACCAATGTTAAGAAAAGATAAAAAATTCAGAATATAAGCTGAAGTTTCGTTTCAAGGATCGGTTCTGATTTCTGTAGGTGGATGTGTGCTTGCAACCAAGGTTTGTTTTCTTGATATATTTCAGTTTCAATTGATTTTGTTTGCTAGTTTAATTTCTTCCATAGTTTAGATCATCACAAATCAAAATTCCCCAATTGCATAACATATAGCATAAAAATCTGAACTAAACCTTCCTCGTGGGATCGACCCCTTGCTTGCTCTATACTATCTTGTGTGTTTTAAGCTAGGGTAATTAATTTGTGCGACCGCGACATCGCAACAAAGATTTATTGGTCAAAAACTAAATTAGAATAATTAATCAATTGTGACTTGATTGTATATAAGTTTTAGAAATTAAGAATTAAAATGTAATTAATATAGGGTATCACAATTCTAGATCTCAAAAAATCAAGTAGGGACTTGATTGAATAAGTTTTTAAAACTATCCTAAAATAATATATGTAATATTATTTATAGGGCAAATTGATAATTCGCTATTTATAGAGTTTTTATATTTCTATTTAAATAAATAGAATGTTATACCATATATTTTATGAGAAAAGTATGTTATAGAACATACAGTATGAGCGGTACAAATGTTACAAAATATATGGTACAAAGAAACATCTAAAATAGAAAAAAAAAAAAGAATTAGCACTCAAAGACATAGAAATATCTCTCTCCTAAAAAGGGTTTTAGTAAATTTCTCGTTAGTAATTTGTATGAATTACTATTATAGACAGGATATTTGGATGACTTATGGTTTGTTACAACCTAACTTTAAATAAGTTGATCAAACCTCGAAAAGAAGATATAATCTTCAGGTAATCTTTGTATAAAGATTAAACGATCCTAAATTGTCTAACATGATTCTAGTATCTTCCAAAGAATATTTTAAATTACTGTTTTCACTACGTCTAAGTGTTTTGGAAACTCAACACCTTACAACTCAATTAGCATCCATTCCCCAAAGTCTTTTTGTTATAAAGAAAAAGTGATTTTAGGGATTTGAATTCATTCAAAGAAAACAAAATGGCATGTCCTATGTTTTATATTTCTCTTCACTTTTGTTAAAGATATTTTTGGCAATTTAAAATAAATTCAAATTCAAAGGAGTGGGTTTCCAACCACTGTAGCATACATTTGATGAGTACTTATCTAATAAAAATGGTTTTTTTTACTTTTCTTCTCTGTAGATACTAGTTCAAGTTTTATTTAGAATATGCCTAGTTTGATTCCTTGTCTTATTAGAGTAGATCAATTTTTTAACGCAAAAAGACTTTGGAATTATTAACATTTTTTTCTATTATTAAGAAAAATTCTAACTATGAACTAAAAAGTTGATATGTGTGTTCATTTAAATAAATCAAGAATTATATATTCTAATAAATAATAATAAATCTGTTGATTTCAACAGAAAATTGAGTTGAGAAGTTGAGATCATGTATATTAAGATATCTGATCTCATGTTACGGGGAGCTTTTTAATTGTTTTTTTAGAACATAGATAATTTAAACTTTATTGAAAAAACCAATTCTTGCATAATTCTTGTTTTTCTTATTAATATATGTTTTCAATAAAAAAAAATATATTTTTTTTTTCATGGATTCTTCATTTGATAAAAAATATATTTTTATGTTATTGAATGAGCACGTTATTATCAAGATTCTGCATATCATTCTAATACATAATTATCCATAAAGCAATCTATAATATTATTGTAAAAAGAATTTATTCTTCTTCAAAATAACAATATGTTCCTTCATATCATAGTTAGTAAACTTGAGCTAGGTAAACATGACCTCATCAAGATCCATTGAATGTGAGTGGTGGCCTTTAAACATATTTCATAACATAACCAAATGATATGGGTCAAAGCCTGAATTATAATATATCATTTTTTCAGGTTCAACACCTGTATTCTAAGAGTCAGTATTAGGCTTGTTAGTGGGCCATATTTCAAATCAATGTCCTAAGTTATAGTATTTATTTTCACCTTCAATAAGCAAACACTCATTTATTAGTTTATGCATACCTTTAGCATATAAGCACAATAAACATCTTTTATCATTAAAAACAAACATAAATAAACTTATCTTAGATAAGATATTTTATGGTGATTTTCATCTTTTCTTTAATATAACCAACTCCTTACCTAAAACCTCTAAAACACTAGTTAGGGTTTATAGTTACCACAAAACTAGGTGGACTTCTTTTCTTTTCTTTTACTATTTTTACATATAGTTCGCTGAAATATCCGTTATAACATGATTCACACAATTCAATAATAAATAGCAATTTAAAATTAATTTGTACATTAAACAATTTTTTTTCTATTTATATTCAAATAAATTTTATAAATTCCATTCAAATATCTACTAACATATTCTAAAATAGACTTAGCTATAATAGTTAGTCATTGTGTTTTTCCCCATATCATTGTCACTAGTTAAATAGCTTTTTATTCTAGCAAAATGAATAGTGCTTGCTATATGTAGCACTCCTCAATAAATGAGGAGGGAAAATGTGTGAAGGGAAAATATAGCGAGTTGGTCGCGAGAAAAAAAAGTTGGGTTTAGATTTTGATCTAGAGATGGAGAATCTACTAGAATTGAGTCTTGATCCTTTTTCTTTTTAGGTGATTTTGGTGTTAGAAAATCCAATCTTTTGTCAAGATTTACAAAAAAACATGTATTCAATTTGGAATCCAAATTCACCATTGATTTTTAATTTGCCACTTGTAGTTGTTAAGGCTTAAATTTGGGGCACTACTGGCCAAGAAAAGTCTAATATTTTCTTTCTTTTTTCATTCATCTAAATCATGGATATTTCTAGTATTTTTAATATGGTATTTGTCTTTTTTTTTAAATTTGCATTTAGGTCTATCAAATTTTGATAAAGATAACCAAATTTTATTGGGTTTAATTCCTTCGTTCATTTTGGTTTGGTGTAGTAATTTCTTATTCAGGATCTGCAATTAATGTTTTAAACAAATATAGGAATTTTAAAGAAGTTTGTGAGATTATATGGAAAATATCTATTAAATAAGGCACTCTTTGAGTTCTCTAATTGTAAAAATATGGTTACAAAATGGTTGGAAAGAATTTGTTGAGCATTACTCATTAACCCTTGAGTCCTTGTTGATTTTTGAATATAAGAATAATTGTCATTTTCTTGTTCTTATATTGGACAAGACTGCTATGAAAATAGACTATTCATTTGGCATCTCCACTGTGTTTCTTTTGAAGAATTTATCAACCAAGCTTGTGATTATGACTATTTACATCATTTCTAATTGAAGAATCATGTTTTTCTCTTAGATTTTACTTGTCATCATCACATAAGAAATTTGTTTTCCTTTATTGTTAGGATTCATGGGATTTGTTGATGGAGCAATTCACAATCTATTGTATTGATTAATTTCCTCTTTGGTTAAGTAGATAGCATAATAAGTTATGTAAATAAATTCTTGCGTGTTGAACTTTCTAGAACGAAGTGGTTTGGTGGTCAAAACATAACATTTGAAATGCCTAACATGCATGCTTTTACAATAAAAATTAACTCATCTCTCTTCTATCTAGTTTAAGGACTCTAATATGATATCTCTCAACATGTAGCAATAATTGCAAAGTTGTTGCATTTAAAGATTTTTTACCATTTGTAATTTCACCATTTAATATAAATGATATAATTTGTACCCAATTCAAATTCTTTTATAATTTTTTTTATATTAGAAATCTACACTTTCAAGTATATTTGTTTTATTTCAATTTCTTTCTCAATCTTAATCACTCAAAAAATTCTCATTGGAATCTCAATGTGATAACTATTTCATTAATCTCATGTATAAAGGGTACGACCAGAAGACACAGTTTTCACAAGAAAGTTATGATCTAGCTACTCAATATTTCAATCAATCTATTATGTCGTCTCAAGATCCATGTGAAAATCTACTTACAACTAGAAAGATAAAACAATCGAGCAACTTTAAGGATGAAGAAGATATTTGCCTTATAGATGCATGAATCAACACTAGCATGGATCTAATATGTGAAAATGAATAAAAAAGAAGGCATATTGGAAAAAAAAAATCACGATAACTACAACTAAAACAAGAAGTTTGTATCTGAGCAAACATCAAGTTCTCTAATGCATCATTGGTCATCCATTCAATTAGTGGTGAATAATTTTTGTTCGCACTATGCATAAATAAAAAATAGAAACTAAAATGATTTCACCTATGAATACAATGTATTGTTTATATAAAATTCATATATTTAAATTCATTTAAATATTAATTTTTTAACACATTCCAATGTGCTTTAATATTAGGTCAATGAAACGAAGATTGCAAATAGAAGTGATTATTTTTTATTCAGTTCGGTTTTTACCTATAGTAACAACCAAACCAAAATTTTGAAGGAAAAAAAAACCGGAACCAATTCCAACCGACCAGTTTCGATTTGGTTTGGTTTTTTATGTCAAAAACTAAATAAACCTATATTGTTTATTTGGGCTTTTTTTGACTTTCTAATGGGCTTTCTGATGGGCTTGTAATTGATGTTAATATTGTCTGATTTTCTTAAAAGATTCCAAAATATATTTAATTTTTTTGCCATTGAATATTCATTTGTATTAAATTGTTAGTGTTAATCTTGAGTTCAATATATTTTTTGTCTTCCTAATATTTTTCTTCTATTTTGTTTGAATGAGTAGGACTCCTGTTGTAGAAGAGTTTAAATAACACACACCAATAAGTTAAAATCTAAATTACAAAGCATTAACTTATAAGGGCTTAAAAAAATAAATAACATTGTCATAAAACACTCAAAGCCAAAAAAATAAATCTTCATTGTGCACATCATCTTAATAAAAAATAACATGGGATAGTTAATACTACTGACATTAAAACTTGGAATTCAAAATCTAGAATTATAACATGATAAATTAAATTAAAAGATAAAAAAATAAAACGTAGTATTTTTATCATATATTTTCAATAAATGTCTCGATTTTTAAACTAATTATCATCCATTGTTAGATGTAACTTTCCATCAAATTCTACAAAATAAAAATTAGACATGTTAGAATGAAAATGCATTAATTAATAAATCATACAATAAAAGGTGTGAGTTTATAATAAAAATTACTTGATTCAAGGTTTTCGTAAGTTTCAAAATCATTCACCAAGGATCTAATATCAGTTGGAATTGGTTCATGATGCAACCAATTTTCACAACAAATAAGTGTTTGGACTATTGCTGGAGATAGAAAACTTCAAAATTGATCGTGTATACGACCGCCTGTGCTAAAGGTTGATTCGAAAGTCACTATGGATATAGGAATAGCTAGAACATGTTGTGCAACCTTCGAAAGTATCTTATATTTTGAAGCATTACTCTTCCACTAACCCAAAATATCTAATTTATCATCATTAGGATCCTCACAATCATCAACCAAATACCTCTTAACCTCATTTATATTTTTCACATTATCTTCTTGTAAATGCCTTTTAAATCGAGATAAAGTGTTAACATCTACCTCCATATATTCAATAGCATTGTTAATATCTAATTTATGCCTATTATCATCCACCACTTCATTAGCTTTCAAATAAAACTCATACAAGCTCACTAAATTATCTTTCACATTTTTTATTAGTAATTGTGTTTTGTCATAATCATACAACTCACCAAAACAAAATTTCACATATTTCAACTTGAGATGTGAATCCAAAACATTAGTCATATACAATAAAAAAAAATCTGATTTACTTCAAACCCCAATATTTCTCAAACTTTAACATTAAGTTCATCACTATTCTACTTATAAGATTATCTCTACTTTTACACAATTGAAACATGTTTGTATGCATATAAATCAATTCATTAAAGAAAGAATTTGATGTAATATGCAATAAGCTAGAAAATCTCAATGTAACCATGTAAAAGATCTTTAAGAACTTCAACAAAGTTCTAGCATTTTTCTAATCCTCCAAACTAGGTAGCCCTATATTTTTTTTATCCCCTTTTGAATCAACCTCCAAAAAGTAACTCATATATCTAGGTTCAATTTCATCTAACCTCACAAACACCTTTTCAAACTTTTCAGCAGCTTCTAACATAAGATAAGTTGAATTCCATCGAGTTGCAACATCCAAACACAATGATTTCTTACACTCTATATGCAACTTTTCTACACACTTCTTAAATGCAAATTACCTAGAAGGTAAAGATCTCACAAACTTAATTGCATTTTGAATCTTAACAACTGAAACATTAATCTCTTTCAAGCCATCACACACAATGAGATTTACAATGTGTGCACAACATCTAACATGCAAATTCTTATTTGACAATATATTAGTTGACCAATCTTTCATCACATTCTTTAAATATGAAATAGTTACATTATTATAGCTTGCATTGTATACTATAACGAGTGTTTTTAAACCCGACCCGGTGGTTCACTAGGCCCAAGACCCGGGTCACGGGTTTTGACCAGGTCATCGAGTCAACCATAATTTTTTTATAAATAAAAACGACGTTGTTTTGGTTAAAAAAATAAATAGTCAATGAATTACAATCGGGTTTTTGACCAGGTCTTACTGGGTTATCGGGTCAACCCGCCGGGTCAGCCGAGTTTTTGACTTCCCTTATTTTTTCATAAATCCGGCTTGGTTCCTACCCTGGGTCAGTCGGGTCCTAGGTTGACCCACCAGGCCGGGCCGAGTTTTAAAACTATGACTGTAACAGTTAAAAGTTTATCAACCCCCCACTCTAACAAACAATTCTCAATAACTTGACCAATTATCCCACTTATATGATTGAAAAATTGACAAAAATTTAAAATTCTTTTATGAAAATTCCACTAATTATCAATCTAATAAGTTGTTAAGGACATATAGTTAATGTTTTAGATTGATATCCATGTATCTGTTATTAAGCATAATCGTTGACCCCTAAGAGTTGTCCTTAATCTTCCCTTCTCTTCAACATAAATTTTCAAACAATCTCTCATAACAGTGAAACGAGAAGGAATGTCAAATCTAGGTTGCAAGATCTTAGAAAATAATCTAAATCCCTTACCCTCCATAAAATTAAAAAACAACTCATCAATTATAACCATTTGTACTAGTGTTTGTCTACATTCATCATAATTATAATTTATTACCTTAAGAGTTCTCACATTTCAATCTCCTAATTCACCATTCTTTTTCTTAGGTTCTAATACCAAATATTTTTGGTTCTTATCAACCACAAAATGAAACTTTTTGCATACTTTTAAATGACTCCACATATTACTTGTCCCATTAATAATAGTATGACAAGCATAATTCTTTCCACAATTTAGCTCTAGGGGTTTTAGGATCGTTATCAAGTTTTGTAAAGTGATCCCAAATTTGTGACTTTTTTCTATCATCAACGTTTCTTTTCCTTGATAGAAGGACTTGAGGTTGTTAACCTTTATTATCTGTGGCGGATCCTGCAGTAGTTGATGTTGGGTTAGTGTTTGAAGTTGGGGCATTGGTTGATGTTGGGGTAGTGTTAGTGGATGAAGCATTTTGATTTTTAAGGTTTTCCATATATAATTACCAAATGAAAACATGTTAATATTTATGCATGTTGAAATGTGCAGTACAACTTTTAAAAAAGATCGATATACGGGATAAAGTGATGAAAAACATAGCATTTACCAAACGAAGAACTCGAAAGAATAATTAATTGCAATGCCATGATGCAACAGCCAATAACTATGGGTAAAAGAACCTAAAAAATAGATAAACATACGAAAACATCAATTAGAAACAATCAAGAAAGAAAATAAAGGATTAAAAAACCAAACTGAAATAAAGACTGCATAAACCAAAAGAAGCAATAGACAACCAACTGGACTTGAAGCACATAAACAACAATGAATCTCGACAACCTCACTTGGAAAAATGCAAAAAGCTTATGACATTGAAGGCAACCAATCCAAGATGAAAACAACTCCAAACCCTTGTAAGAAACACAAAATCCACACCAGAAAAATAAACAACTGGGCAACATAAAAGTGTATGATGAAACAAAATGAACAAAAAGCTAAACAATAATTGAGGCAAGAATAGAATCACGAAGCCAATTGAGGCAAAGTTAGGTAAGAAAGAACCTTAGCACCTTTGCAAAATCAATTCTTCCACATACAAAAAGGTCACATCTAAGTACCAAATACTTGAGCATAAAAAAAAAGTATCTATTGTTGTAGCAATAATAAGAGTTTCATATCCACAGTTAGAATTATCAACAAGGGAAGATTGGTTAGGCTGAAGACTTAGATTTCAAGAGTGACGACTCATTACAAACCATGTGATAGTTGACACGATCAAAATATTGATGTCTTATCTCAAGTGCAGAAGTGTCGAAGTAATAAATAACCTGGCAAGACTGGGGTCGAACCACGGGGAGGTGAACTATATAAAATTATAAACAACAAATGAAAAGGAGTTGAATGGAACTTTTGAGATGTGATATTGATGTGAGTATTAATCAAAGATAACAGCAATTGTTAAGGTTAGAGGATCCACTAATAGTATTAGAAATAAGTATAATATAAACTCTTTTTATTAATCAACTAAAAAGCACACACAAAGGAGGTTCTAATTCGATGATTTATCCTTAATAGTTCATCATAAATTTTTAACATGATCATATTAATTATCTTATTTTAGTAACATCATACTTTTAAATATTATCAGGAATTCATGATATTAACTTATGTTAACAAAAAATCAAGTTCCTTTCATAGCACAGGTGTCGATTATACCATATAGTAGGCTATGAAAGTGTCAAGTATTTGTTGTACCAACGGTTGTACAACACAAATCTAGATTAAGTATTTAACAAGCAACGTATTAAGAATTAGTAAGATAAAAAGATAAGACATGTTAATAACAAACTTTATTGAATATAAACATTGAAGTCCATGTTAAGTTTATATTATACTTATTCTAACACCATTAGTGAAACCTTTTCACCTTAACATAATAAACTTAGCTAAACATTGTAAAGAAGAGAAACATAAATAAACTAGATAAGAACATAGTTATGATGAAAAGCATAAACAAGAGATTAATGAAAGCAAAACTTAAACATTACAAAAATACAAAGAAAAAAAGCAAGAATATGATCTTGATCTGAACACCAAGATGTCTAAATGTATGGCAAATACCTTCTTTTATAGGCTAAAATTCAGAACTATTGATTTGATGACTAATTATTGAGTGGGTGGCCACCTCTTGACTTGGAGACAACCATTATCTTCTTGTCTGAACAAAACATCATTGCTAACATCAGAATTTGAACAGATAGTCTTCATGAAAGTTTTAGGCATTTGTCTGAGCTTTCCAACAAAATAAGAATGAGCTCATTTAGATTTCTAGAACTTAAGACATGGGCTGAACACTGAACAGTGTCTGGGCTGTAGGATAGATTCCGACATCTCTTTTGTTGCTACAATTTGAACTTGAAAACGACCGTTTTGAATCTTGGACTCTCATGAAAGTTTTAGGCCTATGTCTTAACTTTCCATCCATATAAACCAGACTTAAATCCATATTCTACAGCTCCAGTTATGATCCAATAACTGAATGGTGTTCCAGTTTGAATTGAACCAGTATCTATTCTTTAAGCTTAGCCCTCTCTTTATCTTTTCACTTTCAATAGTTAAACACATCAATCAATCCTTTAAATTGTGAGATATGCCTGCATTTCAAATGAGCATTTACCATAAATTAAAGATATCTTATGTTATCAGACTTGTTATTATAAAATATGCTTAAGTTAGGGAATTTAATCATACTTTAAGTGCAATATGATGATATAAAACCTTGATAAAAATACTTTTTTAAGTACTAATCAATAGTCAACTCTCTACTGTTTGTAAAATCAAAGGAAATTAAGTATTGATTTTTTACAACAAGCACATGTTGATTTAACAGAATTTAGAAACATCGAGAAATCAAAATCATATGTCAAAGAAAAAAATAACAGAGAGAGAAATCTTATTTCAAAGAACTGAATAAAGGTGCTTATATGGAATGTTGTTGAGGCTTGGGGGTGTTGCTATGATTCTAGATCCAGAGATGCAAATTGAAGAATGAAGATTAAAAGGCTATGTGTGGCATGTAGGAGCTTGGGTGGGAGTGGTTGGTTTGCTAGATATGGTGCTGACAAATGAAGATTATGGAATAAAACGAAGAATTGGTTATGGACTTGTGAGTGTTGTAGTGGGAAGTTATGAGGATTGAGAAGGTGTGGCGTGTCTATGTCTCTAAATGGAGGGGGGACTGCTACGGTTATTGGGTTAGAATAAATGTTTTTTTATTTATAGTACCTTTTCTTTTAATATGAACCAGTTCGATTCGGTTAGGGTTTATCGGTTTCAACATTACAAAACCAAACCAAACCGGAAATTTTCTAAATATTATAATCGGTTTTTTTTCATGGTTCGGTTTTTTTTGTTATTTTTTTTTTTGTTTTCTTGGTTTAATTGATTTTTCAGTTTTTTTGTTCACTCCTAATTGCATATCAAAAAATTTAAGATCAACCATTCTTATTTCAACATTGTTGGGAGAAATTGAAGAGCCAACCTAAATGGATGATTGAAAACTCAAAAAATAAGTCAAAAAATATTAGAAATGCAACTCCCGCATCTTATTCTCTTCTTACTCAAAGTTCAACCAACTTAGAAGAAGATGATGTTGTATTTGGTGACAACGACAATATAGAGAGACCGATAGATAGCAGAAGAATTGTCTTAAGCTAAGGGCCACTTGAGCAATGGCCCAAGACCCCGCTTAATAAAAAGCTCTAAGAATAAGTAAGATATATTTATCAATTATGCTTTATAAATAAAGATTGCTCCACTTAACAAAAGACCATAAATACAAAATAAAGATTGTCTAAGGCCTTACTTTGTCTAAGGCCTCCATCCAGTTTAAGTTAACTCTGTTAGGTAGATAGACAACAACAAAAAACAATTTAAAAAAAAAGGGTAGCATAAGTTCTCATGTTTGATCGATCTTATAGGATTGTAAAGAACATGAAATGAAAACAGAATGTAAGAAGATTAAAAAAAAAAGACATGCTTTGGAGGAAAAGAAAGTAATGACAAAATATAACAAGGCAAAGTCAGAATGAGACAAGATTGTTAATATCCAAGAACTTTTATTGCAATAACAACAAGAAAAGGAGAGAATAATATTGACAAATATGACATACATGCCTTGACATTTGGTTGAATATCATAAAATGCATCAAATGAAGATATTAGTTAAACGAGGTAATAATAATATGAAATAACATATACTAGAATATAATAAATATCCTAAAATGAAAAGGGGTTAGGAACAATGATTTTATTGTAGCACAAGACACATTTCATTGTAGATTACAACAATAAAATTACTATTTTGCCCCTCATTCAAATAACAAGTGGTCTTGGTTATGAAAGTATCAGGGTCTTTTGTTTTATAAGAACAGTGAAAATACTAAAATTCCATTGGAGATAGAAAAATTATATGCCTTTAGTTCAGGGGTATTATCAATTTTTTTATGTTTTATGTTATGTTTAGATTACTAAAATACCCTTTAAGTCAACAAAATCAAAGCTTTTGGTCTAGGGATATTTATGTCTTTTCAAGTTTTGTTTTTTGTGTTTTATCAAAGGCATTATTATGTTTTACCATAATAATATAATATTAAATTTCAAAAAGTTGTTGGTGCTAGCGTGAGAGACACCCCCACACTTTGGGCGGTGTGAGCAGCACCTCGCGATGGTTGAGCCTGTCAATCCACAGTGTGTTTAGATGCTTCTTTACGTTCTCTTTCAGGCGGTACGTCATTGATAGTTGGGTAGTTTGTCGCCAGTGAACTTTTCTTCTTCTTTTTTTCCTTTCTCCTCCCCTAAAAAATTCATTCTGGTCTTCTTTAATTTTGGCATTTGTGCTTTGGTCATTCTTTTTTTTAATTTCTTATTTGTATCCCTAACTCTTTTATAAGAGCTTTATTCAATTTAGTTCTTCAATTCAAATTTGTAATATATGATACTTTTAATTTGGTCTTTAATTATTTTATTTTTGATTTTTTTAATTGATCCTTTAAAAAAAATTAATTTCATCCTTCAATTTAAGTTTATTTTGTGTTATTATTTTCAATTTGATCCTTAATTTTTATTTTTTAATTTTTTTTTGTTGGAGTTATTTTTCTCTTTAATTTAACCCTATAAATGAAAATTTATGTCCTTTTTTCTTTTAATTTATTTTTTTTCATTTTTTCTTTTGTACAAGTGTTATTTCTTTTCAATTTAATCTTTCAATTTTGATTTTTCAAATATTTCTTTTTTTATGTGGTCTTTATTCTTCAAATCTTTTTTTTCTTAACCTATTTATAAAAGTTTTATTGATTTTTAATCTCACTTTTCAATCCAAGTTTATAGTGTGTTATTTTTTTTAATTTTTTCCTCATTCTTGTATTTTTTTTCTTTTTGTTTGAATTATTTTTATTTTTAATTTAACCCTCAATCAAACAAATTTAGTTGTTCTCTAATTTATATTTTATTTTAATTTTCATCATTATTTTTTTAATTACTAATTTTTTATATATATCCATTTGTGTAGTTATTATTTTTCTCATTATGTTTTTCTGTGTTTGTTGTCTTGATTCAATTTTTATATTCTTTTTTTACCCATCCAATTTTGTGCTTCTGTTGTTTTATTCCTAGGGTATCATGATTTTAATTAAAAAAATTATCTAATTAATATCATTATCTTTTTTTATTGTCTAATAAAATAAAATCAATTTA
>Ga0325414_1005813_pt1 | contig 13051 bp, 8 predicted proteins | sample PopdelMetagenome_8_FD_206183 | JGI IMG/M metagenome (GOLD analysis project Ga0325414, IMG submission 206183) | Populus deltoides microbial communities from Bellville, Georgia, United States - Leaf-PdKOR-R3 | ecosystem: Host-associated > Plants > Phyllosphere > Phylloplane/Leaf | place: USA...
TACCAGTGCTTAGATTCGTCAAGATTGGTCTTCGTCAATTTCCACTCTCCACCTCAAATTGTCCATATGATCGAGTGTCTAGAGTGTCCCAATTTTGCCTTCCCTCAAGGCAACTAAAAAATCCCCATTAATCAATTCAGCACATGTAATTGGGTAAACATGTGCACCTTTTTCTTCTTCATCTCCATCGACCACCATCATGACCTTTAGATGCCTCCTAATCGGGCAATCTTTTTTAATAATTCACCACCACCACTTTCGGTCTCAAATCTCAATAACCGGACCATACCATTACATCCAGAACGATCAAATTAGCTAGAAACAAGTCTGAAATCGTCCAAATCGCATTTCAGATGGCTAAACTTTGATCAAAACAATTCTGGCTTGATGAAAAGCCGAGATTCAATCTCAGATCCGGTTACACGTAGGATCAGCTACACTGGATCCTATACCTCGGCTCAGCTCCTCTCGACTCGGCTTAGCTCGGCTCAGCTCATCTCGCGGCGTGGAAGGTGGGTCCCACTATGCTGACGTGTCAGCTGACTAGTCACTGACATGGCATTCTAACTGTTCATGATGATGTCATAATTACATCAGGTTAATGTCATCCTGGGCATGCCTACTGTGCATGCTGACATCACAATTATATCATGCTAACATCATCCTTATCCGGGTCAGTCATATGGGTCGGGTCAACTAGTATTCAGGTCGGGTCAGCCCATTCGGGTGAAGAAGACGCGTGGGGCGCGTCTGCGCGTGTGGACAGCCACCTCGTCGGCATGTGTAGGCGTGTGCGGGCATGTCCGACATCCGATTTTGACGTCGTTTTCACCAGTGGCTTCGTCTCTTCCTCCTCTATACAGTGGTATGGTCAAAACATAATTTTGACAACTTTTATTTTTGAGCAAAAATCAAACACCACTTTAAACAATATGCTCTGATACCAATTATTGGGGATTCTGGCTCCCCTATGCACGGACCGGTGATGTACTGATAGTTGCCCATTGGAGGCTAAGCACACTGGGATACAATATTTAACATGGTTCGGCAAAACCGCCTACATCCACGGGAGAAGTCCATATTATTAGAAATAGATAGAGAAAGGGTTACAACATACATAGAGGAGGAGGATCACTTCACTCAAACTCAACTCTCATTGCTCTAACACACTGCTGCACAAGGCAGCAGGGCTGCTGCCCTTGGCAGCTACTCCCTCTTTCTCTCCTCACGTATTTCTCTCTTGTTCTCTTCTCTGCTCACTCAAAATTCACTGCTCTCTCTCGGTGCCTATTTATAAACAAGAATGGTGCCATCAGCTCCAGCTCTTCTTCAACAATGGTGGCTGCATTAATGGTGGCAGCACATGCGTTGCACCATTTTGTCAATGGTTGGTGCAACTACCATAATAGCCTTTTGACAATGGCACCCCTCTCCTAGAATAGGGCTGCAAATGCTGCCACATAAGTGACAATATCCCAACAGATGTCACTGATCTTTATATAAGGTAAATTTTGGTTCTTTATTGTTGTTTTAGCATCTGGGTTTTTGTTGTTTTGTTTGTTAGTGTATGTGAGTAATTGCTATCAAGTTTTCAACTTTGCATACGATCATTGTGGTTGGGTGAATTGCTACTGGTGTGGTCATGATGTAGTCTGCCTGAGTTATCTTTTATTGTGAATGATTACTGTGTTTTTGTATGATGTTCATTATTTGGATTTATTTTTATTATTAGGTTGAGTGGTTTCTACATGTAATTTGGAATTTTTAGAAAAGAAGGAAACTTGAGCTGGCAAGGAAAAATTGGTAATTTGAATTAGTGAACAACAGATAATATTGTTGTTAGATGTATCATAGCTTCCATTAGATTATGCTGGAGAGTTTTAATGGCGTTTACTGTAAACTGACAAGTCAAGTGTGCTTTGCTATAGCTATTGCTCGAAGTTTGTTTGTCAATCTTTGGCTACACAATCCCGATTAAAAATATTTGTATAATGATGGAAGTGAGATTATTCTTGTTAGTGATGAGAACTCTGCTGCTAAGAAAGAATTGATAAAAAGGATCTAGCTGATCCCAACTAGTTTGAATCTAGGGATTTAGTGAGGTTCGATGAATAGATGAGCTTCTATGATATGATAATTTTGGTTGATGTAACGAAAACCTTTCTAGACTAGCAAAAGGCTGAAGAATCAGTGTTAATATCTTTCCATTTTACCTAAAAAAAGAGCACATCCATATTTCCTTAATTAGTCATGTTGTACACTAGAGAAGTAATCTAGCAAGTGTGTCAAGAGGTTTGTGCTCATATGAGGTTTGCATCTGGGGAAGAAAAATAATATGGTGTGGAGCAATATTATCAAAATATTAGTAGTTTATAGACGATTTGAATTAATAAATTGTAGTTGGTTTGATAAGATCAAAAATGCTGCAGTTATGTATAAATTAGAGTTTCAGAATTAGCAATTGTAAGAGTATCTATTCATTTTTCAGTGGAAGTAGCTAGGGAATAATTGATGACAGAGATACATAAACGTGATGAGCTTATGTTGCTTTGGATAAATAGTGTGTGTGAGAATTGAAAGATATAGTGCTACTGGAGACAGAGTTACATAAATGATTGCATGGCATATACCTACACAATGCAGAGAAGTTATGGGGCCATCACAAGCTTCTTCTTCATGATCATATAGAAAAACAGTTTCATGCTAATAGATCATGTAAATAAAAGGATTTAAGCATGATCAAAAGTCAAGATGGATTAGTGATTGCGTGAAGGAAATTGGTAACCAATATGTGGGAAGTTGAGGTCGTGTGATCAATGACAATAGGAAAGTTAACAGAAAGGTTAGCCCTTCCAGCAAATATCAATGGGTCTAATGTCATTGGTGCAGAAATTTTGGACTAGCTTATAGGCTCATAGCCTGCAGATCAATTGGTTAAGATTGATTCAGTTTGGGCTAGTCAGTCAGTGCCCTTCTGAAATTTGGGACATAAGCTGTGGTTTTCATATCATGTTCTGTTCTTTAAGAAGATGATTTCTCATTTTAAACAGCAGCTTCCATATTTTATATATGTATTTTTTTTTTTACTATTGTAATGGTTTGTGCAGACCTTCTTTGAACTATGTACAATTGAAGTTTCTCTACCATCAATCTTCTAAAATATCAAGGTGATGGCACCTATTCAAGAGTAAGACCAATGCAATGATGGCATTGTGCTCATTGAATCTTGGTTGGGATTCAATAAAAGGAAAGGAATGGTGGAGAATGCTGGATAACTTTAAGTGGGAAACAAGGTTTAGTTGGTTTTGCAGCTTGCCTGAGAGTTCACTCTTCCCTATTCTCCCTTGCTATTCAAATTTTGAATTCTCAACCTGCTAGGACTAATCTATCAATTTATCAAATTGCATAAATTAAGATATCATTGTTTATCCAGGGTAGTTAGATTTTACCATTGGAGATGGATTCTGAAATGCTAATTTGACGTAAAAGGGAGGAAATAAGTCTTATACTCAGTTACACAATTCATCCTTTTAGATTTATTGCTTGGCTAAACAGACCGTATCTTGTGATGCAGGTACTTGAAGAATGGACCAGGGAATCTTGAAAAGGATGTGGAGAGGAGATTCAGTTACGCATTGAGCAGAGAAGATATAGAAAATGCCACTCTTGGAGGACCATAAAGAAAATGAAAGTGATCATTTTATCTTTTGAATGGTCTCACTGTTTATTCATGGGAATATCTCATAGGACTTGCATGGTGTTCATTCTATATCCTCATTCTAAGCATACGCTCTCCTTTTTAAAAAAAAATATAAAAAAAATTCTTTTGATGTATCCCAAGTTGTCCAATTCCTTCTCAATGGGCTTTGATGATTGATAAATGCATCCGTCTTTGGTCTCTGGTATTGATCAAGTATACTCTCTTTTTGCTTCACCATTCATCGTTGGAAAACAGAGGAACATATTATTAGGCTATCAAAATCTACAACTTCTGCATCATTTTTCAGGACAAAAGCAGCAGCAAAAGAGGAAGGAAGGAAGCAAAAAGCTTATAGTTCAAGTTTCAGTAGCACCACCTTTTGTATTCTTCGTAGAGCTCCTGGATTCAACTCCAGATGATAGTTATCATTGATGATTTTGACAGTGTGATTTCCCAGTATCTATCCACACTAATGAGTTAGTTGCAAGAGTGCGGATAGATACAGGGAAATCACAGTGGAGTGGCAGCAGGCCTGCAACCTGATGCTCTTGCAAAAAGTGGCCATTTTCATTGAATTGCCAAGAAGAATTTGCGGAACTTGATATTTGAATCTAATTCAAAACTGATGGTAGGAACTTCAGTTCCTCCTCCACATTTCTCCCTCCCTAGACCTACAGTATTGTTGCAATACTATACAACCTACTTGTACTAATACAAATACAAAATGCATGGGGGTAGAAAGTGTTTTTCATCCACTGGTTAGATGATGATTATATACAGATTAAAAACTATATATGAGCAAGAATTGGAAAGCACCTTCCACATCTCCTGGTCAGTATGCTGAGAAAAGGGGTCCAAAAAGCATCTCACTATCCCTTTAGAGAGAGTAGGATCTTGAGGTATTATTCCAAATCGTGACCTCAAATCATCAAGTCCAATCTCAGAAAAGTCAGCGCCATCCATTACAATCTTTCCTCCCTCTGGTTCCACCAGCCGAAACAGAGCACCGATAAGAGTAGTGTTTCCACTTCCAATTCGACAAACAATACCAAACTAATCCCTCGAAGAACTTGTGGTGTGTCAGGTATATTTCTAATCTATTTCATATGAACCTTTTTAGCTCTGCTTGCCTTCATCAATTGTCAGTCTACCCTAAACGATAATTTCATTATAAAAAATTTCCCTTTACCTCACCAATCCATATTAGTGGAGAATTTATTATAATTTTAAGTTATGTTTTAGGACAATTTGGAATTTATTTTAACATTTTGGATGCAAATACTTTAACAAGCATATACAAACATACTCTAAGAAAATTGATTTAATGTTCTCTTGCTTAAAAGATTTCTCTTATTCTCTCTAAAAGTTCTTAATTGAGAAATCAAAATACTTCAAAAATAAATTTGATATAAAAAATAATTTTAAGGTAAATTGATATTACCCTAATAGTTTATGGTATATTTGAGGTTTGCCAATTTTTTTTATGTACAGCTTAATATTCTCATCTCATTAATTTTACAATTTTCTTATATTTGGTATATATTATTAACTAGTAACTTGCTACTATATATGATCATGTTGCTAAGTTCATAATCCCCATGGGCATAGGTTGCTAAGTTCATAATCCCCATGGGCAATATCATACATCATACTTACTACCTGGTCCTGGCATCCTTTTCTTTGGTGCCAAGCTAGGGTGAAATGAGAAGTGGGATACACGATAAATAATATTCAGTTTCAATGTGATTCTGCAGCATGTAAATGAGACCAGTACTCCTTCACAAGTTGTCCAAAAAGTGAACCTTCTGTCTTCATTAACTTCTCCGGCTCGTCGTACTCGACTAGTTTTCCTGAAATAGAACAAAAACAGCTCAGTGATACATCTTGGAATTTCTTCTGAGATTTATCTCCTTGAAGTTGCAGCTACAGTCGTCTCTCGTTCTCAAGTGTTAGGCTGTGTTTTTGTCTTCTTTTTTTTCAAATGGAAACCAAGGTTTGGCAATAGATTGCCTTATAGCTCTGGTATTTTGGGGTCACTCCAGAACAATAAGCCTCTGCTAAGATGTTGGATGGCATGGATGAATGATCAGCTACATGAGATTATCTTGGAGTGGCGACAAATCAGTGCAAATCCTCAAAGTCACGATGTGCAGGATATAGATAAATGCATTTTTTAGATAAGAATTAAAGAAATGAAACTTACCATCGCTAATGGAAAGTACCATTGTGCAATCCATCACTGTTGGTATCCTGTGAGCTACTGTGATTACAGTGCAATCTAAAAATTCAGTCCGAATAGTCTTTTGCAAAACCAAGTCAGTTGCATTATCAATTGATGCGGTTGCTTCATCAAGCACCAGTACCCTACTCCTCCTCAAAAGGGCACGGCCCAAGCAAAATAATTGTCTTTGCCCCATGCTCCAATTCGATCCATCTTCCACCACTGTGTAGCAGGTTGTTAATCATTCTCTGACTATTATAATCGAAAACATACACTCATTATTTTCCATTTAGGGGAAGAAAGCATACCTAAAGAATCTAGACCCTGCTCTTTCGCCTGTACAGCCTCTCGAAGCTGACACTTTCCGAGAACCTTGAAAATAAGGAACAAAGTTTTAATTTAGAAAGCATGAAGGTAGAAAACAACGGTTCCGCTGGTTTATAGACAATGATTACTAGATTAAAATGTCAAATGATCTTGTAAAGTTACCTCCCATATCTCCTGGTCAGTATGCTGGGATAAGGGGTCCAAATTGTATCTCACAGTCCCGTTAAAGAGAGTAGGATCTTGAGGTATTATTCCGAGTCGTGACCGCAGATCATGAAGTCCAATCTTAGAGATGTCAATTCCATCTACGATGATCTTTCCTCCAGCTGGTTCTACAAGTCGAAATAGAGCACCTATAAGTGTAGTCTTCCCACTGCCGGTTCGACCAACAATTCCAATCTTGTGCCCTCCTTCAAATGTGCAGCTGATTCCCCGAAGAACTAGTGGTGCGTTAGGCCTGTATCTAATCTGTTTGATACTAAACTTTTTCAGTCTGCTAGCCTTCACCAATTGTCTCATTAAACACCAATAAATCATAGGAGTACGACTAACCTGCAAATCACAAATATCCACTTTACCCTTTTCCGGCCAATTCGATGGAGGTCGGTTATCTTTAATCACCACAGGGGCTTCACTTGGTATGTGCATGTATTGATTAAGCCTTTCAACAGAAATGATGTAATTTGCTAATGTGCACTGGTTTTGAATAGAAAACACCAGCGACATATTTAATGAAAGTCCATAAGAAAGTGCCATTCCAATAAATCCTACAGTAATGGAAGTAAATATTAGAACGAGTCAGGATTGGGAAGCTCGTAATATTATGTGTTCAAAAAAAGTTGAAGAAAAGTAAAGCATAAATGCTCACCAGAGTTAAAAGTTCCAGGAGGTAGTAAAACCATGCAGAGTGCTGCAGAGGCAAGAACAGTTGCACTAAATATTTCAAGCCGTTGAATCAACCACTCATTTGCAGCAAAACTGTGGAAGAAAGGACTAGCATTTATGTCAATGAGGTTAAGGGTTTTTGCAAAGAAACGTTCTTCCTCCTCAAAGGCCCTAATTGTCATGGCTCCTGCTACAGATTCAGCCAGATGATTTGACACTAAAGACTTGGTTGTGCCATTGATCCGCATCAATTCCTTAGCAGAGGCAAAGTAATATGCCTGCAGATAAGAATGAGATAATCCTTAAATCCACTTTATAAATGTAAAATCATCTTTAATGGTAGTGGTCCTCAAAAGAAAGAGATCATAACAGCATACTGCCACTTCCAGCCATATAATCAATTTATGCATTATATTTGAGCAGTTCACCTTGTTAGACTAACTGAGGCGTCCATTCTTGTAGAAGTTATGCCAATACTACTGTAATCTTTAGATTTGTTCTCATCTTGAAAACAAGATTTCCCTCATGAATTTGTACACTATACATGCCTTGATTTGTTAAACTGGTTACCTATCATATAAACATTACTAATACAATTGAAAGTTCATATGTTAAATTGTACACGATGATTACTTGTGTTACATTGCATTGATTCTTCACAAGTAGTAAGAAAGTTGTTCTAAAAAAAGTTGGGATGATAACCAGTTTCAGAAGAATTACAAACTCCAGGCAATTTGGTCAATTTGAAGCTCACTGCAAGAAAACTTTTAGCCTTTTTTTAAGCCTACAATCTAAATTCCTACGTGTGGCAATTTAAGACATTAAACATCAAATTATTCTATAAAAAATGATTAGTTACGTTTCATTGCATTGAACTTATTATAATTCCAAACCACTCATGTAAGTGGATAACATAATTACCTGTAAGCGAATAGCCAAATAAACCATTGGTATGGAGACAAACAGGACTTGCCAGGTCACAACAGCTAGTACTCCCAGGTTACTATAAGCATTTGTGGTTGCACCAACGGTCAAGATCAAAGCGAAAGGAACATCAAGATCGACAATGCTCAAATCTGACGTGACCTATGAGACATAAAATAAACACAGGTCCAGATCAACAGTTACACATCATTCCTCATGAAGGAAACAACATTTTCTGGGTGAGATGCTTACCCGACTCAGTATTCTTCCAAGAGGTGTGGAGTCATAGAAAGACATGGGTGCACGAAAAAGAGAATTTAGTAGCTGGGAAAATAATGACTTCGATGATTGAAGACCCAAAACAACCATAGAGATTGATCTACATAGCAAGAAAAGTGTTGAGGTAACTCCGATACACAGATAGACCGTAATTAAACGCAATGTGCTGACATGAGGATCATCAACATTAGCTGCCATCCAAGAGTTCTGTGTTATCTGACCAATGACAAACAACAGGTGACTGAAAGCAGCGATGGAGAAGTACAAGTATCCTTTGTTTTGATTTAGATACTGAACATAAGGCTTAAACCCTGTGTCTCCCACTTCCTTTTCTTCCTGCTTAATCAGTTGATCTCCTTGAGAGGTTTTAATCTGACCCTCTACATAACTCTTCTTGATCTCCCTAACAGATGATCCCTGTCTCTGCGGAGCGTCAACCTCGGTATGCCTTTCAGAACCAGCTGTTTCTATGTGTGCATTGACAAGGTCCAGAAATTCTTGGCTTGACGACAATAACTGATGATAAGGAGCGGCTTGTAGGATTTCTCCATCTGACATCAACTGTTTACAAAGATAAGCTGTCTCAAGGTAATTCTTTTGTGAAAGCTTTAACAAACAAATTTTATGGAAAAATTGCATTAACGTGAAAATGAAGTTTAATCAGCCATAGAATTGTAGCAAGTAACTAATTATTTCCCACAAGTGATTGAATCAAAGGATACTAACCATAACAGAGTCAAATGCTGGCAGGAAATCAACTTGATGAGTCACAAGCAAGACTGTTTTCCTTGAAAGTGCTCCCATGATATATTCCTGTAAAGAATCAAGTTGGAATTGAGGGAAGGCTAGCAACTAAGAGTGGAGACAGAGGTTTCTATCAGGAAAATTTGATTACATTGAATAAACTTGTAGCTGTGTGTGCATCCACAGCGCTGAATGGATCATCCAGGAGATATATATCTGCATTCTGATAGAGAGCTCGGGCAAGTTGAATTCGCTGCTTTTGACCACCACTCAAATTGACTCCTCTTTCACCTATTTCAGTAAGATCACCATAAGGAAGCAACTCAAGGTCCTTTACCAAAGAGCATCGCTCAAGTGTGTCATGGTATCGTTGCCTATCCATTTCCGAACCGAATAGAATGTTCTCTTGTATCGATCCCGTCTGGATCCAAGCTGTTTGCGAAACATAGGCAATCCTACCACAAACCTGAATCTGCAGGTCATAAAGACCAAAAAAAGGCTTACTTATGAAATAGGAAATAAAATTTACATTAAGGCACATTTGTTCTTAAGAAACTCCAAAAAGTTAAGGACTGGAAGAGCATGGCAAGATACATTTAAGAAGATTAAACTGGAAGTTCTAAATGGATACACTCACAGTTCCCTGTGTATGTGGAACTTCTCCAAGAATTGCTGCTAAAAGGGTTGACTTGCCAGAGCCAACTTCTCCACATATGGCCACCTTTTCACTAGGCCGAATTCCAAAACTCACATTTCTCAATGTAGGCTTTGAAGAATTCTCTTCCCATGAAAAATTAGCTGACTTGATTAAAACAGCATGGTCCACACTCCCCATGTTGCGCTTGTGCCGAACATTTCCATTATGCAACTCTGGCGCTTCAAGAAACTTCACAATACGTGCAAAAGCTACCTTTGCTTGAATAACCACTCCAATAACATCAGGGATTGATCTAATTGGGTCTTGAACAAGACGCAAAGTCGCCACAAAAGTGAAAACATTATTAGCACGCAGAGGAATTTTCAGGAAATAGCATGCTCCAAAGGTAGCAGCAGAGACCAAAACAGGAGAAGACCAGAAGAGAAAACCATTATATGCTTTGCGCGTTTGCACTGCTGACAACCATTTATACTCTACATTTCTCAAATTTTCTATGGCATTCTTAAAATGCGTTTCCCAAGCATATAATTTCAATACCTTCATGTTAACCAGAGCCTCATTACAAGCCTTCAATCTCGCATCTTGTGCCACCATAAGCTTAGACTGAAACTTATGCTGTAACTTTGCAAGTGGAGTGTTGCATAGCACAGTAATTATTATAACCACTAAGGCAGCAAGTGTTGCTAGCCCCACTGCACGGAAAAGAATTGCAAGAGAGAGACAAAGCTGAAAGCTTGTTGTCCATGTCTGATGAAACCAGAAGGGAAACTCCCCTATCCTGTAAGCATCCACAGTAACATAGTTCATGATCTCACCACCCGAGTGTATCAACCTACCAACATTGGATAACCTCTGTTGCTTCTTATATATTGCAGCCGTGAGCAAAGACCTGACTTTCAAACCAACAAGCCTGCTCCTAAAATACCATTGCCTTTGTGATAAGGACTCTAAGTTCTTTGAAAAGAAGAGCGTCAGAACCAGTACATAACCTTCATATTTAAAACCTGCTTTTCCTTCAGCAACCAAAATGAAGGCATTCAGAAGCAGAGGCCCAGCTGACAAAGTAAGTATCTTTAGCATGGCAAAGAATCCTGAAATTACAATGTCTTTCCAGTGGCAAAATACAATTGTCCACAAGAGAGATGGCTGAGATGATTTAGCTTGTTTTTGTTTGTTCAGTTGCTCCAAAAACTCCATATAACAGCTTTCTGCTCGTTCTGCCTCTCGCAACTTTGGTATATCCTCATCTTCTAGAGTTTTCTCCTTACCCTTTCTCATCACTGGATTCAACCACCAAAATGACATTTTATTGAAGAATCCTGCTTTAGCAAATGGAGTAACTTGGTCAACGGAATCGGTTTTACTTACACCATTGGCCTCACCATTCAATGGAGCATACAGGTCCCTTTCTTCATTCCCTTCGTGTTTATAAACCTTGTAAACACATAACAATAACAATACTGCTCCTGGAAAGGAGAGGACATCCAAAGCTATCTTAACCAACATTCCTTCACCTAAAATGGCGCTGTATATGGACAAAGCACAGACAATACCAGCAAGCAAGGAAGCAAGAATGGACAATAGCCGCAATGGCGTTCTTTGAAGATGCTTCCCTCGGAGGCTTATGGTCAAACCCACCAAAAGCCATGTAAATCCCTGAAACAGCACCACTAACCAACTTCTCAATGGTAAGGCAGTCTGGTTTTTCCTCAACTTCTCTTCCAAAATCCATATGCCCAAGCACAAGTACACAAATCCGATACCACCATTAAGTATAACAGAAACTATCTGCAGACTCGAATAGCCTCTAAATCGAGGTGTTATTTTATATATTTTTGAAGATGCTGAAGATATTCGCATGAAAGTGAATAAGAGCACGATTAGAAGCAAAACATCGAAGCAAATGATCAGCGCGTGATTGATACATGAAGTTGGTTGAAATAGCAAGCTAGAACCAGATGGCTTTCCACTTGTATCCGATTTGACAGATTCCCCACAAAACAACGTCCACAGGTCTTCCATTATCTTTCCTTTCCTGCTTACTTTTCAACTCCTGCTTTGGCATACAATGTAAGAGAACAATGCTCTGTGTTACAAGAAAAACCATCAATTAATCAAATCTTTAAAACCATCTAACAATATCTAGCTAATTATCACACACCCCACAATGATAAGTACCATCACTCACAAAGAACTACACATTAAAGAAAATGTGATCACAAAAAAGCAAGAAAGGAGAAACAAAAGGTAGAGAAGTAACCCTACAAAAAGATAAAAACTTCATCATTAGTTCATTACCAATTCTTTTTGGGCAAAAACAAAAGTCCACGTTTAATACACAATAAAATAGTATTTCTTAATGACCAACAGACAATGTGAGATCCTCAAAAATATTTAACAAGCAAGTCTTGCTAGAGATATTATAAAAAATTGGACCTTATTATCATAATTAAATTAAAGAAAACAAGCTTGTCAGCCAATCTTGAGTTCATAAGAAATAAAAGAATTCAGGTTTGCATTCATATTCAACCAGCAATATGGCACACATGGATAAAATTTAAAAGAATAAGAAGACTAACCTGAAAATTGCACCAAACCCTAAATTTTACAAGCCAAGATTTATTAATGTTCCATTTCAGAGTTTTTGAGGTCTCTCCCACTGTGTTAAGAGTTTAGGACACGGAGTGGAACCAGAATTTCAGAGAGAAAGTGATGCTGCAGTGTTGTTAAATACTTTTTTTTATTATTATTAATATGAATATTCAGTTCACTTATATATATTTCAATTAATTTAACGAAATTTAAAATTAATTTTTAGTGGCTAAAATAAGAGTAAATTCGCTTCCACTAATAAATACTTGGATGTATTAGTAGTGTTGCAAGATAGGAAAGGGAGGAATTGTGATGTTGCTAGGAATGCATGGGTGGAACAGAGTCCAGTGTCGTCCTTCTTGTAGAAATACCAATAAATATTTCCACCTATCATTTTCGATGACGAAAAACAATTAAATATTCCATCATGTCATGATTATGATACGAATTCAATTTCTATGAATATTGATATATAGGAAAGAAAGAAGAAAAAGGATCTCTTTTTTTTCTTTAATCGTCATGGCTCACGTAAGATCGGTCTGTTGACATGTACCCGTCTTGTTTTGGCTTGTTTCGGCTTCCGAACAAAGAGGCCGATCTTGCTGGCCGACCAGTCTCTTTCCTTTCTATCACTCTTTATTCTACTTTTGTTTCAAATTCATATTCCAATTGGCTTCTCCATGGTTTTGTTTTGTTTGTGAAGTCAAAACGTTTTAAAAAA
>Ga0325414_1005814_pt1 | contig 13048 bp, 6 predicted proteins | sample PopdelMetagenome_8_FD_206183 | JGI IMG/M metagenome (GOLD analysis project Ga0325414, IMG submission 206183) | Populus deltoides microbial communities from Bellville, Georgia, United States - Leaf-PdKOR-R3 | ecosystem: Host-associated > Plants > Phyllosphere > Phylloplane/Leaf | place: USA...
GGGTTGCTGACTAACAACAGCGTACTACTCTAATTCTAGAAAAAAAAAAAGTAATCCTTCATTGTATCATATTATTATTAATTTGAGAGGGTGCCCTAGCTAACCATTATTGGAGCGCAAGTCTGATATTTTGCCGGAGATCTTTGGTAAAAAGTCACAAATGGAGACGACAAAGGGTCTCACATCAGCTTCGCCGCTGCCCAACACTAAAAGGGACGGTGGGGACATGGTGTCTCTGTTTTCTGGTATAATCCATTGAGCATAGACACAAAATTCCAGCCACCATCGCGGTCTCTAGCTTGTCATGCCCTCTCATGCTTTCCTGTATTAACATTCAAAGCCTTCGACAAAACTTGAGTGCATGCATTACCATTTTCGTTTGGTGACTTGAGGCAGCCACATGCTCCCCCTCTCCCTCCTCTATTTCGCGATGATTAGATTCCAGTACTGACTTGTTTTCTGATGGAAGCAAGTAGCAGCCAGGTAACAGCCTTTAAATTACCACTGTTGTGTATATATTATATTATTAATTATAATTATAGCATATACTAAAAAAAAATCTTTCCCAGATTAATTTTGTGTTCTTGGGGCGGTTTTTGGTTTTTTAGCTTCGTAAATTACTATTTTAATTTTATAAGGATGTTATTTAGATGTTTTTAGACAAAAATAAGATTGAAAATAGATTTTTGACCTAAAAAACCAACCTATAATTTTTCAGCAACAAATTTCGATAAAAACAAACAACATTTTATTTATCTTTTTTAAAAAAAATTGCAAACAATAAGTCATTCACTTTTTATTTAAAAAAAAAATTAAAGGGCCCAGAAGCGTGGATCTAAGCTTGAGGCCTACATGTATATGTTTTTTTTTTTTTTGTCTAGATACATTGGGCCACCCAAGCTAACACATAAATCTAATCTTTTTTTAAAAAAAAATTGTTTTCCTTCAGATTACATCCTTTAGCTTTAAAATAAAATTCCTCTATTTTCCTATCATATATTTGAATAAAAAACATTATCAAATCCAATGAAATTCATGACTCAAGTCGCAAGTTGAACGAATTAAGCCACAAAATCTAGATCGTTCCAATATATTATCGTCTTTTTTTTATTTATTTATTTTCAATTTCATCTTTTAATTTTTTTTTTGTTAAGAAAAATAGGTTCTCTACTTTTGTTATCATATATTTAGGTAAAATATAAGTCTAAAAGTTCAAAACTATTTGGCGAGTTAATTCAAGAAATGAAATTTGATCTAATATATTGTTCTCTCAATATTTTTTTAAAAATATTTTGAATTATTTGTCATTATATGTTTCTGCTTGGTTTTTATAGAATTAATTGGCTTCAATTTACTTTTTAAATGATTATTACAATCTCAAAATTTGAATAATAAATTTAAAATGTTAATTAAGGTTGAAACAAATCAATTCAACACGCTATTGTAACAAAACAAAAATTCTTAAATTCACATTCTTAGGATATTTTTTGATCACGTAGACTTTTTTTTATTAAGAAAAATTTAGTCTGACATGTGATGATATATATATATATATATATAAATTTCTTGAATTTTTTTTGGCTTGCAATGAGGCCACGTCTTCTGTTAACAATTTCAGCACCGAGTCTTGGCAAAATCAAACTGGCCCGTCCCTTGAGAGCAAGTCTGGCAAATGGGCCAAATTTTGGCCGATATGATATTATATCAAACAAGTTGATCCTGACAGTTGCGTCCTCCGACTCCTTGTCCACTTGAGTTACATCCTCTTGGAAAAAGCTCTTAAAACGCCAATAAATCCGACAAGTCCACGTGGGCTTACAGGAAAACTCAACATCCACGTCACTTTTTGTCTTGTCGTCATGTATCCACTGTGGCACATTATATGGATAAAGATCTTATGCCCCTCCATTTTCCACGTTTTTTTTATATAATTTGTTATTTTTTTATTCAATCATTTATTACCATCTTCTTTTAGTCAAGTTTTACCATGTTTTTCTTGATAGGAAATTGTGGTCTTCCTAGGTGAGCTAGTGGCATCAAGTGGCCCGTTAACCGATAAAAGCTTGGCGGCTGGTGATGGTTCGTGTTCGGCAGGGTATGATTTAGGGAGCCTACCTTGACTAAATGCTCGAAATTTGGCCACGGTTCTGCTGGCCATCAATCTTGATGCCTAACTGCTCGAAACATATATATTCTCCAAAACAAATATATTTTTATTTTTTATTTTCTTATCAACACCATCAACGTTTCTGGAGGCCTTGAGATTTAAAAACCCAGAAATAATTATTATAGTGCCGCTTATCAGGTCCTTGGTTATCCTTTTGATGAATGATCATAGGAAATCAAAAATGGATATTGGTGTGTCTAAATTTAAAAGGAATAAAAAAAATATTTAAAAACCTTAAAAATTATCTAAAATTATTTTTATGCGTTCGGGCTACCATGTTTGAGTATAATTTCTATCAAGGTGCATGGGCTCGGACATGGTAGCCCGAGCTCATGTTGGGTGTATGTCAGTGCTCAGGTATGGAAGCCTGAGCCCACCATATAGGCTTACGCCCAATCTAGGCATCAAATGGCATGTTAGGCCTGACATGCCTAGCCATGTTAGGCGTGTTGCTCAGATGGTGCTGGGAGTGACATGTCCAGTCTTACTGGGCATGTTTTCCAGGTGGTGCTGGGTATACACCCCAACACTTGGTAGATAATTACGTTACTCAAAGGAGATTAAACAAAATGATAATCTAGAGATTTTCTCAAGGGGTCCCTCATACCATTGTGATACCTATGTATAGAGCCGATAATCTGAACACCCTCCTCTAGCTACTATGAGATGGACATCAGTTACCGTAACCGTCATTCCATACCAAACTCCCTGGGCTTTCAAGAGCCTAACAGACAAAGGACTAAGAGAAGGTTTGTACATAAGCATACCCATGAGAAAGACTACAGCTCCCATCAATGTAAGGGTTCTTTCTTGTTCAATAAGTATTGAACACTCGACTCCCTAAGAACTACATTTCCACAAAAATGAGTCTAAACAACTCTGATGGCCTGATCGACTCGAAGGAGCATGTACATATTATGCATAGTAGCTTAGAGTTGGTCATCTAGGACAATGACTCAATGTGTAAAATCTTCCCCACAACCTTTCGGGGGTATGCGCATGCTTGGTACAATAATTTAGAGTCAAGCTCTAAAGGTTTCATAACCTCTACCCCAAGCTAGTGACATATTTCAACACCAACATACCTACCAAAAAAAGCTCTACGAAGTTATTTGGCATTACCCAACAAGAGGGCGAATCTACTCAGACATATTTAAAAAGGTTTAATGAGAATATGTATAAGGTGGAAAAATTAATTGAGTTAATAGCCTTAGAGGCCTTGATGAGAGGGGTAAGGGAACATGTCATCTAGAAAAAACTTTATACCTTATCAAATAAAAGCTTGCTCAAGGTGAAACAAGTTATGACAAATCATATACAGATGGAAGAGTTTGATTTGTTACAATATAGGCCTCTTTGTAAAAACAAGTATAACCAGCATAAGGGACTTTCCAAGCAAAATCATTCTCTTAGTAGAAATGAAAGCTCGAGGAAGAACTATGAGGGATCAACTTATGAGAATTTGGTGTATCCTGAGGATTTATAACTCTTTTAAATCAAAATAAGATCACCCATTTAAAGTTATAAAGGTAGTCATATTAAATACCTTAGTGCCACCTCCAATACATGTTCCTCCTAAGAACCCCATCATACCTATCACTCAGATCACCTCAGAATTTTTAAATAAAAAAATGTATCTTTAACATACATTTTTATCTATAAATCTTCAATATGGAGGCCTTCGGCCACTCTCATTGAAGGTGAATGATTTAGTCTTCCTAGTGCAATATCCCCACAATCTCTAAGGGTGGGTAGGAAATCTCCCTATTGTAATGGAAAATTCTCAAGGTGATACCTAAATGCCTCTCACCAATTCGTCAAAGGTTAATCTCGGATCTTATATTCTCCAATGCAGTCTCAGACTGGCACATTCTTTAAGTGATGTCTACGAAACTCTCACCAATTGGCCAGGGGTTGATCTTTGATCCCTCATTTTCTAGTGTAGTCTTAGACAATCACATTCTTCGAGTGATGCTAAAGAGCCTCTCACCACTTCATTAGGGATTGATCTTGGATCTCCCGTCTCTCCAATACAGTCTCGAACTTATTGGGAGGCTCACATATCCCATGCCATCCTGGGGGGTTATATACCTCTCATACTCTAATGCAACCACTTTTAAAAGGATGAACTTAGTCCTTCTAATACAATAACACCACTCTTTATGGGTACATCCCCTCCACCTCTTAAAAGTTTTTCAAATAATAAGCATTGACATAGACCCTTCCCCTTAACCACTTCAAAATTTTTCTAAGTATAAGTGTTGTATCCCAATTTTAGCCCATTGGTTTTTTAATTTAATTTTATGGGGTTTAAAATGTAAAATTAAAAGATCAAAGATTTATTTCAATGAAAATAATGATTTGTCAGCTTGCACAGAAACTAGGGACTATAATGTGCTTTTGCCATTTTATCCTTATCTTCAAGATAATGATAGTTGTCTGCTTTTGAATTCGATTCTTAATCAAATTCGAACTTTAAAAAAGAGAATGAGTTTAATTGAGATTTTATTTCTCGCAAACGATGGGACTCTTGCATTATAAATACAGATCTTAGTGTATGCAGAACGGGGACGATTAGAAGAAACCCCAGGAGGAGATTACAAAAAACCCTAAAAGAAGAGGCTAAAAATGACAAAAATCAAGAGAGACTTCCAAAACTAAAAAAGACTTAAAAAAAAAGAGAGAGAGAAAGAGGGGTAGCCGAATCCTATCTTGATCACTGCCTCCCTCCCCCCTAGGTTTTTCCTTCTTCATCCTCCCCCCTCCTAGGCTTTTCCTTCTTCATCCTCCCCATTCTCACTCTTTTCAGAACAAGAAAGAAACCACTAACCACGCCTTCATCTTCTTTTCTCCACTGTAAACAAAAATAAAGGGGAGAACACCTTCACTGTTCTCTTCCCCTCTCTCATCTAGCAGCCACACTTTTCTCCCCGGTTCCCCGGCTTTCTCTTTACCCCTCAAACAAGAGAAAACACACATTTTTTCTGCCTTCCCCACCTTTGTCCATCTTCTCTATTCAAACCTCAATCACTATCGACTTCGTTGTCTTTGTCTTCGTCTTCCAATAATAGCGCAAACAACAACACATGAAAGAAAGACTAGGGAAAACGCAAAAAAAAAAAAAACAGAAACAAAGGGGGAAGCAGCAGCAGTCAGGCAACCCTCCATCACCATCGTCTTCGTCTTCCAATAATAGCACAAGCAACAACACAGGAAAGAAAGACTAGGGAAGACATATAAAAACATAAACAGAGGTGAAGCAGCAGCAGTTAGGCAACCCTCCATCGCCATCGTCATCATCTTCACCTTTACCCCAGAGCTACACCAGCCCCAACATCTCTTCCACTTTATGAACATCCAGCAGTCCTCTATTGAAGCAGCTGTACTGATCTCAGCAACACTAGAAGCCACCATCTTTAAACAGCGACAACCCTTTACCCTATCATTTTTGTTCTTTCCAGCCCAGCATCTTCAACAAGCCCAGCACCGCAAGCTTCCCTCTGACAGTAGCAGCATGCAACTCCAGCACGGCCACACCATATAAAATAGCAGACCGGGTCTTCAACCGCGATCAGTGTCTGATCGTCTCCCTCAGCTTCGCCTCCAGTCATAGCAATGCCAGGTGAGTTCTCCATCTTTCCCTGTTTTGCTAAAATTAATTAGCATATTGTTGTTGCTTGCATGCGTGAATTGTTCACGCTTGCATGCAATAGTGGCCAAACTGGGTCACTGGTTTGGACCAGTGACCTGACCCTTTTTTTAGTTTTGAGACCGGGCTACATAAATAAAAAGAAAAAAATAGTTTTTATTTCTTTTAAAACAAAATTTTGTGAATTTATTTACGGGCGCCAGAGTTAGGAATACAGTACTTTTTAGGTTGCGCAATATTTACCAACGCTAGAGTTGGAAATATTTATAGGCGAATATTCACTAACGCCAGAGTCAGGAATATTATAGGAAGAGCATAAGAATATAACAAAAACAAATCTTTAGCAATCTAAGACAAAATAAGCAATACAACTTGCCTCAGGTAGGACGCTTAAGGGGTGATAGTATCTTCCTTTTTGCGTAACCAGTCCCGTACCATAGAATCTCTGTTGACCAGTTAGGATTTCTAGTGACCATAATACTAGGTGGCGACTCCTTAAACAAGACATTTTCCCCTAAAAGAACAAGATGTCAGATATTTGTTCTTTCTCCAATCGAGAGATTAATTTTTAAAAGGTCACCGCGATGTCCGGGAGTGACAATAAGCATCGATATGGGTCCTCCTCTTGGCCACTTAAAAATTTAATAAGTATAAGCTTACCCTTCATGGGTCCCACTCTATATACTTAAAAATTCTTCTTTCAACCATGGTGCATACTCCTACATAGGCTCTCAGGTATATTACCCAGGGTTTCCACCTCTCTTTTCATAAGAAGAAGGTACAATAAACTCGTCATGGTAATCGAGTATTCTTACAAGTCTTTATGGATTTATAATATAAATATTTTGGGGACTTCTGATGATCTAACGGACCAAAAATAAAATCCCAAAAAACCTCAAAAAGGTCCAAAAATAAAATTCTACCAAGGTGCATGAGCTTGGGCATAATAGCCTGAGCTTATGCTAGGCGTACACCTGAGCTTAGGCATGAAAGCCTAAGCCCACTATCAGGGGCGTCAGCCCGGTAGGCTAGACGTGCTGCCTAGCTGGTGCTAGGAGTGACACACGCTTTGATTATTTTTTCTTTTTTGGTTATTTTTTTTCCTTTGAATTTTTTTCTTTAGACTTATAAAGTTGATTGGGTTAGATCTAGGCAACTCCCATATGATTTTGAAACTAGACTAGGTAAGAAATCATTTTGGGATTTTTTAAGTTTAACCAATTATACTATATTTAATGACAATGCTAAAATATTCTCCACCACTCTAACTTCTTTTTTTTACTTTCAAGAAAATTTTGCTCTTACTTGCAACATAACAGTAATCTAACGTAGTGTTCAGTATGCTGGACGATATTGATTGGATTGGATTGGATTGGATAAGACTGAACTAGACAAATAATTGTCTTGTCTTGTGTATGGTGTGCTTTGGATTGAGCAATTTGCATTATTTTGTGTTTGCTAGAAACTAGACGGAAGTTGGTAGACCCAAGGTTTAGACCATTCTGAGTTTAAGATAAAATAGAGAAAATATTGATCCAACCTAACCCATTAAAAACTCAGGTCAACCTATGGCCTAGTTGACCCGCGATAAAATATAGGTAAAAATTCCATTGATTTTTTTATTTTATTTTGGTCAAAATAAGGTTGATTTGATTTTTTTAATTTGGGCCACCTCCTGAACTGTGACTCGAGTCTTACCCTAGGTCAACCCTTAAGTCGAGTTTTAAAACTATGATAATAATTATTTTTATTTTTACGTTACTTTAGATCAACCCAAGTTGACCATCCCCACCCATGATCTAGGCCCTGCTTCAGGTCGACCTCTTAGTTGGCTCTTAAAACTATAACAATAACCATTTTTATTTTTACATTGACCGGGGTCAATGATCAACCTAGCTTATGACCCAAGTCTGACTCCAGATCGACCTCCGAATAGGATTTTAAAACTATGATAATAATCATTTTTATCTTTATGTTGGCTTGGGTCAATGGTCAACCCGAGCCTACCTTCGAATTGATTTTAAAACTATAATAATAATTAATTTTCTTCTTATGTTGACCCAAGTCAATCATCAGCTCAACCTGTAACCTAGACCTAGCCGTAGGTCAACCCCCGAGTTGAGTTTTAAAACTATAATAATAATAATTTTTATCTTTACATTGACTCAGGTTAATGGCCAACCTAACCTGTGACCCAAGCTTATATTTAAGTTGACCCCCTAGTCGGGTTTTAAAACTATGAATATAGCCATTTTTATCTTTATATTGACCTGGGTCAATGGTCAACCCAACCCGTAACCCGATCCTAGCTCCTGGTCAACCTCCAAGTTGGGTTTTAAAACTATGATAATAACAACGTTTGTCTTTACATTGACCTAGGTCAATGGTCAACTCGAATCATGACCCAGGCATGGCTCGAAGTCAGGTTTTAAAACTATAATAATAAATATTTTTATTCTTAAATTAACTCGGGTCAATAGTCCCGCGACCGGCTTGGCCCCGGGTCGACTCTTGAGTCAAGTTTTAAAAGTATAAAAATAATCTTTTTTATCGTTACATTGATTTGGGTCAATGGTCAACCAGAACTGGGCATGACCCTAATTCGAACCTAAAGTCAGGTTTTAAAACTATAATAAAAACTTTTTTTTATCTTTATATTAACTCAAATCAATGGTCAACCTACCTCGTGACCTGAATTTTGACCTGAGTCGGCACCTAGTCGAGTTTTAAAATTATGATAACAACCATTTTATTCTTATGTTGACCCGAATCAACTAGATTAACCCCTATATAGAGAACTGGACAAGCTTATCTTGCCTCTTTTAGTGGTACAAATATTTCTCTATTAGAATAGCCTTAGACATGACAAAAATTAATTGTCTTGTCTAGTCCATCATTGTCCGTCATACCAAACACTACATAAGTGAACTATTCTGAAAAGTGCTATCTAACTATTAATTTTGGGTGATTAGTTCTCTATCTTCAAAATTATTGAAATTTAAGAAAATGACATTAATGGATTCAACATTGAACCAGATGTTTTCAAATACAATTTGGACCAACTGGTTTTATCAAAAAGTTGTGAATTAGACCATAGGTTAAGCCTGATTCATAAACTAATTAGGTTATCAAATGGACTATGCAAATCCAACTACATGGTTGATGGTGCAATGACTTGTTTGCTACTTGTATTGTGTTTTAATCATAGTTTTAAAACCTAAAATGACTCGACTAGTCAAATTGGGATCCAACCAAACCATGTTGAAACTTGGCTGACTTAGTCAAAAACTTAGGTTGATCTGATGACCAGAACATAACCCGGTCAAAACTCGACCATCAACCAATTTGCTATTCTTTTGTAATTTTTTTATTTATCAAAATGATGTAGTTTTGATTTTTAAAAAAAAATTTGGGTCGATCCTCCTAATCCGTGATTTGAGTCTTCCCTCGGGTCAATCCTGGATTAGGTTTTAAAACCATAATTTTAATGGATATGATGTAATAAAATCCATATTTGATAACTAATTAGTGTACTTTCATAACTTATTATCAAACACATAATAACAAAATTTGGACTAGCTAGGTAAACTTGGGACCTAGATCGGTCTGGGTTGAAAACAATATAAGAAGTACAAAACTTGGTTGACTTGATCAAAAGCCTAGGTTAACCCGATGACCTGGTCGACCTGGTCAAAACCTAACCCTTAATCCATTGACTTTTTTATTTTTTTTGTCAAAATAATGTTTTTTATCATTTTTTTTTAAATAAGAGGTCCTGACCCGTGACCCGGCTCTTGCCATGTGTTAACATCCAAATTAGGTTTTACAACAATAATCAAATGGATGTTGTGCTTCTTTATAAAAATAACTTTTTTAAAAGTATTTTTTACTTTGATTTTTAAATAAAATAAACCTCAATTAAATATTTTTTAAAATAAAAAAATAAAGTTAATATGTTATAGAAACACAACAATACCAAACAAATACTTTGTGGAAGACTTGGTAGAAATTGGGTTGCTTAAAAACTATATTCAATAATCATTGTCTTTTTATTTTTAAAAGGAAATATTTCTCAAAAACACCATAAGAAAAAGCAAAATTTTTGGGAAAGATTGATTCTTAATTGAAAAAACCTTAATTTTAAAAAGACTAGAATATGTCCAATTAAAAATGAATTGTCAAGTTTTTTTAATAAAAACTAGACAAATTAATTAGAAGAGAAAATATAAATTTTAAAGAAGATTAAAAAAATGTTATCTTAAATAACTACATCAGGATATGTAGTTTTTTGCTTTAAACCTTTCTTAGTGAAATACTATTGGATTTATTTATTAAACAATAAACGTGATGTTTTGAACTATTTAGTTTTTTTTACAGACTAAGACAATAGTACTCACATGACTCTCCACTTAAAGTTTCCTTTGGTTCTCGAGATTATGTTTATTTTGGTCCTCAATAACTTCTAGTTTCATGAGTGTTTTAGAGAATTCAGCGTTTTCAAAATCCTCAAAAAAACTATCACATTTCTTACTCATATAAATAATCAATTTATTTTTTTTCTCTTCCCCATCTATCTTCCTTGATTACAGTTTGGATCACCTAGACTTGATATCTTAACTCATTATGGTTACAATCGAGATCAACTTAATTATTGGTTGCTTATACTTCTTGTTTCTTTTTTCATACAATATTGTTGCATGGATCTCTCTACTCATCATATCTATAATATTATCTGTCATTATATGTTCCATGATTCTTCCTTTTCTTATACTAAGTCGATTTTATTAGTTTCCTCTTTATCATCATAGTCCTTGTTTTTCTATCCTTATACTGTTGATTCTCCATAGATTTGCCTTCACATTTCTACTCTATAGCCATGTCTTTTTGAGTTATCATTTGCCTCACCTCCTTCTAGTTTATTTCACTGGCGTAAAACTCCTCATACTTCTCCATCTTCGATCCCCTTTTCAATCTCTATATTTGGTTTCCATTCTTCAACTTCAACACAGTCTCATATTATCTCTCGTTATTCATTTAACTTTAGAACTCTACTCACTACTTATAGTCTCAATTTTATCATAATGATAATCCCCCTTAGATCATATTCTCCTCCAAATCTCCCATCATGTACTCCTATATGTACACAATCTTATCACTATTAATCCATGTCAGTCCAAACACTATCATATCATCGTGTCTTTCCCTAACACCTTGTTTATTTGAACCTACTTATTACAGTAATACATAATCCCATCTTGAGTGGAATTCAACAAATATTGATTGGATTATAGATATATATTATATTCTTGTGTAATTGCACTTATACAAGTGTAATTTCTTTGTAAAACAATTAGTTCAAGTTAGTAATAGTAAAATCAAATATCTTTATTTGATGCTTAAATAATTTCTTGGGTTTTTTCTAAAAAAAATTTTGAATATATTTATAATCAAATCAACTAATAGTTTTTCAAAGGATTTTTTATATATGATGGAGTGTTTTGTATCTTGAGCTTTTTTTATATATAGGATTATTTTTCTCTTAGTCTTTTTACAGGTTTTCATACTATATCAACACTAATGATAGTGATGAATATTTTCTATTCTTCGTGTATTCTATAGGTTGATTTTCTTTATTTAATGTTAAATATTTCAAGTAATATATTTGAACAAAGTCTGTTAGGTTTATATATATTTTTATAATTAGACATTAATTATGGATAATTATAGTATTAATAACACGCCAAATTCAATGCAATCTCATGAATGCAAGATGATTTATTATTATTATTATTATTATTAACGTGAGTGTCTGAGCTAGTTTGTGCGCAGCTCGACTAATTCCACGGTCTCTAAAGTTAACGATCATATAAGCCTCCAATGACCATCATATTAGAAATGCAAGAAGATTCTTTATGATAATGGTCATGGCCCTAGAAATCATTAAAATAAAAGCAAATAACAATGTCCTCCACATATTTCTTAGAAATAAAAAAAATATTAAATAAGAAATAAATAAGCGCTGTTTGCAGCCCATATATATATATATATATCCTTTGTCACACAGCCCATATATGGCAAGTTTTAAAAGATCAAGACATGTATGACAATACATGATTCTCCTCGATCTAAATAGTTGAACATGTCATATTCTTAGATGTCATTATTACATCTTTGTTTTTTTGCTTCTGTTTTACTATATATTATTATGATAAGCAACTCATTTTTTCATTTTTTAAAAAAAAATTAAATATTTACCATTTATAAGTGTACCTATCAAATATGATGAATACTCTACACTTTCTTTTTTCTTTTTTTCTTTATGTTTTTTTTACATGAACTAAACAAAAAAAAAACATTTTATGAAAAATAATTTACAAAAACAAACATGAGAAAATTAGGAAAGCATTTTTCTGTTAAATATTTTATGCAAAACAAACGAACTCTAATTATATTATTCTTTTCAATTAAATTTTTTTTATCAATATAACTTTTTTACATACATTTTAAAAATAAATCACATGAAAAGTTTGTTTAAGAAACAAACTAGCCTCAGTGTTCGCGCTTCATCACGAGGCTGACCTATTTTTTCCATAAAAAATAATATTCAAGTGTCTAAAACATGTTTTAAAACAAATAGAAAAATATGTACTCTATCATAAACTTGACTAAGTCAAATAAGTTGGCTTTATTTCAATTAAACAAAAAATAATAATAGAAAAGAACAATGGATTGATCAAATTTAAAAAGAAAAGTGATTAAGATAACCTAGAAAAATTTATTTTTTCAAAAGAAGACAAATGATCAATTTACAGCCCATTAAATATGAAATAACAAAATGGGTTAAAATATATATAAATAAAAAACTGATCCTAGTCAACCCGAGTTAATATGACAAACCTGTGGTAATTATGGCCAACCCAACTCTAGATATCCTGTCAAATTCGCGACCAAGATTATAAGATTAGAATAACTTGATAAGAAAACAAAGAGAATTATAAAGCATTTTATATATATATATGTGTGTGTGTGTGTGTGTGTGTGTGTGTGTGTGTGTGTGTGTGTGTGTGTGTTCACTTTTCAAACTCGTGCCCCAGGTCATTAGATCCGAAGCACCATATCTAGAAAAATCATGAATGATGAAATTAAAACAAGAATTTCAATTATACAAAAAGAAAAAATATCAATTAAAAGAATAAGGTTCAAAATTGAAATACAAAATAAATCTTATATTT
>Ga0325414_1005816_pt1 | contig 13047 bp, 13 predicted proteins | sample PopdelMetagenome_8_FD_206183 | JGI IMG/M metagenome (GOLD analysis project Ga0325414, IMG submission 206183) | Populus deltoides microbial communities from Bellville, Georgia, United States - Leaf-PdKOR-R3 | ecosystem: Host-associated > Plants > Phyllosphere > Phylloplane/Leaf | place: USA...
CTTTCTTTATCCATTTGCTCATTTTGAATCCATGTGGTGGTAGTTTTATGAGCACAAATGTGTTAGCATATAATCTCTAAGATGCTATTCTCTACCAACCTGTACATGCTAGAAGAAGTTGATTTCTGCGACCTATGCCATGCTAAGGAAAATATTTCTACCTCTTCAAAATGTGGTCCCTGTGGTGGGCTTTAATTTCATTAAAAATGTCTCGAGCATCCATTGGTTATGAGTTTGTGATTATGGTCACTTTACTCCTGGCATGGCAGCCAACATTTGAAAGCTGTTTGCCATCTTTCTGCGGAGATTACAGGAGGTAGGGAGGCGGAACTAAAGGTTTGGAAGAGAGTGTTTGTTAATGAGGTGCACCACCCTCGATGCACCTAAACAAACACAAGTTGGGGGCCAGAGCAGTGAAGGTTTTTATACTCTGGGTGCCACCATTAAAGCATTCCAACATAGCCTGTAAACATCATTGAAGATACCACAATCATAGTAAACATCTCATAATTATATATATTGTGTATCACATGAACTTGCTTTATCATGTTGCATTTTTGGCGTGCTTGATGCCCTTCGGCAATCGGTGATTTGGTGTCTAGTGCGCTGGAATAGGGCGGCATGTACGGTTGTATTGTGGTCAGTTTTTGTGGTGCAGTGGTCGGATTAGCTGGAATTTTACCGTGACGATACCTTTCAGGGGCATTGCCACACTTGAATGGCCAAGGCAATGCACAATCTGGGTTGGAGGTCATGTAGCGGACCATCTGCACCATTGCTTGATCCACGGAATCAGATCTCCCAAACAGATGATCGTTTTTTTGCCCCTTTTTTACATGGGAACAAGTCAATCTTGTGGTCAATTTTTGTCGGATGAATGGGCATTTTAATAGTAAACAACAAATTGGCAATCTTTTCCTCTCATTTTTATACCAAAATAGTAATCGTGAAAGTGAGAATTATAGTTTTTACTGTTCTAACATCCGAGGCTCTCATTTATTATATATATATATAATGATAAGTTTATATGAATTATTTTATTTTCAATGTCATCAATATGATAGAATATTACAAAAAAAAATAACATGAAAATGTCATAAATGAAGAGCACACAAAACATGAAATAGTTGATTTAAATTCAACAAATCAGCAAGGATATAATGTATATGATCAACATAATAATTTTTTTATAAAAAAATTAATGAAAATACCGTGCATAAAGGCACACAAAAATATAAATTAATAAGTTTAAATTTAACAAAGAAAAAAAACACACTAATTGTTGAAAAGTTGTGTGCTTTGTGATCAATATAGTAAAACCTTGCCAATTTTTTAGCAACTATTATTACATTTGTTTTGACAAATATTATTTAATTTTAGAAATGATTATTGTTTATTATATTTGAAGAAGATGTATAATTTTCTAAAACAAAGAAAAACAAGAACCAAGTTTACCATTTAAAGTTTGCATCATTTTTATGTTGAAAATTTAGGGCAAAGCTGGATGCTAGACTTACCAGCCAACGACTAAATATTTATCATCTAATGCATCCAATTAGCAGAAGGCATTTAACAGAAAGTAGGGCATAATCATGATTAACAGCCACCAATGCTTGATTTAATGTAGGAAGCCACAGCTACCACCATGCATACAAGAGGATCATATCTGGTTTCTTAACAGGAAAAACAATCTAAAAATCACCCATGCCAGCACTTCTCCTTATTCTACTTTTGGAACATTTTGAAACAATTAGCTATAAATTTATCAGGCCTTAACAGATATTAACCCTAAATTATGATGGTTCTCAAAACTCTCCCGAGTATAGAGCTCGCATCCATTCAATTTTTTTTATTTTCACAGGACATACTGTAAAACCTGGAACTAGGATAGCTTTTGCAATGTTATGTTGTTCCTCTGTGTCTTTGTTTTCAAGTAATCTTGTTAAGCTCAGCTTAACAAGAATGAAAAAATAGAGAGAAACGAAGAAGAGCAGAGAGTTAAGAGAGAAATATTTTGTTATTACTTTGTGTAGTTAATACGTAAACTCTGCTACCCTTTTATAATCCCCCTCTCATGCACTACACATTTATTCTCATAGTCAACTAACTCCTAACTGACTCTAACGACCTTACACGAGTTCCACAACAGACACCCTTGCAACTACTTAACAATGACCCCAATTTCTATAAGTCTAGCTGTAACAATCCAATTGTAACAATATTCCCTCCTTGAATGCATTCTTGTCCCATGAATGCTAATTAGTGTCTGCCAAGAGTGGTGTGATACATTCTGGAAATTGTTTTTGGAGATCTTCAAGGTCTTCCCATATGGCATCTTCTGGGTAGAGGTTGGACCATTGAATCAACCTAACAATTACTGCCCGATTGTCCTTCTTCATCATCTTCCTATCCAATATAGCTATGGGTACAATCTGCATCCATCCCTCCTTGTCTGCCATTGGTAACTTGGAAGAAATGACTGTTGCGTCACCAATCTTTTTCTTGAGTAATGATACATAGCACACTGATGTACCAAGCTCCCTTCCGGCAGCCTCAACTCATAAGCCACCATTCCAATTCTTTGAATGATTGGATAAGGTCCATAATATCAAGGGTTAAGTTTAAGGTTCTTTCGTAATGCAACAGTGTTTTGTCTATAAGGTTGAAGCTTAAGAAAAACCAAATCCCCTACCAAAAACTCCCTCTCTGACCTATTCTTATCAGCCATTTGCTTTATCCTGTGCCTTGTTGTTTCGAGCTGCTTCTTCAATGTAAGATCCATGTTAGCCCTTCTTTGTAGCACATCTTCCACTGCAGCCACTGGAGTCGATTTCTGAGTAATCCACTCCCTCTACAGAGAAACATAACCATAGAGGGCTTGAAAAGGACTTATGCCCAAGGTTGAAGGATAATTGGAATTATACCACCATTGTGCCAGCGATAACCAATGAAACTAGCGTTTCGGTTGATGCATAGTCATGCATCGAAGATATGTTTCTAAACAGTGGTTCACCCTCTCAGTTTGCCCATCCATCTACGGATGATAAGTCATGCTCATTAACACCTGAACTCCTAACTTTTTGAATAATTCCTTCCAAAAAATACTGGTGAAAATCTTGTCCCTGTCTGTGATAATAACAGCTGGTAGCCCATGGAACTTGTAGAAATGATCTAGAAATAGTTGCGCAATATCTTGTGATGTAAAGGGATGACTGAGTGCAATGAAATGCTTGTATTTAGTAAACCTATCTACCACCACCATAATAGCATTCTTCCCATCCGAACTTAGCAGTCCTTCTATAAAGTCCATGATGATGGCTTCCCACGTTCCATTAGGAACTGGTAATGGTTGTAACAAACCTGGATAAGCTACTATCTCTACCTTAGCTTGCTTACAAACATCGCATTCTTCCACTGTCCTATTCACCACTGCCTTCATTCCTGATCAATAGAAGTTAACCTTCAGCCTTCTAAATGTATTTTGTATACCAGCATGTCCTCCCACATAAGAATCATGCACAGATTTTACCAATTTAGTTCTGAGTTCCCCCTTCAGTCCCACCACTATCCTGTCTTTGTATCTCAACACCCCTTCTGCATAAATGTAATCAGTATTTCCTATGAGTCCCATCATTTTTCCCATGATAATGGTCTATAACTTGGGATCCTTGATGTAGGACGCATGAACCTCTTCATACCAAGCGAGAAGTACACTAGTTATTACATCTAATTCCCCAATAGCTATGACAGGATGACTATTATTATGTTTCCTGGATAGTGCATCGGCAGCAATGTTCTCCCTGCCCTTTCTATATAGTATGGTATATCGCAACCCTAAGAGCTTCATCAAGCCTTTCTTCTGAATTGAAGTGTGAATTTTCTAATCCAACAGATACTTCAAGCTTTCATGATTTGTTTGTATGACGAATTGTTCTTTTTCTAAGTAATGTCTCCACCTCTCCACAGCCATGAGAATAGCCAGGTATTCTTTTTCATAGATGGACAACCCCATATGTTTTGAACTCAAGGATTTGCTGAAGTAAGCTACGGGTCTACCTTCTTGGCTTAAGACCACCCCCAATCCTGAATCACAAGCATCAGTTTCCAAGAAAAAGTCTTGGAGAAATCAAGCAGAGCTAGAACTGGTGCTTTACACAAGGCCTTCTTCAAGTGATCGAAAGCTTGTTGATCTTGATCATTCCAACCAAAATTGTTCTTCTTCAGCAATTCTGTAAGGGGTTTGTTGATAACTTCAAAATATCGTATGAACTTTCTATAATACCCAGTGAACCCTAGGAACCCTCTCAATTCTTTTAAGGATTGCGGAATAGGCCAACTGTTCACTGCTTTAGTCTTTTTCCAGTCTGTTGACAATCCTGTAATAGAAATCACATGCCCTAGGTATTCCACATGTTGCTCACCAAATGCACATTTGGATCTCTTAGCAAGCAGCTGGTTATCACTCAAAGTCTCTAGAACTTGTCTGAGGTGGACAAGGTGTAACTCAAAGGTTGGGTTGTAAATTAGTATATCATAAAAAAAAAAAAACCAACACAAACTTGCGTGGGTACGATTCCAGTATGTTGTTCATTAATGCCTGGAAGATGGCCGGAGCATTGGCAAGGCCGAAGGGCATGACCCTGAATTCATAATGTATATGATGCGTCTTAAATGTTGTCTTCTCAATGTCCTCTTCGTGTATTCTGACCTGATGATAGTCTAACCTCAAGTCCAGTTTGGAGAAAAAACTTGAGCCATGTAGTTCATCAAGAAGATCATCGATAAGAGGAATGGGGAACTTATTTTTTATGGTCTGCTCATTAAGTTGAATGTAATCAATGCATAATCTCCACATATTGTCTTCTTTTTTTTAATAAGCAGCACTGGGGATGTAAAAGGACTAACGTTGTGCTAAATCACGCCATTAGAGAGCATCTCTTTTACCAGTTTCTCTATCTCTTTTTTTAATGAATGAGCTTTTATAGGGCCTGATGTTAATAGGTTATGACCCTGGTTTCAGTGATATCTTATGATCGAATCACCTTGCTGGAGGTAAGGTTCATGGTTCCTCAAAGATTCCAACAAATTCTGCTAATAAAGATTTAATCTTTGCCTTTGTTTCGGTTGGCTTATCTCCCCCTTCACTGTCCATCGCAAAGAACTGGCCAATTAACCCCCCAATCACATCTTTAAAGCTTCTCTACTCCTTCAGTGTGGTTATCATCTACAAGTTAGAAACTTGTGATATGCCTTTTAGCTCGATCATTATGCCATCTTTTTTAAATGACAGTCGTAATTGGATGAAATCAAACAACACTGGGAAATACTTCTTCAGCCAATCTACTCCCAGCACTATATCATACCTGTCTAATTTCAGCACCCTTAAGTTTGCCTTGAATTCATAGCTTTGCATAAACCAAGTAAATGCAGGGCTATGTGTCTCACACAACATGACATTCCCATTGGCCACCATGACTACTAGCAATGTGGTTTTACTGGTGGTAGCATTCAATGCCTTGATTGTGCTCTCGTTAATAAAACTATGTGTGCTCCCACTATTTATTAGAATGATAAGGTTCTGTCCTTGACAGTCCCCTTTTATCCTAATAGTATTATAAGTATCATTGTCTGCCAGGACGTTTAATGACATCCCAAATTCATCTATCTGATTATTCTCCTTGTCTCCTCTTGTATCATGCCTTTGAATTCCCTAATTCCTTCGTCCTCTTCTCCCTATATGTCTTCTATCATGTGTAAGCTTTTGGCACTGCATCTATGCCCAGGCATCTATTTTTCCCTATACCTAAACACTGTCCCAATCTCTTTCGATGTTCATAGAGGCTATCTGAAGGTGGCTTCACTCCTTCAGTCCTGGTTGGACCAAAATATTTCAGTGAAGCATTGCTTGGTATTCTACCGCTGTGGAATGGAGGGTTGATTCGTTGCCATGATCGGGTCTTCCTGGTTAAGGCATTGTTAGATGACTCCTGCCATCTGGCTTGTTTGAATGTCACTCACACCTTTGCAGGTTTCAAGATCTTAAGCATCGGCTTGATCTCATCTTTCAATCCACTAATAAAGCTGGAGACATAATAGGATTCTGGCAAGAGTGGATTAAGAGCCCCCATCAAGGATCTTAGCTCCTCAAATCTTTCTATATAGTCATCCACATTTCTATCTTGGATTAATTTGTTGAATTCTTTAACGATGTCATCCTTGTTTCTAAACCTCCTATAAAGATCCTGAGAAAACTCTTCCCAAATCCATAAGTGAATCATTTCCCCGTACCAAACCTTCAAACCACACATCTGTTTTGCCTTCCAAGTAATATAAGACCACTTCCACCAACTGATGTGTAGGTACCAAGTGGATCTTAAAGTATTTCTTGCATTTTCGCAGCCATCCTCAAGGATCCTCTCCCCTGAAGGTTGGTAGCTCCACCCTGGGCAATGGTATGTGGAACCCTATCCTATTAAGTTCTTACCCCATCGTCTGCTCACCTCTATTCTGAGCCTTATGTCCCGGTGTTATTTTTTCAATTGATGCATTCACTTCCACGCTTCTATCTAGCCCTGGAGTTGCTAGAATACCTCTGGAGTGGCCCACCGTCGTCTCTGTTCTTGCCATTTGGGAAGCTAAAAGGTGTTGGAACTGTGAGGATAGTAATTCCATCTACATGACCAACTACTCAATCTTGGTCCCTTGCTCTAGCCAACACTCCTTACTTTCTGCCATTGATTCCTGACATTCTAGATGATGATTCTGCAGTTGATTGTCTAACCTTTTGCAGTGTTCATCCACTACCTTGAATTTGTTACCGTCCACCATTGTTCAATGAATTGTGCAGCTTGTTGCAAGCTCTGATACCAATTGTTAAGGTCAACTTAACAAGAATGAAGAAATAGAGAGAAACAGAGAGAATAGCAGAGAGTTAAGAGAGAAATATTTTGTTATTACTTTGTGTGGTTAATACGTAAACTCTACTACCCTTTTATAATCCCCCTCTCATGCACTACACGTTTATTCTCATAGTCAACTAACTCCTAACTAACTCTAATGACCTTACACGAGTTCTACACCAGATGCCCTTACAATTATTTAACAATGACCCCAATTTTTATAAGTCCAGTTGTAACAATTTAACTGTAACAAATCCAAAACTATAGGTGATATCACATTGTTCATCATATTATTGTATAAATAGTCTAGAACCCTAAAATAAATTATTTATTTTTCTTGAAAAAGACAATTTTATCTTGTTCTTGCTTAAACTTGAATACAACTTTACAAACTTTACTAGGCTCTCATCTCCTACCTAATCTAACTTTAATTATAAGAGGATACCAGACCTTTTTTGCAAATATATATTCTAATTATCCAATATTTTACACATTCCAATCCATAATCGAAAAATATCATGATTTCTAGGAGTTTTTAGCAACCTTATCATTATCCTAAGTAAAGCAAGTAGTAAGAACAAAAACATATGATGGTTGTTTATTACCATACAATGTGCCTTAGTTATTATGATGGTTCAGGTATCCAAAATTCAAATAAAGTTCGCATCCATAGAGTTTTTTATTTAGATTAAATGTATAACGTGACCTGTGCTTTCATGGAGTATAGATCATTGAATCCATTTGACCAACTCATTAAGAGCCATTCCATTAAAGTCATGGACCTTGTGATTTCTTTGCTTGCATATACCATATACAATAAAACACTATGCCAGTCTAGACATAGTAGATTTTAATGATTTCTTCTACAGTTGCTCTTTAGCCCACTGAAATTCAGGATTTCAACTACCAATAGTTTTGTTGTATTCACATTTACGCAGAATAACCCTCAGAAATATGTACTTGACATGCCTTTATGGACAATCTATTTAATACAGCAAGCCATGTAATGAAATTGTGTATAGGAGGAATATGTAAAGGACCCCAAATCAGTTTATGCAAGTCGACTCTCACTCCTTTGCTCCTCAATAACTCCCAATCACTTTTAGCTTAAATAGATTCCAGTAGAACTAGCCAGCGATACTGCACTATCTCCCTAGCAACATCAGGTAGAATTGCACCACAAATGGCACCTTGAATAGACACCATACTATAGTTTCTAATCTTGCTTTAGAAGGAATACCAAATTTGTAGAGCAATCTAGATCCATAACCTTTACAAGAACACTAGAAGAGTGCCAGTGATCCCACCATAAGTGAATTGTTCTGCCATTACCTGCAATATAGTAGATTTGATCCCAGACTAACCCTCTCAACTTTAGGAGCTTTTTCCAGTACCATGCACAATCAATGGTACATTTCAGGCTCCAAAGATGATTACCCTTCAGTCTATAAGACAGAATCCACCGACCCACAAAGATCCATCTTTGAGGTAAAGACTCTAGATACATTTAAGAATAGAAACAATATTCCATTCTCTAATTTTCTTCCAGCCCAACCCTCCTTGTTTAGGCTACGTCACCTTAGCACCTAAAGCATTATTCGCTTGACCCTTCCAAAGAAATGCATTACATTTCTGCTCTAAAATCTTAATAACACTAGCAGGAAGCAAGAGAATTGTACACCAATAATTCCTTAATGTTTAAGATCACTGAAGATAACAGCTGCAATCTCACAATAAAAGAAAGCCTTTTTGTTACCCAATGTTGTATTTTAATAGATTTTATCTATAAGTGGTTTGCAATCAGCATAAGTCAGTTTTTTTGGCAATTAATGGCTCCTTTAAATATCTTACAGGAAACCTCCCAGCTTTAAATTCAGTAATCATTTGCATACTACTTAGCATCCACTCCACAACAAATATCACAGTCCGGCCCAACCTGTCAAATATTGTCCGCTTTGGCCTACGAGCCTCACAGATTTGTTCTTAGTGACCACACATGGCCCCAAAACACGTCTGACAAGTTAGCAACCAGCACTACTAATAAAGTCAGCTAACAAATCTTCACCCGCCAATATGAGATATTATAACAAAATAATTCACTTTTTGAAGAATTACATTGCAAACCAGATAGCTGGAAAAACAGTTGTAATATAGTTATATTAGCCTTTAAGGATGCAACATCTCTCTTCGTGAAAATCATAAGATCATCCACAAAGCACAAATGTGTAAGTTTAATCTTACTACACTTTGGATGATAGGGAACAATACTCATTAATACCAGCATTATTCAGCAAGCAAGAAAGCACTTCCATTGCTACTACAAGCAGGTAAGGGGAAAGAGGATCTCCTTGCTGAAGCCCTTCAGAACCAGCAAATACCTACACAAATTGCCATTAATAGAAATGGAGAAAGGACTAGCCACACATGCTCTGATCCAATTCACATACTGCATAGGCAATCCCTTAGCCTATATATTGTCTTTCAAGTACTAAATGTTGAAGTATTGTCATTTTCTTCTAAAGGTTTCATGATTCCTTTTGCTATATTGTTCTAACATGTCATTACTCGTGGGAAGTAGCTTTCCTATCTCTTAAGCAAGGTGTTGTTGCTCAACTTGTACTCCTATAGTCATTACTGTGTGTGACTATCACTATGTTATTTTGACATATTCTTGAATGGAGCGTGACCCGAGTTTTAATGACTTGTGAGAAGCTAATGGAGTGCATGAGCTGTGTCAATCCCTATCAACAGTTTGGTCCCTCATTTTAAACCCGTGAACCTACCACATATTGACCTCATCGAAAAAACTAAAACTAATCTGTAAAATCAGAGAACAACGGGACAGAGGTAACAAAATCCCTAATGGTTATGGATGAAGCTCACATTTCTTATAATGCCATAATACAAGGATGTGTAATGGACAACTAGCACAAGCTTGAAACTAGGGACCCTTCTCTTTTTCTTGTATGGGTTTCTAACAATAGATTCTTTCTTTTTGATCACCTAATTTAAAAAACAAATGTGGCTTCACAGAATGGCGAGTCCCTTAAAAATCATATCCCTGTTGGCTGTTGCGAAACTGCCAGGATCGTGTTAAAAGAAATGGCAGCCATCCTTCCATCAAGAGCAAGGGAATGTTGTTGGGCACTCTTCTGCTCTGGATTGGTTATCACCTAAAATGAATGCAAGTGACTGAGGCAATACTGATGTTTCAAATCCGAGAAGACCCATTTGTTTAGAAACATATCGTGTTTGTTCGATCAACTTAAAAAGAAAACTAGAAGGTTGAAACAGATGTCTTTTCTACATACTAGATATGGAAATCTTATTGGATTCCCAGTGGAGAAGACATCAAATAAATCTTGGTCTCTTGCTCTTTCCCGGTCAGTTCTGTCTATCAGCTGCCATCTCAGTAAAGCAATATCCGAGTCCCTCAACTCTTTTGGAATATGGAGGGTTGGTCGTGTGAGTTGAAGGCTCGCCAATGCTAGCAGCAGCCCGATAATGTTGTTAATATAGATGGCCTTATACTTTGAGGCTTATCCGGCTGAAAGTAGCCTGCTCCCTCACGGTGGTTGTGGGTGGATGGCCTGCGTCAGACCCAGTTAGAGAACAACTTGGATCTAAGAATATCTATTAATGAAAAAAAATCCACAGATTTCAAGGTCCTTTGACATTGTCAACGCAACAGATTTTTTATTTTTAATCTCCACATCAAAGATGTTTTTCTTCGTTTTGGACTTTGAAATGAATCTATGATCTAAGTCTTTGCCCGTTTGTTTACGCAGTAGTTTACTGAATGTTTGATTATGATAAAACGCGTTTCACTGTTGATATACCCACACAAAATTTAGAATAAACCGCAGGTTGGCGGAAAGCACCTCTCAGCTGCTTTCCACCAACTTGCAGTTTTATCATTTTATGGTCAAGTCTGGACGTCAAAACACGTGGTTGTTTTCTACCATTTAGCAATTACACTCAAAACTGAAGTATTTTCTACCCTTTGACTCAAAACTCAAGGAAGGAAGTGTTTTCTACCCTTTGGCACAAACTAACGATGGAAAAAGTTACATGGTATGTTTTCTACCCTTTGAAATAAAGTTTAATTTAAAGATTTTAATAAAAAATAAATTTGAACTCTAGAAATATCATAAAAATAAAAAAAATATTAATTTTTTTAAAAAAAACTATCTAGCCTTTTTTTTCAATACCTTTGAAAAAATAAAATAAAGATAATAAAGGTAATATAAAAAATAAAATGAATTGAATTTTATATTTTTTAAACACGTTAATTCAATTTATTTATGAATTGAATTCTAAATATAACTAAATGCATGGAAACGGGTTCGACTCAGTTAAAAAAATTAAAATTTTATTTTTATTTTTAATTATGTTTTATTTAAAAAATTAGAAGAAAATCGCTTGATGATGTAGCATTTACAGAATTTGATCGCAATCCCAATTTTATTCCTGATGATATTTTACATGATGTTGTTGTGTGCTTAAGAAACCAAAGAAACTGTAGTCCTTGCTGGATGAATTTCGTACGTGATGAAATTGTAGATATTTTAATGGAACAATAAAAAATATTTGATATAAGTATTATTTATTTCATGAGGTAATACCAGTAGTTAAATCTATAATATTTAAATTAAAAATCATCAATATATATATAACCTCAATTTGAAAAATATTCTTTTAACCGAACACATTAAACTACTTTTTATTTAATCTCAATTTGAACCATAGTTGTAACCAAACATATATAAATACCAAACCAACCTTAACCAAAAGTAATTTTTCTAAAACAATTTTTTTAAACCACAACCACAAAATCTACCACAATACCAAACACATTATATTTTTGTGTTTGGTCCATGAGCCTCGTTACATGTGCAACCAAATCACATGTCATTATTCTGTTTCGACGATAAGTATGAAAGTTGTCAATTCTGTTTTGATAGGTATTTTGTTTTTTCAATTAGAATGAAATGTTTTAGTTTCAAAGTGATTCAGCGTGCCGTTTTGGGGTTGTACAATTCATATATATAAAATTCAACAAATATAATTCAAATTCAAGATAGATTAATTATAAATTATACAATACAAACACAATATCAAACAAATATAATTTTAAAAATTAAAATATTTCTAAATAGTCAAGATTAAATAGATCTTTAACTTAAAGTAATTTAACTTAAACAAAATATCAAAATATTATGAAAGTAAAATATTTTAACACAAATATTTTAAATATAAAGCTAGATCAATGTTATCAAAGCTAATAGGATCTAAAACATCTCTTGTTTTGCTCAACTTCCTAAAAAGTATAAACATGAAAAAAACAACATGAATATAAACAATATATATTAGTGATAAATTTAATTTTTAAAAATTAATATCATTGTTAATGAAAATAGTAATAATAAATTTTAATATTATTATTAATATCATTGTTATTGAAAATAGTAATGAAAAAGAGTTTTTTATACTTGAGTGATTTAATTAATTAAATTAACTGGGTTCAATTTGATTCAATAACTTTTCAAGACCGGAACGAAATATGTGAAATGAAACCGAAACATTCTGGTTGAAATTTAGCTGAAAAATCCAGAACAGACTGAGATTTGAAATGAGATGAAAATTGTTTCGTTTTTTGAATTGGTATGAAACGTTTCGGTCATTTCAAACTAAACGAAACGGAATTGACAACCTTAATAAGTATTATTCTGTTTTGGAATGTTATACAATTGTGTTTTAAAGTTTTTTTTAATTTAAAAATATATTAAAATAATATAATTTTTATTTTTTAAAATTTATTTTTAATATTAATATATTAAAACGATATAAAAATATTAAAAATTGATTTTAAATAAAATTTAAATTCTAAACAAATAATATTTTATCTGCGCTACCAAACATCCTAAATTCATATTGAAACTAACATGAAGCAATTTGTTGTTTTTAAAGAGGATTTGATGTATATATGGTATTATGGTTTAAAATATTTTTAAAAATTATTTTTTGTTTGAAAATATATTAAAATAATTTTTTTATATTTTTTATATTTTTAAGATTAATATATCAAAATTATCAAAAATTAATAAAAAAATATTAATTTAATAATTTTCAAGTAAAATCCAAAAAT
>Ga0325414_1005817_pt1 | contig 13047 bp, 13 predicted proteins | sample PopdelMetagenome_8_FD_206183 | JGI IMG/M metagenome (GOLD analysis project Ga0325414, IMG submission 206183) | Populus deltoides microbial communities from Bellville, Georgia, United States - Leaf-PdKOR-R3 | ecosystem: Host-associated > Plants > Phyllosphere > Phylloplane/Leaf | place: USA...
CTAAGCCTGCGCTGCATTGCGCTACGAGCCGGTTTAAAATTTTTTAATGTAAAAAAATAATATTTAAATAATAATAATAATAATTCAAGACATATCAAGTTAAATTTACTAAACCATGACTCATGATATAAGTCGGAAACAACCTATAAAGAGAAAAGTTAAAAAAATTATAAAGTTCAAGATTTAATTATCTAATATCAAAGATGAAAAAAATTCAAAAAATATAATGGTGCAGAAACATGCCTGAGTCAACTCAATCTAATTTGATAAACTCACAACCCATGATATAAGATCGAGATAAAAAAAAATCAAATGAAGTACCTAGCAAAAAAAACAAAGTTCAACAAAGAAAATACTTTTAAAAAAACTCAAGCTAACTCGGGTTAACTTTACCAACCATTCATCGTAATACCAAACACAAAAAAAAGTAAAAACATGACAAAGCTCAAAGGAAAATTATTTCATAAAATATAATGAAATTGAAAAAAAAAACTCATAAAAAAATCGAGGAAAAAAAATCAAACTTAAAAAAAAAACACTTAATAAAAAATACTAAAGTTAAATAAAAAATCTTAGTAAGACAATGCAAGCTAACTCGGGTTAACTTTACCACCTCGCACTCGGGATAACCCATCACGCGTTGACATATGCATTTGTTTTTAAATAATATCTAATGAAACATGCTAAAAGATCAATAATTAAATGGCAAATGATAAAATAAAATTAAATTAAAAAAAAACCTAAAAAAGATCAAACTTAAACTAGATTCATTGTCAAAACTGATGGACCGGGTTATGAGACTAGGATTACTTTGTAAAAGGCAAACATGAAAAAACCACAAAGAAAAATTTCAAACCATAAAAAAATTAAAAATTAAAAATAACTATAATTAAAACAATGAGGACTAAACAATACACAAAAATAATTGAAAAGAAGGACTAAATTGAAAAGCAAAATAAATGAAGAAAACGATAATAAAAAAAAGAGCAATAAGAAAATGAGGACCAAAATTAGAAACCAGGTAAAATTAAATCAAACTCCCAAAGGATAAAATTAAAAAAAAAATAACGAAAAAGATAAAAAAAAATAGCAAACAAAAGAATGGGGACCAAATTGGATAGATAAATCTAATGAGATTAAATGATTAGGGACCAAATAAAAATACAAAACAAACTTAAATAAACATCAAATCTAAAAAATATAGAAATTAAAAGAATAAAGACGAAATCCAAAACAAATACAAACTATAGGACACAATTGAATTTGTCAAAGTTCTGCACATATACTTAGGCTTGGGAGAGAGAAAAGAAAGGGAGGAGAAAAAAGACCACTCGTAGTTGAACCATGCTCAGATGACAAAACACGCCACTCTAAAAGATGCGCCATAATTTTCCGTATTGGGTGAGTAGGCGATCAACCTTTTTTGGTCACTGTACGTGCCCCATGCGCCACCAGAATGGTGCAGGGGGAGATGACGCGTCAGCGCTTGTGTAGCACGCGTAGACCTGCATTATTGATTTATTAATATTATAATAATACCAATTGCTACAAAGGTCCTAAAGGCATACGAATATTACGAAAAAACCATGATGCAAATATAAAAATACCCTCCCAAGGCAGCCTTTAATTTTTTGAAGTCAAAGGGCAATCATGATATTTTACTGTATATAAAATGTGTAAAGACATAACAACCCCTCCTTTAAAGGCCAATATTTTTTAGGCCTGAATGACACAAATGTTATTTAACTGTGCAAATAAACCTGCAAAGGCACAAAAGCCCCTGGATCGAAAACCAATTCTTTAAACTCTCAAGGGCAATATAGTATTTTTACTGTACATAAAATACACAGAACGACAACTTCACCCCGATCAATTATCAAATAACGTTTGAATCCTATGGAAAATATAATTTTGCCCCTAGTGCAAAGATAATTGTTAAGAGCAATGAAAGACAAAATTATTATTGCATTGTTTGAATCCACAATAAATCTTTTTATATGCTATAGTGATTTACTAAACCTTTTTAATTTTTTTTAATAAAAATAATAAATCCCAATCAAAATCTTAGCGACAATAAAGATGGATGTATAAAGAAATAAATTAAAAGTAGTGTTATTTTTTTCAAAATAAAACTATTAACTCAACTTTTCAAATAATAAGTCACTAATTGGTAACATGAATTTGAGTTCCACAAAAATCTAGCATCAAATGGTTGAACTTTTTACTCCTTTTTTCAAAGAAAAAGAAAAGAAAATTCATCCAAATAATTAATGTTTTAAAAAAACATTAGTGTTAATTACTTAATTAAAAGTATCAAGCGGGTATAAAAACAGGGGAAATAGTGTGACTTTTTTTTTTTTTTTTGCATATTTTAAGTTAAAATTAAGTTATTTGTTAATAAATATAGGGTGTTTAGAAATGTTGTAACGATTGTTTTTTAAAGTGATATTTGCTCTTAAATGTGTTAAAATATTATTTTTATTAAAAAAAATTATTTTTAATATCATCATATAAAAATGATATAAAAACATGAAAAAAATTAATTTTAAACAAATTTTTTTAAAAGTTTTATGAAATGCCTTTTGGAATGCAATTTTAAACGGTGTCTATATCGAATCATTGTCTTAACATGTCAGGTACTTTGGATCTCTACTATTTTTGTATTTTTTTTAATTTGAAATTGTAACTAAACTATATAAGAAATTGAAGAAAAGTAATGGATTTTGAAAATATAAATCTAGAGAAGAATAGAAGGAGAGTAGTTTTTACTTTTTAAGGCAAATAAACAAAAACAGCTTTGCTTCCCGCTGCACATTCACACCTTTGTGCCACCACGTGTAGTCCAGTCATTTGATGCCTGCGTGTATTCATGGCTACGATTTTATGACCAACGGTTCAAAGGATGGAGTCCATGGCAAGGAGAGGGATATATTATATATATAAAGAAATAAACAGTAGTGTTAATTAATTAATTAATTAAAAAGGTGGATACACTTTGAACTCGTAGAAGTAGTTTAGGAAAATGGTAGATTGCAAATCCATTATCCAAAAGGTGACCTGTGATCACAAACAGACGATTGTGTCCCTACGACAACAGCCCTTAGCCACCCATCCATTCCATTTTTTGTCCACATTCAACGACTAGTTGTGAAACGGCATCCCACGTGTCACCATATCACTAGTTAATGCATCCAGCTGCTTAGCTCGATCATAACGAAAAGGGGCAGAGTAGTAAGAAAATATAAAAATCCCAAGCGTCTCTCTAACGCTCCCTTATTTAAAATAAAGAAAGAGAGGCCCTTGTCCATTTTTAAACCTTTCTTCCTTCGCTACTGCTCCGCCTCCTGTTATTCTCACTTTCTCCGATTCTTTTTATTACTCATTTTTTTTTTTCGAAAGCATGGCGGAGGAATTCGGAAGATCGGTTCAAGACGGGCTGAAACTGTCAAAAAGGATATACCTGGGGAAAGACAGGGCGGTGACGCCACCCAAGCCACCGTCCCACATGGATAAATCACCAGTGGCCTATTTGCCAACGGCACCGATGGTTTATGCAGTTATATCAAACCCAGGGATTGTGGATAACCCGGATATACCGAGTTACCAGCCGCACGTGCATGGCAGATGTGACCCCCCAGCATTGATTCCTCTCCAGATGAACCGGATTGAATTGGAAGCGGATTCTTATCTGGATACTGCTTTTGTTAAAATCAGTGGATCATGGAGGGTTCATTGTGTTATGGGAAGTGAAAGCTGTGATTGCCGTCTAGCCGTTCCTATGGGGGAGCAGGTGTGTTTGGATACCTGTAAAGGATTTCTCTTTTTGTGTTCCTTTCTCTTATTGGTTGTTGTTGTTGTTTAAACATATTGTTTATTTTTTCTGGGTGAATTAGTGTTAGTATTTTTTTTATTATTATTTAAATCATTAGGCATAAAGGGTGTGTATAAATCTTTGGCCAATGCTATTGTTTTGATCTCTCTCAATAACATTTTTTTTCATCGTCATCATTATTATTATTTGGATAACAGGGCTCAATTCTAGGTGTTGAGATTGAGGCTTCTAGAAAGTTGTATTATACGGAATTGGTTGCTATTGAAGATAGAAAAGATTTGGAAAAGGAATTTAGGATTGAAAATGGAGGCTTTCTGAAGCCACATACATTTACCATAACGATACCCAAAGTAAGTTCTAGCCCTTATAATATGGATTAAACATGATTTTTTTTTAACATATATATATATAATTCATATTTTGTTTTATCTGTCAAGGTTGACGGGGGATCAACGCTTTCCATTAAAGTTAGATGGATGCAGAAATTACTGTACCACAATGGGGAGTTCTCCTTGATTGTGCCATTCAGTTTTCCAGAGTATGTAACTCCTCATGTAAAGAAGCTACCCAGAAAAGAAAAGATACAATTGAATGTAACCACTGGTACTGGAACTGAAATTGTGTGCAAGACAACTAGTCATCCTTTGAAGGTGCATCTTTGACTATAGTCTCTTGGTTTTGTAATGCTTTTTAGATTTTTAGTATTATGTTAAGGTTGGCGTGATTTTTTTTTTTTATAATTTTTTTACAGGAATTGAGGCGTGAAGTTGGAAAATTGGGTTTCTCATATGAATCAGAAGTTCTCACTTGGACAAATATTGACTTTACTTTCTCGTATGCTGTAAGATTGACTTTACTTTCTCATGTCATTCATGCCCTTTTAGTTTACATTTCTGTTTACCAGAGAAGGAAAGTCCACTTCTTGGAATATAAGATGCCAACATTCTTGGGATATGTAATTCTTGTGTTTAAATGCTTATCAGGTCTCTTTTAGTCATATATTTGGTGGAGTGCTTTTGCAATCTCCATCTCTTCATGATGTTGATCAAAGAGATATGTTTTGTGCCTATCTTTTTCCTGGAGGTCATCATAGTAGGAAGGTTAGTACAACATTTGCTCAATCTCTTTTTAATTTTTACTTCTTTTCCTTTTCTTGCCCTGTCTTTTGACCGAATATGCACTGAGCTTTGAAGGTACTATCTGATAGGTGTTCAGAAAGGAGATAGTGTTTGTTGTTGATATAAGTGGAAGCATGGAAGGCGCACCCCTTGAGGGTACAAAGATTGCCTTATCTGCAGCACTCACAAACCTTGATTCCAAAGATTCGTTCAACATCATAGCTTTTAATGGAGAGACTTATCTTTTTTCGTCGTCAATGGAATTGGCCTCTGAAGATACAGTTGAAAGGGCTGTTGAGTGGATGAGTATGAATTTAATTGCTGGTGGTGATACAAATATCTTGGTTCCTCTAAAACAGGTCATCTTTCATTAATGATTTTGTGATTATTCATCTGTGTCCATGCTTGTATAATATGTATGTCTACATACTCCTAAATACAGATCTTAACATTAAAATGCCTGCCATCTTGTTAAATTAAATGTTGAAAAAATCTAGTACATAGCATTTTGATGAACAGATAAAAATGATTAGTTTCTTTTGGCCTCAATTCGCCATGCTAAATTAAATTATTGTAACAACCTTCCTTCGATGAATGGTTTGTTCAATTTTAGTTTTGCCATGATTTCAAGTGGTGCGAGAAGCACTAGATTTTGCTTGTTGTATCTTGATATATTTGAACTTGATATTTCTCTTTTTTCAGAGTTGTTTATGTTCTAAAAATCTTTTGAAATCAATTTGTGGATATCAGAATGTGCACTTCCACAGCATTTAGGGTTGTAGTTTATGCATCAGTCTGGAAAAAAAAAAATGTAACCACTTTTCACTTGCTTTATGCTTCCAGGCAACAGAAATGCTATCAAAATCTGTAGGCTCAATTCCTTTCATCTTCCTTGTTACTGATGGGGCTGTTGAAGATGAAAGACACATTTGTGATATAATGAAAAGTCATATAACAGGCGGAGGATCGATACGTCCACGTATTTGTACCTTTGGGATAGGTACTGGTTTCTTATGCTTCATTGGTGGGACTGATGGCATATTATCAGCTACTTTTTTAGTTTATTTTTTTTTAATTGTTCCCCTTTTTTCTTCAGGGGGCTCCATAGATGCATTTAGAATTTCTTAGGATGTTATACTCCATCTCTGCGGAAAAACACTTCCAATTTTGACTAGATTTGATTTATGTATTCTGAGAATTTCATGTAATTACCTTGAGATTTTGGAACATTACAGGTTCATACTGCAATCATCATTTCCTACGAATGCTTGCAATGATTAGCAGGGGTCAATATGATGCTGCCTACGACATAGGTCAGTTTTTATACACTGGAGTAGAGTATCCTATTCTTTTAAAATTTTCTTTATTATTATTATTATTATTTTTTTTTGGTGTGGGAATCTGGAGAGGCTGCTGCATAATTGAGTGATATGAAGTTTTGGCTGTTGCGTATATCTGACAATTCCTGGAGGGATAGGTTAAAAGGCTTAAAAATATGTTGGTGTGAATTAGCCTGATTGTTTTGTCACACATTTGATATCTACATATGATATGAGATCTCAATAGTTGAAACTTTGGAGTTTATAGTTATAATATGGTGACAGATAGCCTTGTGGTTTTCCAATTTAGTATTGGAACTAACATAACATAGATCCTGCACGCCTAGAATAGAATGCCTCATCTGTGTTTTTGAACTTCAGAGTTTTGATGCTAAAAATAAATTACCTAGTAAATGACAACTGATATTTGGAAATTCATGTCTTCTCATGTTAACAACACTGGTAAACTGTACTTTTTGCCTTTTTTGTGGTCAGATTCAGTTGAGTCTCGAATGCAAAAGTTGTTGAGCAGAATCTCATCTACAATCATTGCAAATATAACCATCAAAGCCTTTGATGATCTTGATGAAGTTGAGGTATGCTTTGAATTAATTCCTTTAGGCTATGCTTAGCCTTACTGCCTTAAGACAGTTGAGGCATGATTCCATGTGCATGTACTTGCTATCCCTTGTCCCTTTTTTTCTCATGAAGTGACATGATAGAGTCTCAAATTTTATCTTTTCTAAGACTCTTTTCTTTTTTAAACACTTGAAGTTACTTTTTGATGATTATTCTGCTAAAAAATCTGAAAAACGTGTACATTATTCAATTGATTCCATATGATACTATTTATCAGTTTCTGTTTCATATTTTATACATGCATTCTTTGTTATCTATCATGTATGATTAATTTCCTTTACTTTCTAGAAAATTATTCAATTGGATGGTATGGATTTTATTTCACCTAAACTTGTATAAACTCATGTATTCTTCTGCAATTTGTTATAGGTATACCCTTCTCGGATTCCAGACCTTTCTTCTGATAACCCATTGATTGTTTCAGGGAGATTTCAGGGAAACTTCCCTGACACTGTTGTAGCTACAGGTTTTTTTGGAGATTTGAGTAATTTTTCTTTAGACTTGAAAGTACAAAAGGCAAAGGACATACCTCTTCACAGTGTAAGGCTCAGGACAGTTATCCTGTTCTGTATTTCTTTCCTTTGTGTTTGATATATAATTTTGTAATTTGTAATGTTGACATGGTGCATGGCTCCTGTTTGCCTGTGCATCTCTCTTGTTCAGCCAATGTTGTGCATGTAAAGTGCGTACTGTGGTAGTAGGTTAGCTAGCTGGTGGTGACCCACGAATGAATCTAATTTGCTGCTTCTAGCGATGAAATGCTAATTTTCAACTCCATGAATGTTTTAACTTGTTTCTTTTCTGTAATTCCAAGATTTCACTTATCATAAATTTTTACTTATTTTTCCAATTTAACTTTTTAATGTATTATTTTTATGATTACTGTGACTTGGAAACCTGATTAAACCTTTTTCATGGATTTTTTGTTCTTTTACCATCTCTCTCATTCAAGACTATTGTAGTTTGGTTCACCTGGAAACCTGAACATAACATCACTGTTTCACATGCAAATAACTGCAGTTTTGGATTTTGCATAGTCAATTCTTACAGAGTTTATGTTCTGCAACAGGTTTCTGCAAAGCAGCAAATAGATCTACTCACTGCGCAGGCATGGTTTTCAGAAAATAAACAGCTTGAGGAGAAGGTCTGTGTTTTATTTTCTTCCTATTCTGCCTGAAAATTCATTTAGTAATGCTATTCAAGTCTGGAGATTCTGGCCATTTTGTTTATAAACTAGTATGAAATTTGCCTTGCTCTGCTGATTAGCTAACTGAAACTCATACGTCCTATGAAACACCTTGACTTGTTCTTTGGCTCCATGGTCAACTGCATGGCAAGCTCCTTTTATTAACTTATCAAGCTTCCATTAGCTAGTTAAGGGGGGTTATTGATGTCATTTCCTTATGGTCAGGTTGCCAAATTGAGTATACAAACTGGTGTTATCTCGGAATATACTTGTATGTCATTACTTGAGACTGATAGAGGAAATCAAGTGGCAGAATCACCTGGAGGGCATAAGGTATGTGCTAATTTGGTGTTATTGCAAGCGTGTTGATGCACTTGTCTACCTTAGGGATCACATCTTAACTCGTAAGTGAAGACACCAAGTTCAGTACTCCCAACTGCTCTTGCAAGTCCCGTGAATTACCTCTTCTTTTCCAGCTGTATTATCGCACGTGACTTTTATTTCAGTTCACGTGATTAATGAGAATGCATTTAAATCTTTCTAGCTTCACCCATAGGCAGTCAGACGGCGCTGTGAATCTCCTCTTAGCTAGCTGCTCATTGACTAAACTACTAACATATAAATTGTCGAAACTGCAGTTTATGGTTCTCGTCTTGCCCAGTTAACAGTGTTACATGGATCGTGTTCCTTTCATTCTTATTCATCTGATTTTTATTCAACTTTTATATCATCTAAGCGTTAGTGTCTTCCAAAATTCATGTAAACAGTTGCCACGGCAAGTTAATCCCCAGAAGGTAGACTCTCAAGGCCGGAGAAGAATATTTCTAAGGAACCTTGGTGTTGGTTTTGGCAATTTGACTGCAACGGCCGAAAACCTTCGTCCAGGAGCTGAAGAGCCAAAGTTGCCCGAGGCAGCAGAAATTATCATTAAGGCAGCTTCCAATTGCTGTAGCATAATGTGTAATCAATGTTGCTGTATGTGCTGCGTCCAGTGTTGCTCCAAGATAAACAACCAATTCGCAGTAGTCTTAACACAGCTCTGCACTGCTCTAGCGTGCTTTGGCTGCATCGAGTGCTGCTCAGAAATATGTTGCGGAGGACAAGAAACATGATCTGAATCTCTTTTGTGAAACATTATATATTAACTTTATTTTACCACGGCATATAATGATAATTGTTGAAAGCATTAATATCCATATTCTCTCCTGAACTGGCTTTTGGACCCTCTCCTTGCTCAGCTCGGGAAAGCGCGGGTAACAACAGCAAGGAAGCGGTCCATGTAGCTGCTACAGATAACAACGCCTCTTCCAAGGACGGCGTGGAATGGTCGAGAGCGGACCTTTTTGAAGCGATAGCATCCACATGATCAAATGTCCTTGGAATTGTATCGGACAGATAATGAGAGACGGTCTCTCGCTTCATTTTGTTAAAATAGGATTCAACACTGAATCATTTTGAAGGACACAAAACCATAATCTGTGAATCCACCGCCCCTGTGTTGCCATTGCCATCATGGAAAGAAAGATAGTGTTCATCAGCAATCAGACAGTACTCGCAAAACAGGCTGCCCGCAATCAGTACATGCCGGGCGGTCCTTGAATTTCATTTCCTCCTATATCTGCCTTCTCTACAACCTTCGTTCGTTTATCTACCCAGCGATGAGCAATACTGACCCCAGCAAATGGGAAAAAAGGGGGGACAAATATTGAGTTCTGGATTTGCCACATGAAATAATAATAAAAAAAATACTGTTATTTTATATATTTTGTTCTCCAGTAAGGTTTTCTTCCACACATTCTTCCACTTGTAATTCCGATGCTTCGTTATCTTTTGAACCCACAAATCTCTGGTGAATTTTTTCCTGGATCTTGGTAACACCCTTCTCTACAGGTCCTATCGCTTGATTTATGGTCAACACAACATCTTTGACAACCTGCTTTTTAAGAAGAGCGTAAAAATAAAATCCAACAATTCAAGAATTTTAATATTGAGGAGGGTTTTCGTGGAGAGAAACTTACGCTTTGACCGCCCTCAAGAACTATGTCTTGAACACTTTCAGATACACTTGTTCCAGGAGCAGCAACCTGAGTTTCTCTCTTTTCAAACACAGCTGATTTCTCCTGGTCACCTCCCCCAAACTTCATCTCTGCTTTGGTTGTCTCGGTGCTTACCCTTCCATACCCAGAAACAGGAATAAAACGATAAGGTTCCGCCGAAAATACATATATATGAGCCACAGCTGCAATTGCCATCTGCCAAGTAATCAAAGGGAAACCATATAGTTGTGGAAACAAAAACAAACAGGCAAGGAATATATCATTATGCTTCTCAGGAAAAGATGGCTCAACAATGAGTTTTGTGGGCACCAAGTCTTCAGGGGTAATACTCAAGTACAGTTGCAACTACTGCATGCAATAAATGAATGGTACGAGTTGCTAGCGAGAAAAATTGTTTCCAAAACCATAGCAACTTACTTCTATGCAAATCAAAAAGTCTTGCAACCCTGTTCGGAGTTTTTTCACGTTTGGCAGAACTCCAAGGGCCCAAAGGAGAGCAATACCCAGGCCTTGCCACCAGGTGGCAAACACAATAGCCTTGAAGCTGATGAACTTTGCCAGTGGCTTTATTGGTTTTAGTCGTTCGTGCGTTACATTGTAGAACTGCACGAGGCAATATAGTGCCCACATCTGGCTGAAGTTGAGTACCACTGCTATGTATGGATACCTGCAAGAAACCAGAGTGGATTAGCTGATCCAAAAACCATCAAGGACTCCATTCCTGAATATCTAACAAGGCATCATCTGATAGAATAGGAGAGGAAAATAATTTCTCAATCTAAGGTGCCGGGGTATAATCTCTTATTAAGAGCGTTTCACAAACAGAAGTCACACTGATATAAGTAGAAGAGACTTGCATTCACCTTGGGAATTACCTAAAAATACTAAGGATATCGATTTGCATTAGAACATCAGAAGATTGAAAAAAGAAGAAGAAAAAAGGAGGCAACTTAACTAGAAGATGACACAAGTATTACATACCCGTAGTACCACTTGAATTCCCCATCACCGAAAACCCCAAAGAGCTCCAACAAGAATGCTAAAAATGCACAAATTGTCTTCAGAATCATCTGAACTAACCACAAGATATTAGACTCCAAACAAAGTCGTCATGATCGGATCATATAAACAGAAAGGTCGGTAACTTACATACTGTACAAGACCAAATCGCTCTATTGTAAGCAAGTCCCTTCCTATAGCATATGGCCTGAAGAAAAAGCTGATAAAAGATCTACTTTGTACAGCTTGATTCCCATTCCTCCGCTCCAACAATGTTATGCCGAGCTGCCCTCGCGATTCATTTTCAAGGAGTTCTATTACACTCCTTTCCCCACCTAGCATGCAATTTGACAAAATGCAAGCTCACACAACAAGTAACATCGCACACCAGATCAAGATCAAGCCAGATGAGGACAAAGACAATATTTTTGTTGCAATTTCTGAAATTTGTTCACTTCCCTGAAGTGCCGTCTAATTATCAGAAGGGACATAATGATAACTAGACAAATTATAGCAAACAGGGAGACGGAAAGCGCACTGACAGAAGCAAATATAGCAACCAAAATCTCTAAAACAGCACAGAAAATATAGAGAGCTTTACTAACCCAAACAAGCAACCAAATAGCTACCAAATGAGTACAAAGCAAATGCTTCATAGCAATTTCTTAAAATGTCACAAGCAACAGACATTCTTGGGTTCCATAATGATAAAATCTGCACAAGTAAATAACCATATAATTATTATCCACCAATTAAGGGCACAAAAATCACTAAATGTAAAATAAAGTAACCATGATGCATGCCTACTATATAAAGATAGAACCTTACTGATTGTGTTGCATAGACAGGAACCATGAAAATAACTGCAACAATCCACTTTTGTTCCTAAAAAAATAAAGTTCGTGAATTCATGATTTAAATCATCAACTTTGCAGAAAATGGGCAAATTAATTTAATTAAAGAACAAACCGCGGGATTAGTGTAAGATTTAAGATGCTGGAAAATGAGATAGATAGAAAGCAGCACTGCTACAATTGCAAAACATCCTCCAATAACAACAGCTGGCTGGTGCAAATCTCTGTAAGTATCTTCATATCCTGTTGCCATTTCTCTTGCATGTTCCACTCTCTAAATTACATACCCACTATTGAAGTTTAATGCATGTCTATAAAAGAAGGAAGAATACTGGATAGGTTTCCAAATGGATTTATTAACATTATCTTGTCATTTTTTAAGCCCAAATAAATAAAAGAATGGAGTAAAGCAGGAAGAGAACGGAACAGAAGGCGTTGGTTGCGCGCGGGACTCTGTAAACGTTTGCTTTTGAAGTCGACACGTGCACTTTGTCTCACACTTGGCACTCATGGCTATGACACGTTGTTTTTCCATTAAAGAGAAAATCACGATTAGCTTTAGTATTTTTTGTTCTTATTTTCTCAATTCTTTTAAAAATTACAAGTTTAGTGGTAAGGTAAGAGAGATGCCAAGCATAAAATTTAAGTTTACAATTGGTTGACGTAGTTGGTAGTATAAGTATATGAGAAATACATGTTGGAAGCTTAATGGTAGTGAGGAATATGAAATCTTATGCTAAATACAAGGTGGTAGAAATATATGTTGGATGAATAATGGTAGTAAGAAATGTGAAATTATATGCAAAATGTACATTGGTAAAATAGAAAATAAGAAATATATGTCGGAAGAAAAATAGTTAACCCGGAAAATAAACTTTTATATAGATGGAAAAAGAAAAATGAGATAATTAATGTACAAATTCAAATAAATTAGATTGCTTGGGGGTAAAAAAAAAGAATTATGAACAAATTGTAGAAAGAGAGGAAAGAATGAGTCAATGTATAATTAAAAAAGAATAAGACTATAAATACCCCATCCCTTT
>Ga0325414_1005818_pt1 | contig 13046 bp, 8 predicted proteins | sample PopdelMetagenome_8_FD_206183 | JGI IMG/M metagenome (GOLD analysis project Ga0325414, IMG submission 206183) | Populus deltoides microbial communities from Bellville, Georgia, United States - Leaf-PdKOR-R3 | ecosystem: Host-associated > Plants > Phyllosphere > Phylloplane/Leaf | place: USA...
TTTTTTCATTAAAATTGATTCTGGTTCCTAAATTGGAAAGATTTAATTTCATCTCTAAAACTTTAATTATTTTAAATTAATTAAATTGAATTTGTTATTTCTAAACCAAGCAGAACCCAAGTGCCCGACTTTTTCCTTGAAAACTCGTGAGATTCCATGCAAAACCAGCTGAAGCAAACCATGAGGTCTCATCATGAACCAAACAAATATAAAAAATATAAAATTAAAAAAAATCAATATTGTAATTCACAAAGCTTATGAATCTATGGACATAGTATTTTCTTTCCCCCTACAGGAATAGCTCTACCTCTTTCTCTTTTAGTTTCTTTTAAGTTTATAATAATAATATCAGGGAATAAACGGTGCTATTCTAGTTACCTTTTGTTTGCTTGTAGCAAATTTTTTTTTATTTTGTTTTTTTGTCCTGGAGGGAAATTTCATGCCTTCAAAGTTGTTTTATTTTACACTTAAAGTGGTTCATTTTGTTTTTTGTTTTTTTTTTATTTTTTAAAGGTTGGGATATTCTGAATTTATTATATATATATATATATAAACTAACTAAAAATTGCATTTTCATAGGACGAGCATATTCACCCACCATATAATATTTATGTCGAATATTTTGAATTAAATATAAAAGGAGTAACTTTTAAAAAATTATAAATGCTCCATAATTTCGTAAGTTTAAGCTACTTTATTATCAAAACACTATAAGAAATGGTGTTTTTATTAAACACCATCTCACAAAATACTGAAATAGTATTTTGTGTTTTTTCTTTATTTTTTGCTTTTTTATTTAGTTTTATTTATTTATTTATTTCACTCTTCAATAACCCAATTTTTAAAAAAATCATATAATTGTGCTTTGTATTTTTTTTTAATTTCTTTATATTGTGTTATATACCGATTTTATAGATTTAGTTTTTTTTTTAATTTTAACCTTTAACATTAAATTTGTTAGAAGTAGGGCTTTATTTTTTTTATTTGCTTTCTATGAATTTATTCCGATCTCATTATTCAAGTCGTGGGTTTAACATATTAATCTAGGTGACTCGAGTCAGGTTTTTTGCAACTGTTTTTTCTAATTGATTTCTTATGTTTCATCCTTTAATATTGAGTTGTTTTGAAATTAAGCTTCATAAATTTTTTTATTTTGTTTTTTATGAGGTTGTCTCAATCTTATGACCTGAGTCGCGAATTTGGCAAATTGACTCAGATTGTGTTTGTTCATTTTTTTTGTCATTTTTTAATTGGGTTTCATAATTTATTTTCAATTTTCTTTTTATGAGGTTATCTCAATCTCATAATCGGGTCATGGGCTTGACAAGTTAATTTAGGTTGACTCGGTTTATTTTTTAGGTTTTTTTTAATTGAATTTTATTTTTCAATTTCACTCTCCAACAACTCAATCTTCTTCTTCTTCTTCTTCTTTTTCAATTTCATCCTTTCAATATTAGGTTGTTTGATAATTGGGCTCCATAATTGTTTTTAATTTGCTTTATGTAGAGTTATTTTGGTTTCATAGATTTAGTTTTTTCCTCTTGATCTCAACTTTTAACATTGAAACTATTGGGAAAAAAAGCTTTGTAGTTTTTTCATTTGATTTTTATATAGTTATCTCAGTCTCATAACCCTTATCGTGAGCTTAATAGGTTAGCCCAAACTGACTTGGGTTTGTTTTTTTTAATTGATTTTTTTCTGATTTTTATCATTCAATATTAGGTTAGTTGGAAATTAGGTTTCATAATATTTTTGATTTTCTTTCTATAGGGTTATCTTGATCTCATAACCCGAGTGACAGATTATCCCAGATTGACTAAAGTAGTTTTTTTCTGTTTTTTTAATTTAATTTTTTTAAATTTTATTCTTTAATATTGGGTTGATCAGGAATTGACCTTACTAATATATTTTGATCTCATGACCCAAAGCGTAGATTCACATATTAAATTGGGTCAATTCAATGTCGTTATCTCAATATTTAAAAATAAATGTCATCCAATATATTACCATATCAATATTTAAAAAATATAATATTCAATATATATCATATTTTGAGTTTATAATCAAATTATTTTTATTATAAAATGTCATCAACGCTTGGATATTTTTTTACATTAAAAAATTGATTTGTGCAAGTCATTGATATAGTACAATAATTATGGATATATGGATATACTAATTGACAAAAAAATAAATGAATGTTGATAGTGATGAGTGAATTACAATACCTAAAATATATGGGGAAATCATTGTACACATGTCTAAATTTATCAGTGATTATAATAGTGGATTGATGTTTTTGGCTTTTTGCCCTTAACCAAAAAATCAATAGAAGTGGTCTTGGGGGTAAAATAATATTTTCAAAAGGTCTATTTTTCAAGGGGTATCTCAGTTATTTTCTATTTTTTTTGCACGATAAAAATACTTGAATACTCTTACAAGCAAAAAAAACAAAAAAAACATTTGCCTATGACCTAGAGTAGTTATGGTTTTTTATTTTTTAAGCACAATATATTGACCTAATTGCCCTTATAATCAAAATTCTTAAGACATGGCTTCAGAGGCTTTTGCATTATTTACTGAAGGTTTTTTTTTTTATAGTAATGATTTGGTGCTAGGGTTTATGTGGTAATTTGATAAATAAAATAAAAAAATAAAAACAAAAGTTGATGACATGTGCTTTGCACGCGTTAGTTGCTCTACTAACTTCAGGTAATACATGTGACTGACTTTGATAGTTAAAGACTATCTCCACTGTGTCATTGGATTTCCCGTAGCATCCTCTTCCTCAAGAGACGACTTATGTGTTTTGTTGCTTGACAGGTTATCATTGGTAATTTTGTTTTTTCCCTTTCTCTATCTTCCCTTGAAATTCACCCAAGCCATTTAAAATTTTATAGTCCTCTTAGTTGCACATATTTGAAAGTTAGTCCTTATTCTTTTAATTTGTAATTTTTATCCTTGGCTCTTTTGTAGATTTTTTATTTTTTTTCAATTTAATTTTTTTAATCTAGATTTATTATTTTTTGTTTTTATTATTATTTTTTATCCCGATTTTTTTATTTCTTAATGTTTTTCTTGCCCTTTTTGTGAGCGTTCAATTGTTTTCAATTTCAATATTTGATTAAAAAAATTAATTTGTTATTTTTTTAATTTAACCCTTATTGTTTTGGTGATTTCTTTTTTTAATTATTTTGTGAATTTAAGTTTTCTTTTCAATTTAACCTATCGATCCAAAATTATTCATCCTCTCATTTTTTTTTAAATTTATCATTATTCTTTTAATTGTTATTTTTTTATTATTATATATATATATAATTTTATCATTTAATATTAGATTTATTAAAAATTAGGCTTCATGGTTTTTCAAAGTTTGGTGCTTCTGATTAAATGATCTAGGTCATAGGTTTTATAAACTATAACATAGGTTGACATCGTTTTTTTTACTTATTACTTGACATTGAGTATTTTTTACAAAATAGGCTTCATGGTTTTCTTTGTTTTTTTTTTTTGTATAAGGTTATCTCGATCTCATGAGTTGACTTATGAGTTTGGTGGGTTAACTTGTGTGAGCTCACACCTTTTTCTTTTTCTTTTTTGCTTTTAATTACTCTTCTTCTTTTAGATTATTTTGTGTGATTAAATTTTATTTATTTTTTTAAAATTTAATTCTAAAATTGAGTTTCATGATTTTTTCATATTTAACACTTCAGTCAAATAGCCTGTGTCATGTGTTTTGTAAGCTAACATTTTTTTTTTAAAGAAGAGTTTTGTGATTTTCTTCATTTTTCTTTCTATCTAATTACCCAATCTCATAACATGATTGGTGGGTTTGGTGTGTTACACCGACTAAGTTTGAGTTTTTTTTGGGCTTATAATTGCTTAAAAAAATTATCTTTTTGTATGATTAATTTTTTTTTCTCAATTTTATTATTCAACATTTGATTTGTTGAAAACTAAGCTTCAAGGATTTTCAAATTTGATGCTTTTGATCAAATGACGTGAGTCACGGGCTTAATAGATTAACAAGAGTTGATATTATTGTTTTTAGGTTGGTAATTTAGCTTCTTGATTGAGCTCGGGTCTGAGATTTCACGGGTTATAAGTTTAGAAAATTAAATTAGAGTTGCATTTTTTATGTTATTAATTAATCGGACCTATTGAACCCAGTCAACTAAATTTCTTTTACTTCTTTATAAACCCTTACATCGCCTTAACTTTGTTCTTCTTACGTTCGAGAAAATTTAGACTGGCTCGTGACATTATGTCGGCCATGAATTTAACTTTACTTGGGTTGCTTTTTTAACTATGGTCCGTTTTTTTTTTTTTCATTTTGGCCTACCATATTTTGTTCATTATAATTGGATTTTTTAACTTGTTTCAATGTGGGTTTTATGATTTTATTACGATATCAAGTCCTAGATCACGAGTTTCACAGGTTGATCATTGTTGTCTAGGGTCGATTTAATATATTACCGTTTTAATATTTTTTTTAAAAAAGCTATATTATTTAATATGTCATCATTTAAATATTTTAAAAATATTTGGGAAATTGTACACCAATATTTTTCCTTTCTAATGTCTTAATATTTTTTTTAGGCTGAAAAAAAAAAAAAACCGGCGAGACAAAGGGCTAGTCACAATTAATGCTGATGGATGGTAAAAATCCTATGCTTTGGAATGGTGGATACTCGTTTTTAATTTGTTTTTGCATGCTTAAAAACACCAGGTTCTTCGTAGGCCATTCAATTTGGGAGATTCATGTCAGAAACCAGGAACTGCTAGAATTTATTATTCTGTTTTAACACCTTGATTTGTGAAACCCTAACTTTCTTCTGCATCATCCAATTTTAACCTCAAAATTATAAAACATTTAATAAAGCTTTTCACAAAAGAAAAGGAAAAAAAGTTCCCAACTCAATCCTACAACTTTCTGAAAGAATTCATGTTTGTTATAGAAGTTGCTTGAATCAAATTGTAACATAGGTCTGATCTTCAATCCCACTAACAGTTTTTTTTTTTTTTGAAACGCCAATCTCACTAACAGATTGGGAAGATGATATTTGGACAACATATAAAGAGAAAACAGAAGATGCAAATGAAGGTCCACTGCGTAACATTTTAAGAACTGTACAAACCAGGAAGAGGTGAAGCAGAAGAAAGAATTTAACAACATAGTACTTTTTATAGTAGAACAAGATACACGTTATAACACAGAAAACTCACACATACAATAGAAGCTAGTGTCTGCTCAGTATATGAAATCCCAGGTATATTCACTCTTGCAATCCCACATATGATGAGAGAAACAAATTCAATTAGACCAAGATTTAGGGTATCTTGGTGAATGCCATCTATGTTTTTTCACAAACATGGCAAAAAATCATTAGGACCCCTTAAATATTTCGTCTCTCCTCTCTGAAGTTTATCCTTCAAACAAACACAAAGAAACAAGTTCCAAATCAACAGAATCACTTGAAAGAAAAACAATGACCATGTATATTAGTATGTCTGCGGTCGTTGTTTGTTCTTGACCACCAAACTGGCTCATAATTTGACATTTAGGCATTCAAACCTTGTCCATTTTTATGGTTAGTAATTAGACTCGCTATTTCTGTGGGATCCCTGAAGAGCCTGTTACTGGGGATTCGTTGCTTGATGTTCCAAGCTCATTGCTTCCAAACTCTTGACTATTTAATGCCACCTGCCTGAACTTCTTCATATCTGCATTATATGAGCTTGCATCATACTCTGCGCTTCCGTTCGACCCGGAGAAGACTGAGCTCTGGCCAGGCTTTGTACCCTCATTTAAGTCATCCAGTAACACATCTCCTTCTAATGCACGTGCTACCTATTTTGCAGAACAATCACTAAAAGTCAAGTAGTGTACTCGTAATAATTACTAAGAAATTACCAAGTGGCAGTGAAGTTATTTGATGATACCTGGCTCATTTTTGGGCGCTTTCTTGCAGAATGACGAATGCTGGCTGCAGCACAAGCTATCATTCTTTGCATCTCTTGATGATTGTAGTTATTCTCCAACATTGGATCGACCAACTCGTTGTAATTGCCTGTGTCCAATGAAGTAATCATAAGTGGTCGAGCCTGTCCATCACACAAACACAAATATTATATCTACTGACACAGAATAACACAAGATGGCAAGTATTTCAAAAACTTTGTTGAAACTCGAAAGGTTTATTCTGAAGAGCATTTTAGTCAAACTTAGATAGCAATAGAGAGAGCACAAACCCAGTCCACCAAGCTATCTTCCATTGCACTTGAAGGATCAACAGGTTTCTTCCCTGTTATGAGTTCCAAGAGCATGACTCCGTATGAGAAAACATCAGATTTATCAGTCAGCTTGCCGCTTGATGCATACTCAGGAGCCAAATACCTGCATTCGTATTGGAGAAGTTATTAGGGGGGTCAATTCATTTTAAATATTTCTTCTCTTTGACAGATAAGAATGTTTCGAAAACTAGTTTAATAGTCCACGGGAAGTTCATTTGCCGAAACTTTCTCTCATATCATCATATTAACAGTAACAGCTTGATCATTTTCCAAAAGGAAAATAAATGCTTAAGACTTTGCCAAATAGCTTCGAAAATGATTCTAGTCCACCCTCAACTCACAAAAGAATGCCTTATCATTGCTTACCCGAAAGTACCCATGACACGGGTAGATACATGAGTATAATTGTCAGAAGACAGCTTAGCCAGTCCGAAATCAGCAACCTGAATAAGCAAAAAAGCATGATCAACTAGCTTAGTCAACATCAGCATTGTTTTGATGGAGCTACTGCTATAGGGCTATCGTAAATGTGTGTACATATAGAATAAAGAATAAATCTAGTTCTATCAGGAGAAGGTACCATGGCTTCAAAGTTGTTGTCAATGAGGATGTTAGCCGCTTTAATATCACGGTGGATAATCCGAGGATGGCCTGCACATATTTTTCAACTAAGTAACAGAAAAATGTGTGGGCGCCTATATATGTGCATGGGAGAGAAAGGGAGTGTAGAATTTCTTACAGTCTTCATGAAGGTAAGCAAGACCTTTGGCAGAGCCTAATGCAATACGGAGCCTAGTTGGCCAATCCATGACTGGAAGACCCTTTCCTGCAAAACGAAAGTTTGAGATTATCTTGTTAATTCTTTTTTTTTTTTTTGCAAAATTTCGTTGTGTGAGGTTGTGCTGATGCATATCAGGATGCCTTGAAGCTTGAAGGCTTGACATATTGTCCAACATCTAAAGCCTATGCATTCTTTTGTCAAATCTATATCTATTGATGCCTTAAGATTGGACAGGCTTCTCTTTAATCTTAGAAAGGCTACAGTTAAAGCACCATCAATTTCTTTCATCATTCAACAAGAAACTTAACAATTGAGAGGTACCATAAAAGCAGAAGCGGAATCAGAAACTTACCATGAAGGTGATGTTCCAAGGTCTTGTTGGGAACAAACTCATAGACCAACATTCTTTGCCCTCCAGCAATACAATAACCAACAAGTGACACAAGATGTCGATGATGGACACGACTAATGATATCAACTTCAGCCTGGAATTCTCGCTCTCCCTGTCCACTACCTAACTTTAAGCTCTTAACTGCAATATCCTTTCCATTAGGCAACACACCTTTGTGCACATAACCGAACCCACCTTGACCCAATAGATTAGCTTGATCAAACCCGTTTGTAGCTGCTGCTAACTCATCATATGTGAAGGTACTTTTGTTGAACCCAAGAGCAATATTTGGTGATGGAGGCGGCAAGGGGGGGCGGTATGGACCAGAGTAATTGGAGCTCATATCACTACTATTCATCATCGGTGGAGGTGGTGCGGGCCAGCCAGACCCCATTGGACCTGGTGATTGGGATAGCTTCATACCATGTTCTGTTGGGAGACCATTGTGCCAGTTTGATTGCTGTGGGCTGTTATAAGAAAATTGTTCACTTCCTGTGCATGAACATAGTATATGATCAACGAACGATCGGATGGATTTCTAATTGGAGCAAAAATACAGAAACAAGATTCAGGAATAATCTCTTTAAGTATTCAACCAGATTTTTACTTGGCCGCTCTTCAAAAATGTTCCACATATATATAAAGGAGTCTCTGGCCTCATTTTTATCAGTAGATTGGAACGGTTATACATGATCCATAGCAGGTTCAAAATGAATTGAACCAACAAACTAAGAAGCTTTTCATGCGTAATATTCTGAATCTTAAATTAGACTCTCCAGGTTAAAATACTACCCCTTCTCCCATAACAGTTAGTAAAAGGAAACAAATAGCTCGAACCATTCTGAAATCGGATGAACCATTTTAAATCTTCTTTCCAAGATATAACAGGGAAGTCAGGTCTTGGAACTTTTTCTATTTGAAAATTAAGAAAGTACGTAAAGCATACTATCAGAAAACATGTGGTTTTTCATACATTTGCAGTTGAGACGATGCAATCCAACCATGATGATTGGTAGTGTTGTAATGCAATCAATCGTGATAGAAATGATTTACTAAGACATGAGGTTTAATGATTTAGCATCTGTACCTCCTTGAGGATTTTCTCCATAATAATGCATATTTTTTCTCTTCTTCCTGCGAGAACAATATGCACATATGAAAATCATGGCAATAAGGAATATACCAACACCAACCGCCACCCCAACAACAATTTTCATCTGATCCGAAGAACCTCCACTATTTGATGAATTCGGAGGAGGAGGAGGAGGAGGTGGTGGTGGTGGTGGTGGTGGTGGTGGTGGTGACAATGATCTAGAATTGGGTGGAGGAGGTGGCGAAGCATTGCTGTGTTTAGGAGGGGGTGGAGGAGGAGAATCACTAGTAGGTGGTGGAGGTGGTGGAGGAGATGATGCATCTGGTGGTGGAGAATCCGACTGAGGTGGGGGTGGGGGTGGTGAATTCTGAGGTGGGGGTGATAAGGCTGGTGGAGGAGGAGGGGAGCCAGAATCTGGTGAGGGAGCATCAGGGGTTGAAGACATGTTTCTTTTTTATCTCATGTAGAAGAACTTCCGGCCAAAAGGTTATCTGGTGCCGAAACACTCTTTAAAAACACGCCGGAAACTCTACGAATCCCCTAAGTGCTCTTCTCAAGATTTTTTACGATCCCTGAAAATATTAATGACAGAATCAGAAGAAATCAAGTGAATCACAACACATATTCTAACATGCATTCAAGAAATATAACAAAACAATAGTAGTAATGTTTATTTTAAGGCTGCCCCTAACAAAGCATGATCATGGTTATTCTCCTTCAACCACCTTCATGTCTTCACTAGTTCTCCTTTCCTACGAGATCTTATGGAGATATCACATGTAATTTCTAACATTTCCCTTCTGTTGATCCCCCTGGAATATCATCTTACGTTTTTTATTATTATTATTATTGTAAATCAAGTACTGGACGGAGAATAATATTATAAACGGAGAAAAATACCTGAATGAAGAAGATAGGTAGGATCTCAGAGGTAAGAGAAGAAAAGGGGTAGAATTCCAATTCTAGAAAGAGATACCTGTAACTCCTACAAAGGAGGACCTCTCTCTCTCCCCCCCCTTCTTGTGTCTCCAACCCTAGAAGTTTGTTACTTTTTTTACCATTTCTTTGCTGTATTCCTGCTTTCCCCTCGTTGAACCAATAACTTTCCTAGGACATAATAGCAAATATTAAGGCTCAAATATAAAGCTGTCCACCATTGATGGTTTTCTTCACACTTGTAAGAAGCACAGCGTCAGAGACAAAACATTTTAGTAAAGCTTTCGGTTGATCCACAAGAGGCATGGTTAATTATAAAAACGAAGTCCAAGAATAACGAGGCATGCATATGGTAAAAACTCAATCTGGCAAAATCAAGCAAAACATTATTTCCTCTAGCCAGCTGCAGCTACTTTTCAGGGTAGCCCTTGGAAATCGTAATTATGACTAATGAGATCATTCCAGCCATGATTTTCCCCTAATATAGCATTTGCTCCATGCCTTGTCATCCTTAATTTGATCTATATATAGAAAGCTATGCATTGAAATAATTACAATTGATGCCAGATACAGTATACCTCGGCCATTGCGATGCAAACTATATCAAACGTTTTGTAATTACAAAAAGGTATAAATGCAATAAATTATTAGAAAAGATATATGTAAAGACAGCACTACCAATCTTTTAAGTTGTCAAGGACTTCAGAATAATTGCTAACCCTTCGTCAGGAAAATTTCTTTCTTTACCTTTAAACAAACATATATAGATGGCGGCGTTCTTCTTCAGCTTTTTTCATCAAATAAAGAACAAAAGAATATTTTCTACAAGTGCATCATCCAATATCTTCGAAAAGACCATCGGTAACAGCGGAACATGCATTGCAAATGGAAGATGGTGGCGTTTATGAACCTGATCTATCATAGCTAGTTTATTAACCCGTCACAACAGTGATAGCACATCAGAGAAACGAAAATTTACATCATTCAATCATAATGCTTTAAAAGCACCAGCGTCAATTGAAAGTACCCTATGAAGAACTGGAATTCAAACTTCAAAAGGAAATTCAATGTTTAACTTCCACCAAATTCAGAATTTGAGCAGAAGTCATGTCTGATGCTTCACAATTACAATATATATATATACACACATATTAATAGTCAATAATCCTGAGACATCCATCCTTGAATCAATAAATTCAGGTTGAGAGAGACTTGTGGATTAACTGTGGATCAAATCTCACGGATACTAAGCTGCGTCATGCATGAAATGGCCCACAGGTGCAAAGGCTGTTCACGTACGGAAAATACTTCACAAAACCATCAGTCCTGGCATCACTTACCCATTCCATCCTGTGTGCTCTTGCATGATAAGCAATCACTTTCGTCCCAAGAGTAATGATCAGTGTGTCATCATTCACAAATGCCAAAGCCCGGCACTCTCCATCTATAAGGTGTCCCAAAAACTCAGAATGAAGAGGAATTATACACTGCAGGCTCATGTCCATATTCCCGTAGACCTCAATTGACCATGCATCATCTTCTTTGTGAGGCAAGAGGTAGCATAACTCCCCCCGCATATCTGTCAAAGCACCAGTTGGTTTTCTGCTTGGTGGGAGACTGACAATCCCATACTCTTCTTCCTTTAAATCGAAAACCAGAACTGCACCTGATTTGGTTTCCCAATAGACAAATCCTCTGGTGTAGAAACCATCACCATTCAGAGGCAGAGCATCCAGCTCCAAGAATACAGCATTGCAGACTCTCCAAGAGTTTGTCCTCGAAGAGTATATTTCAAACTGAAGAGCTGTCCGGTCAGGTAAAGTGACTGCACAAACAAGCTCGTATTGCGCTTCAAAGTTGAGGATATCAGGTTCAAAGGCAAGTGCTATGGCTGTTTCAGGTCCATGATATAAATTTGGCTTTGGAACCATCCTCCATCCCTCAGTCACAGGGTTGCAGATGTAGTAGGCATTGTCTCCAAGGCGGCTTTGGCAGCCAAGTAAACCATTGCAAGAGGTTCTTGCGTCAACAGGTTCAGGCAAGAAACAGAGAGTGGGGATAGGAACGCCATAAGCAACTGGATTGAGTGACATGAAGGAGGGACTCTCGCCAGGAAACTGGCAGAAAAGACCAGAAATATGCCTGAAGTGGTTTGTCTGCGTGTGGACAAAAAAGGGACAGTTTATCCACCTAAGCCACTCTTTAGAAACAGTCTTGAACCTGCATAAGGACTTGGCTGGAAGGAAACAGAGAGCATACTGCCTAACAACATCTTGAATTTCCATGTCCTCCTTCTGCTTTATGTGGTCAGGAAATTTAGCACAGTTTTCCGAACTCCTGTAAGAACTGGACTTGTATGAACAACTTGGAATCTGTAAACGAATAAAAGAGCAGTTATTAAAGGATTTGCAAACGAAGGAGAAGATAATTAATAGTCTCCATAAAACCACCACAACGACAAACAATACACAAAAGAAAGTCTTTTTTCATAACGATTAAACATAAATGAAGGGACACATGACAGTACCAGGAGGGACTACAAGGCTTTTATAAATTAGTTACTGAAACTAGAGCAAGGTCTCAGATCACATGAAAGATTGCTCCTTTTCTCCACTACATCGTCCCTCATTTCAGAGACTTATTGAAAAAATAGATAAACAGATCATGTATCCAATTACTGCTGACAGAAAACAAAAGAATAATACCACCATCCTCCAAATCGAGGGTCAAGGCAAGGACAATGCACTAATTTCAAATAGATACTGAGCCAGCATACTGGGAGTTACACTGTTTCCAACTATTTCTCAAAACTAATTTAAAGGCCTTATTGTTGACTTCCTTAAGAAAACAGAAGCCAAAAAAAAACACCAAATCACATTATTGTCATTAAGACATTGACATAATATCTGATAATAAGTTCAATGGAGCATACCATTTCATTTGAACCCGCTGAACCCCCATCCATTAACATGAGAGATGAGATACTGATGATCTGTTGCAAGCTTCCCTCAGATGGATCCACTTCATCTGGCATGATGGGGTCATCTTCTGTTTCTTCCATTTGCTTGTCTCCACCAACTCAGCCACGTATCTTCGATCAAATGAAGCAAATAATCAATTCGAGGGGAACAAAATAACACATACATTCATAAATATAAATGGTACTAAAAATAGAAGAGCTGTTCATTCTTCAATCCCAAGAGTGTCTGAGGGCAACTGTTGTGTTTTCATGTTTTTTTCTCAGGACAGCCAGACTTTGATTGGAGCATTATCAATAACTTGCGTAGGTATCCCAAAAGTTGCCTAAATGTTCCCAAACTTCCCTCTCATTATAACAGTATCAAAAGACATAACAACATATGACAAATGTAATAACAAAAAACCCATCAAAATGCTTGTATAATAACTGAAAGAAGAATAATATTATCCATCAATAACACAACACAACAGATCTAATCCAATATTCTTTTCTGTTACCATCATATGCTAATTTTCGTACGTGAACCATTCAAAATGAAAAATATTTAAAAGAGAATAAGAGCATTACAGTC
>Ga0325414_1005819_pt1 | contig 13043 bp, 5 predicted proteins | sample PopdelMetagenome_8_FD_206183 | JGI IMG/M metagenome (GOLD analysis project Ga0325414, IMG submission 206183) | Populus deltoides microbial communities from Bellville, Georgia, United States - Leaf-PdKOR-R3 | ecosystem: Host-associated > Plants > Phyllosphere > Phylloplane/Leaf | place: USA...
TTGCACAATTTTTATAATAAGAGTTTTAATGTGTCAAAATGTGTATCCTCTTTTTATATAAACTCAATTCCTATCCAAATCCTTTTTCAACTCAAATTTCCATCCAAGACATTTAATTCTCAAAAGCGTGTTTGTAAATGTAGTTGCGGTTATTTTTCAAAGTATTTTTCATATCGAAATGCATTAAAATAATATTTTTTTTATTTTTAAAAAATTATTTTTAAAATCAGCACATCAAAACGATTCAAAACAAAAAAAATTAATTCTTAATAAAAAAAATATTTGAATTTTTAGGGAATGCAGTTTGCACCGTGTTTCCAAACAGAATCTAATTGGTAACATTATGTCTTACATAATAATTTTTGACTTTGAATTATAACTTAAAAATCATTTTTAATAACTTCTGTTAGATATATAGTTAAGTTAAAAGTATATTTGGAAAAAAATATATGCAAAACAACTTTTTTTAATGGAGGTATTATAAGTTTAGATCAATAATTAAAAAATAAAAAATTTAGCTTTTGGTTAAAGAGAAATTTCGACTTAATTTTATAATTTTTTATTAAAGTCAAAAGTTATGTTTATATCCTTCTTATGCATCAAAAGTAAAAAAGAAATATATCTATGCCATTGAAATACGTTTTATATGACATTTTTTATTTTTACTTTTTCTAATTTATGGTTATTTCAATCTTCTTGGGATGTTCCAAGTTTTCTACTTTCTTTTTAATTTTTTATCCTCTTTTTAAATTTTTTATTATTTGTTTACCTTTTTCAAGATTAATTAATTACGAAAACAAGATGGTAAAAGATTAGATTACAAGTAATAGAGACTCACCACACAAAGACTCAACATTTTTTTGTAATTAATTATTTTAAAAAGTTGAATTAATGGAGATTATCCAGGTATGCATTAGATTTTATTAATTATTATCTCCAACCAAACCCCACAAATTGCATATATTTTTTATTTAAAAATATATTAAAATAATATTTTTTATATTTTTAAAATTTAATTTTAATATTATCACATCAAAACGATCTAAAACAATTAATTTAAAATAAAGCAAAAAAAATAAAAAAAATTATTTTTCTTCAAAAATATTTTTAAAATACAAAAATAACAAACTTTAAATAAATAAAAATACTTGTTAATATAATGAAGATTACCGATTAAAATTCCTTGTTTCATACCACGAATTATGTGGATTTTTTAGGAGAAAAAAATTGTTCACTCCCTTGTTGTAAGATTAAACTACAATAATCTCTCTATTTCACTATCTATTTCACTAAAATTTATTTTTAATATAAATAAATAAAAATAATTCAAAAATATTAAAAAAATATAAATTTTAACAAAAAAAAAAAAATGTTCAACCTCCATTCTTCATCTATCTTCTTTTCCTTTTTCTTTACTTTGTCGGTGAGGAAAAGTTGAGGTCGGTTTCCAGGAAGGAATGTTTATGGTTTTAAAATATCAGTCATTATCGATGTAGAGCTCTATCTTGTGTTAAACGCTAGCTGGGTGTATAAATTGGTCAAAAAGTAGGATGTCCCACCGGCCAAAAGGAGTTAAAGCGTCGTACACGGGGATGCTTGACTTGCTGTGTGCCCTTTTGATTTTTGAACACAGCCAAGCAGTGATTTCCTGGTGATTTCCTTGTGGATGCTGGTGGTCTTCCGGAATCTTTTTCCAGAAAACCCTTGCTAGACCATGATTAAAGTTTCCACTGAAGAATTTACTACTTTTCTCTTAACAGATGAAGCTATCACACTTTGTCCATTGTCATTGACAACCACATCATTTTTCTTCCACAGTAATCTAGATAAGTCTTCTATGGTCTTCACTCTGTGAACTATACATGTCAGAAACCTGAGCTGAGGGCCACAGTGAGTAATTAATGATCTGAATACGAGTCATCAAGCAATATTAATAATGAAGTCTGACACACCACTCCTCAATCCTCTTTTCACACCTGTTTGATAGAGGTCTATATCAGTAGAAATTAGACTTTAGGTGATAATTTCCAGTGTAGAAATGCAGATGCATAAGATCTTAACTGTCTGAACCTTGACAGGTAATTTGAAATATACATGACATGACATGACACGACACCTTTCTTTGGACAGAAGTTTCTTACCATAGTCTATTTTGGTTTCATTCACAATGAACATAAAGTTAATAAGAGGAGTACAAACCATATGGTGCAAGTGTTTGGCGTTGTCATAATTGTCTATTCTCAGGTGATGATGTACCTATCCGGTAAATATAGATAAATCCTTGTTTTTTTTAATGAAAAAAAAATAAAAGTCACCCTTTAGTATTTTAATCATTAAAAATTCTAAATGATTTCAAAAATTGGTATAGGACTGATTGTGTAAAAAGAATATATTAGCACCCCAAATACGTCCTATTTAAAATAAACTACATTATTTTATTATCTAATATATATTATGATTTTATCGTATTTTTTAATTATTAATCTGTTTACGGTTTAAAAAAAGTCATCATCAGTAAAGAGATTCTTATCTTATCGGGTAAAATCTAACTATTCTAACGTCAACAAAAGAAACTAATGTTAATAGTGGGAGTACGTCTTACATGTAACTTTATAATCTCAGATATTAAAAAAATCAAAATAATTTTTTTTGAAATTTTTTAAATATTGGCCTAGTTTTCATGACTTTAATAAACTGTTTATTACAGCCAAAATACACGCTAAAACATTTTAACAAAACAAAAAATTTGAAAATATAGTCCGGAATCATTTAAAGTTTGATTTTTAATTAAAGAATTTATTTGAAAATATATTAACATAATATTTTTATTTTTTAAAAAAATTTATTTTTAATATCAATAAAATAAAAATACTAAAAAATATATAAATTTTAACAAAAAAAACAAAAAACAAAAAACAAAAAAAACAATTTCAACCTCAATTCAAAACGATTATCTTCTTTTCCTTTGTCTTTACTTTGTTGGTGAGGAAAAGTTGAGGTCGGTTTCCAGGAAGGAATGTTTATGGTTTAACAGCGTACTAATTATTATTTTTTGTGTAGATAATAGCAATCATTTTCTTATCTCCCGTATCATATCTTAAATAATTGATGAGAAAGTGGCATGCCAATTTCTTATGAATTATTGATGTAGAGCTCTATCTTGTGTTAAACGCTGGCTGGGTGTATAAATTAGTCGAAAAGTAGGATGTCCCACCGGCAAAAAGGAGTTAAAGCGTCGTGTACGCGGATGCTTTACTTTCTGTGTCCCCTTTTGATTTTTGAACACAGCCAAGCAGTGATTTCCTGGTGATTTTCTTTTCTGCTTGAAAGAAAGATCCTGAATGGCCAAATGTTCTTGATGGTAATCATTCGGTTGGTTCTAAATCTGAGTATGGCAACCTGCATTTTCATGTATGATGACATTCTGTTTCAATTTGCTGCTGCATTGTTGTTAATTATATCAACAGGTAATGTGTCATGTTTAGTTCTTCATACTAGACCTGAAATGTTGAAATAAAACCATGGCCTGATCTTTTGAAAAAAAATCCACAACAACTTTTGAAATGTTCTTCATACTAGACGTTAAGATGAACTTGCCATCAGTCTGTTCGAAGCTGTTGTGGATTGAATCACCAAATTTATTGTGGAAACATCTTCCATACAAGTGAATGGTGTTTTAGTTTTTCACTGAAAAACTTGTGGAGATGATGGCTTCTATTCTTAGCTCATTCCTTTGTTAAAATCAGTATACGGAACTGATGCTTTGCAGGTAGCAGAGAGGAGCATATTGTTCTTGCGGAACAATTCTCCCATTGGGAACTTGATCATTCAAAATCAGTTCTTATTTGTTTTCCATTTTTCCTAAGCAGCAAGAAAGAGACGAATTCCTAGTATTAAAATAGATTTAATGCTGCCACCTAACTGCTTAGAGAGAGAGAGAGAGAAGAACACTTATTTATACTTCGGCCAAAAGCATAACATAGATATTATTTTTGTTAAAGCAAGCAAGGGAGAGAAATAAACGATGTAAACCTTGATGATTATCTAATAACATCTCACCAAACTCATTCAACATCTTATTTTTCACTGACACAATCATCACCGCTATTTATTTAGCTTAACCATGCTTCATTTCCCAAATTCCATCGCTTTCCAAAGGTTTTGGAGCCCTCGGGAGATCAAAGATATGGAAGGACGGCTTTGTGGATTCTATTCTGTGCACATCATTCCTGCATCGATCACATGAACACAGCATTGCTTTAGCTTCTCTAAAGCACCACTTGAATGTGCCTCTCGCTTCAATGACATGTCTACCACATCCAAAATATGATGAGGGGTTGCGGCACCCACCCACTTCCTTAGATCAAGCCCGTCTGTGAACATTTCTCCTGTTGGTCTTTGCCTTGTTATCAATTCCAGCAGCATGATACCGAAGCTGTATACGTCTCCTCTAACTGATACTTCATTACTCTGTCCATATTCTGTTTACAAGCAACAAAGCACTGTTAGCAAAATGAAAAAAGAAAATAATCATTTTGGTCAAATGATATTAATCGACTGCAAGGTGAATGAAATATCCAGACTAGTTTACACATGCGATCTTTCATGCCGAAAAATTTAGAGGAAGGTTTTTAAACCTTCCCATACTTGAAACTTCTCCTGATAATCAATTATAGGACAGGTTGAGATTCTTCATCACTGAGTCATTGGCTAGCCAGATTGGAATGCTGCCTGTTAATTGATTAAAAGCCAAATCCAGTACTTTTAAATATGCAATTTGTTTCAATGACTCTGGAATTGTACCTTCAATCATGTTCTTGGATAGGTTCAAGGACTCCAAAGCCGTACAACTACCAACTGAACTTTGGTATAATGCCAGAAAATCTGTACACTGATAAGTCAATAGCTTGTAGAGATACCAGATTTCCAATAGTTGCAGGTATTCCCCCGTCTAGATTGTTATTTGAAAGGTTGAGGGAGAGCCCCAAGTTAGCAAAAACTCCAATTTCTGATGGAAGAGGCCCCTGCAAGCTGTTAAAATATAAATCCAGCTGCATCATGAGAGAGCACTGGCTGAGTTTGATGGGAATATTTCCTGCTAAGCTGTTCTGTGATAGGTAAAGGTATCTCAACTGTGAGAGGTTATGGAATTATTGGCAAGATCAAGTAAGCCAAGGTTTTCCATCTGCCCTATTTCATCTGCAATGGAACCTTGCGGCTTGTTTCTCCCCAAACATAGTCTTTGCAACAGCTTCAGCTTTCCAAAAGTTGCTGGAATTGTCCCGTCCAAGTGATTGTACCACAGTTGTAGGTCACGAGGCCACTCAAGTTTCCAGTACTATCTGGAATCTTTCCTCTTATACGGTTACTCAAAAGATTGAAATAGTAGAGGTCTTTTGAAAGATTTCCAATGGAAGCAGGTAAACTCCCAGAAAAAAAACATGAGCCCAAGTGCAGTTTCTTCAGAAATGAACAGTTTGTGAGAGCAGTAAGAAAACTAAGAGAAGAATTGCTAACCAGGTTGTTGCTATGGAGGTAAAGGATTTCAAGGTTCAACTTCCCCAGTTCCTCAGGAACTTCACCCTCTAAGTAATTGACACTCAAATCAAGCAGAGTTATTTGTGAAAGATTTGAGAATGTCGCTGGAATCCTACCAGAAATATTGTTGTTTATAAAATACAACTTCTGCAAGTTTTGGAGCTTGTTCCCCATTTCTGAAGGGATTTCCCCTGATAATCAATTCTCAATCAATTAAATTGCTCGCAATGCAGTGCAATTACTTAGTGATGCAGGTATTGTTCCCTCAAGAAAGTTCAGGTGCAAAAACAAAATCTCAAGCCTGCTCAAAGCTCCAAGCTCCACAGGGATTTGCCCAGTATAGTAGTTCACAGCCAGTTCTAGTTGTGTCAATTCTGTCAGGTTTGACAAAAAGGCCGGAATGACCCCAGTGAGGTTGTTTTCAGAGAGAGCAAAAAAGCTCCACAGGGGTTTGCACTTTTGCTGCATTTTTACCAAGACTTGTAAGGTAATCTTAACTTAATATGTAAAGGATGGCATGATGAATTATTCAAACCACGTACTCTAGCAGAGCGCATTAAATTCCTGCAAGTGGATGCTTTTTTCCTACCTTCTTGGCGATGATAATTAGGTGAAGTTATCATACTTTGTCCATTGTCATTGACAACCACATCATTTTTCTTGCACAGTGATCTAGATAAGTATTCTATGGTCTTCACTCTATGAAATATATATGTCAGAAACCTGAGCAGAGGACCACAGTGAGTAATTAATGATCTGAATACGAGTCATCAAGCAATAATAATAATAAAGTCTGATACACCACCACTCAATCCTCTAATATAGGTCTTTATCAGTAGATATTAGACTTTATGTGATAATTTCCAGTGTAGAAATGCAGATGCATAAGATTTTAACTGTCTGAACCTTGACAGGTAATTTGAAATATACATGACATGACACCTTTCTTTGGACAGAAGATTCTTACCATATTCATGAAAACAGAGTTTTTATACTGTACTTTGGTTTCATTCACAATGAACATAAAGTTAATAAGAGGAGTACAAACCATACATCCCCGAAAGAACAAAATCATGAAACTTTGACATGCCTGAACTGCAAATATACCATACAAATCCTTCATGTCACTCAAGGAAGCAGGGGACACATCATTCAGAGAACTTAAAGGATACATAATTCAAGGAGTTGAGATGTACAATTGAATGATATCAGAAAATCTCACATATTGAGTGTTGAGTTTTGAGTCCTGAGCAGAGCACAAAATCTGAAAGTGAAAATGTCAAAACGAATGTACTGGGTGTTTCAATATCAAAACCAATCAACATGTATGCTTGAAGTCTCTGGTTGCTTCCTTGGCTTCTGGAATCGATTGTTCTCGAACCTCTTCTCTTTTAGTTTATAGTTAATACTAGATAATTGTCCATGCTACACTGCTGATCAGATCAAAACTAAAAAACTCAATTTTCAATCAATTTAATATTTTAAAATAAAATAAAAAAATTAACAAAAAAAATGAAAAAACCACTCAAGTCAACCTAGGTTAACAAACCAACCCGTGACTCGAGTCATGAGATTGGAATATCTTCATAGAAAGTAAACCAAAATAAATTATAAAGTCTAATTTCCAATTAACCCAATATTAATGGATGAAATTCAAAAACAAATACATTTAAAAAGAACATAAAAAAACTCGAGACAACCAAGCTAACCATCGACCCATGTTATGAGATCAATCAACCCAATGTTGAAGAATTCAATTGAAAAAAAAATTAAAGAAATATCTTGAGTCAACCGGGGTTAACTTGTCAAACTCGGATCATAAGACCTAGAGAAATCTATAGAAAAAAAATAAAATAAAAATATAAAGTTAAATTCTCAATTAATCCAATGTTGAATGATGAAAATGAAAAATAAAAATAAAAAAGGACCCAAAAAACCTCGAGCTAATCTTGCTAACCCGTAAAACTTGTGACTCGGGTCTTCGGACTACAATAACCCCATATATATATACACACACCCTTGAGGTTCTACATGTGGGGACGATGAAGTAGCTTGGCTGGTAATACCTTCCTCTATTAAATACTGCACCAGACTAGCCACATTAGAGCTTTCCAGATTCGAGAGTCTATGTACTTTGCCATCATCAATTGGGTGCCTCTCTCAACTTGTTAAATTGATTTTATCTTTATGTGAAAGTCTTGCTAGTCTACGAGACAACATTAGTGAGTTGAAATCTCTTGTAGTACTTAATCTTTATTCTTGCTCAAAACCAGCAAGTTTTCCAAATAAGCTTAATCTTGGTCGTTGCTCAGAACTAGCAAGTTTGCCAGACATCATTCACTACGAGATTTCATAATTGGGTTAAACCATATTAATTCTAAGGTGATTTTTGTTCCACATCCAATCCTACAAGATTTCACTGCAAAAGATCCAATACAGTAATTGAGCTTTCATTATAACTAGTTAATTTCAGATAGATGACTCTCGGTTCGCCGTGGCCGGTGTTTCAATATCAAAACCAATCAAAATGTTTGCTTGAAATCTCTGGTTGCTTCTTTGGCTTCTCGAACCTCGCTTTATCGACAAGGGAATACAGCAAGTCTGCCTCAGCTGCACAAACATAATTAAGGCACCTCCAAGACACTGCAGAATCAATGCAAGAACAAGTTAATGTTAAGACATAAAGAAGTAAATCAAAGTAAATTATGATTTCTAACTTTTAATCAATCTAATGTTGAAGAATAAAATTAAAAAATAATCTAAAAATGCTATCTGTGATAACATGTCAAAATCTTGACCCGGGTCATAAAACCGAGATAACCCTATGGAAAACAGATCAAGTTTGTATAAATTTTAATAAAAAAATGAACGATGAAGTTTGTATAAATTTTAATATAAAAAAATGACATAAAATTGAGCCAAGTCAACCTGGGTTAACCCGTTAATTAAACACTATTCTTGGGTCATGAGGTTTGGATAACCTAATAAAAAACAAACCAAAATAAATCATGAAGCCTAATTTCCAATCAAACACAATATTAAATGATAAATTACAAATAAAAAATTCAAATAAAAAAATAAAAAATTAAGTCAATTGGGTTAATCTGTCAAACCAACGATCTAGGTTATGAGACGTGGACAATCTAATAAAAAGCAAATCCAATGTTGAAAAAATTGTGACCCAGATAATGAAATTAAGATAACCTCTTATAAAGAAAAAAAGAACTAAATTTAACTAGTGTTAAAATACCGAAACTCGCAACCTTAATCGTAAAACCAAGATATACTCATAAAAAGCAAATCAAAATAAATTACAAAGTTCAATTTCTAACCAACTCAATGATGAATGATAACATAAAAAAATAATTAAAACAAGACACAATAAAATTATATGAGTCAACTCGAGTTAACACGTTAAGTACTCCGGTCATGATGCCAGAATAACACAATAGAAAGTAAACAAAGCAAATTATGAAGTTTAATTTCCAATCAACCTAGTATTAAGTGATGAAATAATCATGAAGTCTAATTTCCAATCAACCTAGTATTAATGAATAAAATTAAAAAAAAAAACCTAAGTTAACAAGGTTAACCCGTCAAACTAGTGATCTCTGTTATGAGAGTGAGATAACTCAATAAAAAAAGCAAATTTAATATTACAGGATGAAATTAAAAAAAAATTGATTGAAAAAAAAAAGCAAAGAGAAAAAAAGAAGCAAACCATTATTCCAATTAATAGTGCTTTGTGAGGAGGGGTACGGTAAAAACCTCTCCTATTTTAGTTTATAGTTAATACTATATAATTGCTGACGCTATGCTCTTGTTAGATCAAAATTAGAAAACTAAATTCCCCATCAATCCAATATTGAAAAAGAAAATTGTAAAAAAAAAATTTAACAAGAAACATAAAAAAATAACTCGAGTTAACCAACTAAACCCATGATTCGAGTCATGAGGTCAGAATATCTTCATAGAAAGCAAATTGAAATGAATTATAAAACCTAATTCTCAATTAACCTAATATTAATAGATAAAATTGAAAAAAAATGCATTTAAAAAGAATACAAAAAAGCCTAGAGGCAATCGAGCTAACCATCGACCCAGGTCATGAGATCTTGGTAGTTCTATAGAAAACAAATTACAAATTAAGCACAATTCTCAATCAACCTAATGTTAAAAGATTCAATTGAAAAAAATCAATTAAAAAAATATCCCAAGTCAACCCGTGTTAACTTGTTAAACTCGGATTATGAGATCGGGAATCTATAGAAATAAATAAAATAAAAATATGAAGTCAAATTCTCAATCAACCCAATATTAAATGATGAAAATAAAAAAATCAATTAAAAAATGACCCAAAAAAACTTGAGCAATCCTTGGTAACCCGCAAAACTTGTGACCTAGATCTTGAGATCTCAATAACCCCATAAAAAAATAAACAAATATGAAGCCAAATTCTCAATCAACCTAGTGTTGAAGGATAAAATTGAGAAAACAAATCTATTAAAAATAATAAGAATTAACTCAAATTAACTTACTAAACCCGAAATTTTTTATTTATTTTTATCATGAACTTAGAACCACCCCTTAAAATGATGTCATTTATATCATAAATTTTAATGGTGGGGTTAATTGGTAATATGTGATAGATGGGATCCAATTGATAATTATTTTTTTGTTTTGTTCGGGGACCTAGTTAAGAATCATGTTGAAGTAGGAGGATAAATATATCCTTTTCATCTCTCTTACATAAGACTATCTGGTTTCATTTTAATTGAGTTGTTTCAGAAGTATTTGTATAGAAAAAGAAGAGGAGAAGACGAGTTACCAATGTCACAAGTTTGTCCATTTTAGCGTATGGTTGCTCCTACTTTAACAATGGATGGACTCCACACTGAACCACCACATCAGTAGCTCCGCACAGTGGTTTGAAATGAAACGAGGCCTCCTTGAAAAAGCACTTAGAGTGGACACTCCAAATGAACACATGCTCCCTTTTCCATACAGTACTGCTCGCCATTCCTTCATATTCTCTGTAGTAGTAGGAACTGAGATCAATCTGGGTTTCATCTTTGATTATCAAACGGCATTCACATTCAATATTAACCGAACGCCTTTCCTCGCTTTGGCCAAATGAAACAACAGCGCAGAAAATGAAACCACGACAACAATGAACTGGTTGTCGGATTTTTACTGAAGATCCTTCTCTATTTTTATAACTAAAACACTCCGGGACTTCGGACCCAGGAATACACAACCGAACTCTAATGTTCTGACGATCATATTCCTGCACCGAAAAGAGTGAGAATGTGAGATACATATAAAAAATTATCGTGATTTTTTTCTTTAAATAAATCAAGATCGAGGGAGGAATTCACCTGATAAAACAACGATGTTGCCATGCGTTGAATTCGTAAACGGGCATCACCCATAATTCTAGTGCGTGAATTCTGATCCAGTTGGAGGCATCCGGAGAAATTGAATTCGTGAGAAGCATCTTCATATTCTCTATCACCTTGCATGGATATACTTGCTACATATTTTAGAGAGATGCAGCCTGATGCGATTAAAACTTGTAGAGTCGATGAAAGCTCTGGTAAACATTGAAGCCTCTTGCAGTCATCTAAATAGAGTTCACGTAGCTTAGTAAGGTGCTTGATGCTTGCAGGTATCCTCTCAAAATCAATCTGAGATAATCTCAATTTTGTTAGCCTCTCCAGAGAGCCTAAGCTCTCTGGAGTTTTTAACACGCGAGAATTTCCCAAATTTAAAAATTCATGGCAGCCAAATTTATAGGTGGATGATGCAATTTCTTCTACTTTCTGGAATCCTCTCAGTGTATAACAACGCTGTTTGTCAAGTCCTCTAAATTCAATATCAATGAAGTTATCTCGAAGACTTGCTAGTTTTAAGCAACCACTGAGAAAGAGCGTCATCAGATTTTTCAACTCGCCAATGCTATCTGGTAGGCTTTTTAGTCCTGAGCAACCAGAAAGATTAAGCCACGTAAGAGATTTCAACCTGCCAATGCTGTCTGGTAGGCTTGCTAGTCCTGAGCAACCACGAAGACTAAGCGATTCAAGAGATTTCAACGCGACAATGCCATCTGGTAGACTTGCTAGTTCTGAGAAACCACTAAGATAAAGCGATTTTAGAGATTTCAACGCGCCAATGTTGTCCAGGAGACTTGCTAATCCTGGGCAACCACTAAGATAAAGTGATTCAAGAGATTTCAATGCACCAATGTTGTCTGGTAGACTTGCTTGTCTTAAGCAATCACTAAGATCTAGAAATTTGAGAGATTTCAACGCGCCAATGTTGTCCGGTAGATTTGCTAGTCCTGAGCAACTCAAAAGACTAAGCGATGTGAGAGATTTCAACGCGCCAATGCTGTCTGGTAGACTTGCTAGTCGTGAGGAACTACTAAGATAAAGTTGTTCAAGAGATTCCAACTCGCCAATTCTGTCCGGTAGACTTGCAAGTCCTGAGCAACCATTAAGATCAAGTTGTTCAAGAGATTTCAACTCGCAAATTTTGTCCGGTAGACTTGCAAGTCCTGAGCAATCACGAAGTGTAAGCGATTTGAGAGATTTCAATTTGCCAATGTTGTCCGATAGACTTGCTAGTCCTGAGCAACCATTAAGATCAAGTTGTTCAAGAGATTTCAACTCGCCAATTCTGTCCGGTAGACTTGCAAGTCCTGAGCAACCATGAAGTGTAAGCGATTTGAGAGATTTCAATGCGCCAATGCTGTCCGGTAGACTTGTTAGTCTTGAGCAACCATGAAGTGTAAGCGATTTCAGAGATTTCAATGCGCCAATGCTGTCCGGTAGACTTGCTAGTCCTGAGCAACCATAAAGTTTAAGCCATTCGAGAGATTTCAATGCACCAATGTTGTCCGGTAGATTTGTTAGTCCTGAGCAACCATTAAGATCAAGTTGTTTAAGAGATTTCAACTCGCCAATTCTGTCTTGTAGACTTGTTAGTCCTGAGCAACCATGAAGTGAAAGCGATTTGAGAGATTTCAACGAGCCAATGTTGTCTGGTAGACTTGCTAGTCCTGAGCAACCACTAAAATTAAGGTTTTCAAGAGATTTCAACGCACCAATATTGTCTGGTAGACTTGTTAGTCCTGAGCAACCACTAAGATTAAGCGATTCAAGAGATTCCAACTCATCAATGTTGTCTTCTAGACTTGCTAGTATTAAGAAAAGCGATTTGAGAGATTTCAACCCGCCAATGCTGTCCGGCAGACTTGCTAGTCCCGAGCAACCATCAAGATAAAGCCTTTGAAGAGATTTCAACGCGCCAATGCTGTCTGGTAAACTTGCTAGTCCAAAGCAACCATCAAGATCAAACCATTGAAGAGATTTCAACTCGCCAATGCTGTCTGGTAGACTTGCTAGTCCAAAGCAACCATTAAGATCAAGCTTTTCAAGAGATCTCAACTCGCCAATGCTGTCTGGTAAACTTGCTAGTCCTGAGCAAGAAGAAACATGAAGCTC
>Ga0325414_1005821_pt1 | contig 13041 bp, 7 predicted proteins | sample PopdelMetagenome_8_FD_206183 | JGI IMG/M metagenome (GOLD analysis project Ga0325414, IMG submission 206183) | Populus deltoides microbial communities from Bellville, Georgia, United States - Leaf-PdKOR-R3 | ecosystem: Host-associated > Plants > Phyllosphere > Phylloplane/Leaf | place: USA...
TTCTTCTTCTTCTTCTTCTTCTTGACTAAAATGGATGACTAAACATGACACATGATAAGATAACAATTGGGACATGATAATGTGCACTACTTTTTATCTGGAAAAATATCTAGCTACATCTGTACACAAAAATTTAATTATTTATACCAAATTATTCCATGTAGGACCACACGTCATTCAGAGGAGATAATAGCAAACCATAATTGTTATTGACAGAAACTAAACTAATTCTTCTGGCATTTTTAATAGAGCTGAAATCATTGTTCAGTCTCTCAAAAATCACCGTTCGATTAGACAAATATATATATTTTTAATTTTTAATTTGATTTTTATTTTTTTTTAAAAAAGATATCGTGTTTTATCTTGTATAATTAAATGAAAAATAAACTCTATTATAAAAAGAAATTAAATATGATGACATGCACTTAGTTAAATCGAGTTCATTTAGGTTTTTTTAATAGTTAAGTGTTATTTTTTACCATTTTAATCCTTTAATATTGAATTAATTGAGAATTTAGTTTTTCATTTTGTTTTTTTCAAAATTATCCCTGCAACTCTTCATATTAGCCCAGATTAACACAATATATTTCTATCTTAATATTAAATAAAAACATTATTCAATTAGAAGATAATCATGAAGATTTTTTTTGTCACATTTATTTTTTTTTCTTTCCGCATAGCATGTGCCAATGGATTAGTTACAATAAAATCAGATAGAATTAAACTATATATATAAATGTAAAGCTTGGTGACAAGAGATATAGAGAGGCATCACTGCACAAGGGATGTGGAAGGGAAAATGGACGTGTACCTGGTTTTGTTAAGAGAGTAGAGTACAGTGCCTAGCTGTCTAGCATGTGAAGAGGTTGTGGCTTTCCCTTCTCTCTTACATGCACCCACTATTACTCTCCCAACTGGCAAATTTGATACATTCACATAGAGAGTATGAATGAGGAGAGTGAGGACAAAAATACTCTCGGATTTGAGCCCCATAACCTTTGGTTTTTTCCACACCTTCCCCACAGTTCTAAGTTCTATCCCTAGCTCAACACCAAAAATAGACTTACATAGAGCCCCACTGTGTTTGTTACTGCCCCTAGCTAGCTCTCCTTCTTGATAAAAAGGCAGGCTCATACAAGAAATGTTCTCATCTCTTGTAGTTTCTTAGAGACTTGTAAACAAAGAGAAATAGCTATAGCTAAGTACTAGCGAAGAGGAAAATGAATTTCCTGGCCTCAGAATGCAGTGCTGATTGTGAGTCTGGTTGGACACTATACTTGGAACAATCTTTTCTTTCTAACCCAAATTCTAAACATAGAAATAAGACCAACTTTGTTGATGCAGAGAGTGCTGGTTTTTGTAGAAAAGGTAAAAACACTAGAGAGGAGAGTGAAGAAGATGAGGAGGAGGAGGAGGAGGAGGAGGAGGACTTGTCTATGGTCTCTGACGCATCTTCTGGTCCTCCACATTTCCATGAAGATGAAAGTTACTTCAACTGTGATAATGGCCACTTTTATCCGTCAATCAAGGGCACTACATTGCTGAACAATGGTGCCAATTATAGGCAAAAACAGAAAGAACATAGCCGTCAGTCACGTCACAGACAGGATCAAGAACTGCCTCCTTTTCTTGATGATACTGCTAGCTCTCCTGCATTCAACTTCTCCAAGGTTTGTTCAGAAACCTATAGGTTTATACCAGTATTGACTACATATATGATGCCGAATAGAGAACTTTCACATTTCCCTTTCTGTAATATACGTTCATTGTTCTTGCAATTAACTTTGTTTTGCTGGGTTTTTTTTTTTATTGAAAATATATAGCAGAATAATTTTGCTCTCTCCAACGGTAACCAAGATTCAATAGAGAGTGTCTTCGATTATTCACAAAGTTTTTCAGCAACTCATTTTCAGGTACTTGGCCAAATTTACCAGTTTAAGTTTTGTCTGCCTTTTTAACATCAAAATAACCTCTTGTTAGTGATACCAAGCATGCTCGTTCTTGCAGGGAAGATCTACATATCAAGACCACATTGGTTACACACACCCTTCTCTATCTGGAAACAAACTTCAAAATAACCAGTTAAGTATGTTTCATTATATTTAGTTCTAGCAAGGCATGGCAGATAAAATATAACACAATGTTTTAGCCATAAATAGTTTAATTGGTTAAAAACTATTCTAGACTTTCGATTTACTCTCTAACTTCCTTTAATCCTAATTTAGATTATATCCTTTCTGTCCATTTTTTCTTCCATTTCTCAGCATATGTGGTCACGTGACCGTGTAAAAGGATGGCATGTGTCATGAGACACACAAGCATCGTCCTTCTCGACGATCACATGATCATATTTACTGTCAAAATTGACAGAAAGATTCCATTACTGATAAAAAAGAAGAAGTTAGAGACTAATCTCTTTTTGCCCACAAGTTATAGAGTAGTCTTTAACCAATTAGCCACGCACGTAAATAGAGATTCCATTTTTTTCCCCTTTCAAATTCTTGATAATGGTGAATGCTTCAAATTCTTCAGGTGCAGGTTTAATTAAGGGAAGAGTAATGTATGGTGATACTTCCTGTCAATGGAATTATTACTGCTGAAGTTGCTCTAAAAGAGACGAAGGAAAGAGGGCTGCCAAATGTAACCAACTAAAATAAAGAAAGGGCTGCCAAAGTACAAAAAGAAAAAAAAAAGGGGGTCTCAAAAGATCCTCTTCCTTTAATTTTTCTTCTTTTCTTTCGAAGTTTTTCCTTTTCCTGTCAATGCAATGGGAACATACTTAAGAGCAAAATTTATTTATTTCTCTTGCCAATGAATAGTGGGTACAAAAATGTGCTGTGCCCTTTGAGGCAGCCTCTGCCTGCAGTTATCCCCAGTCCTTGTTGTTAACGGAGCCCCGTGCTCTCTTTTTAAATCAGCACTTGATATCTCATAATTAAACCACTACCACTGTGTCATCTGTGCACGTAAATGTGTTTATTAAAAAATAATATAAATTATATTTTAAAATTTTATTTAACAGTTCAAAATTTTTTTTGGTTGAATTCGTCATTTTACTTGATATCAATGCTTTAATAATCAAGCGGTCATGAATTTAAATCGTATAATTTCTATTTATTTGATAAAAATTAAACACAAGATAGTGTGAGTTTATGTAAGTTTCACATTCAAAAAATATTTATTTTAAAAAAGTATGTTAAATAATAATATAAATTATATTTTTAGATTTTATTTAACAACTTAAATTTTTATATTGAATTCACAATGGCTCAAAATAGAAACCCTCTCCACCGAAGAATTGGCTTACAGGATAACCACTTCAGCAGAACAACTTGCAACTTTTCCTGTATGTGAGATTTATGGTAAACTTGTTCAGAGGTAGAGAATTCCATGCATGTTTCACACTTCATAATCTTAGTTTGATATTTATTAGTATATTTTTTAATATTTAAAGAATTATAACATATTATTAGAAGATGCATCTGATATTTAAATATAAATAAATCAATTGTTTAATTGATAAAAAATTAAATTATTTAATTTATTGAATTATAATTATAATTTATATTTGGACTTACATATTAGGAATCTAATGGGTCACACATATTAAGAACCATTAGTCCGAACTTAAAATGAGATGATTTAAGTTTTTTGATTGAATTAGATTTTTAACTTGGTATTCGAGTCCTGATAATCAAACAGTTATAAGTTTGAATCATATAATCTCTATTTATTTGATAAAAATTAAATACAAAGTAGTGTAAGCCTGTACAAGTTTCAAGTCTAAAAAACTTATATTTAAAGGGGTGTATTAAAAAATAATAGAAACCATATCTTGATACCTCACCTAACAATTTAAGTTTTTTTTAAGTGAATCGGTTCTTAAAAGAGAAACCCTCCACCCCCAAAGAATTGGATTGGCTTACAGGATAACCACTTTATTTGAACAACTTGCAACTTTTCCTGCTTGTGAGATTTACGGTAAACTTGTTCAGAGGTAGAGAATTCCATGCATGTTTCACACTTCATAATCTTAGTTTGATATTTATTAGCATGGCCAATAATTAATCGGTCCTTCTTTGGTTGTGTTCAAATTTCAATTCGTGTTGCTTGCGTGTCGGACTCGATGATTATGCCGATAATTAGCTGTCAATTCTCAATTCCCCTTTCATTAATTTTCCATACCATGCATTCTCCCATTAATTGTAGCTCTCAATTCCTGGAAAACCAAATTTATGAAGTACTAGATACTTGCATAAAGTCTCGAATTCACCAACTACTCCAAATAAAATTCAAGAATTGAGGCCCTTGATTTGGCAATAAGAAAGCTAGATATAGAAACCAACGTCAAGAGAATCACAGAGAGAGAAAACGAGGATCATTGGCAAATTGAAGCGTTCACATCTAATCATCTAACGAAATAATCTATAACTGAGACGCTCAGATTCCTCTTTTTTTTTTTTTTTATAATATCTTAGCACGTCTATATTCTATCTCAGCAAACAGTACAAGAAAGTACCATGCACAACCTAGTGGCTATCTAGACATGATTAAAATAATGATCAAATAATCAGATTTTCTTAGGTTTGATTTCTCCAAATCTACAAGAGAAAAAAACATATCATTGAAAAGGCTCGACTCTTGAGCACTGACAAGGACAAAGCCTCCACCGTGTCCCTAAGTGTTCAGACAAGGCTCCATTAATTCATGATGATAGTGCTACTAGCTAGTTTTCAGACCTGCACAAAGATTTGGCTTAATATGGACATGAAAATGAGACAGGATGATGGAAAGTGCAATTAGGGGGTGATGGGTAGTCAGAAAAGTTCAGAGATGACAAAGGAAATGACAAACTCAATGTTGGAATATTTCAAATGCATTTCCATGACCCTTTTTTAAGCCCTGGAGATCCTGCCTCAGATCTTCCTGACCCAATGGAACATGCCTCATTTTGTTTATTACGTGCTCCTTATCTCATTTTGGAAGGATCTCATTTAAAAACAATTTATATATATAAAAGTGTTCATATTCTATGGAAAATTTTGCCCTCTCCAACCTTGTCTGCTTTGCACCTGTCATTGGACTTGATGTCATGCACAATTATATATCCTTCCCTTGCATTTCTTTATTCATTCAGCTATACTCGGTCATTTCCTAATTATGACATTATGTATATATAATTTGGTTGAGTAAGATTAAACAAAAGATATCCCTTGGGAATTTAGGATGTCCAAGTTCTGAGCTGCACCCCACATGTTCATTTTCCTCACAGCTTCTGCAATGGGAGTTTTCTATGTAGTGAAAAAAAAATTACAAAACCCTAAACAAGGAGCAAAGAGAATTCTAAAAGATCAATTAAACAAATGCATAGCGATAATAACATATATAATCAGGAGTGGTCAGTGTTAAGTACTTTTGCCTCCCCAGTGCTGCCCATCATTTTGGATAAGGATCCAAGCGAGTATGGGAATAACATCCATTGCCCTTCCAACCACTACCAAAACAAAACCTTCATTAATCCCCTGTAACATACAGCGGGGAACGGAGCGGCTTTGTCGTTTTATATACACTTAGCTGATATGTATTCCTGTCTCCAATGCCGTTTTTAACTACAAGTGTTCCCATTTCTCATCACAATAGTCTCCTTGTCTCTTATTATCTCTGCCACCCCCATCGCTACATGTGTTATGAATCAGCAAGTACCATAACTGATCATCTAAACTTCTAAAATAGAAGATCATATCATTCATTATGTATAGCTCTCTCTCTCTCTCTCTCTCTATGTTGCTCTAATTTGTTCTTCATATATAATTAACAAGGACGTCTACATGCCATTATAATTAATAACAAATTTTATTGGTTAATTAAAAGAAAGGGTACAAGGACGTGTTTCTGCAACCAAGGCAGAAATTAAGTGGCCATGTAGTTTTTTTTTTAAATAAAGTACTTACTTTCAATAGCATTGAACTTGGAATAGAAAAATAAAAGAAATTTGGACATGGAATTTGTCAAAAGTTATAAGCACAAATACATCTAGGGCCAGACGGATGATTAAGCAAGCTAGCTTTTCGAATCGAAACTTGAACGAGCGATACACATAAGCAGTACGTACTACGTCGCAGAGCTAGGTATTTCTATTCCATTTTTCATTTTTTCAGCATATGCATGGATCATGGGCTAGAAATTTTGTAAGAATAAAAATGATTAAATTGTGTTAAGTTTAAGTAATATATTGGGTTGAATTGGTTTTACTATAACATTTAATAGTTTTATCGATAAAATTTTTCCATCAACATAAAACACATATTCCGCCGGTAATTAATTTACCAAAAAAATCACCGATGGAAATGCTCTGCGGTGAATCTTTTATCGGTAATTTTTAGTCCGTCGGTAAATCCGTTGGTAATAAAAAAATATTATTACCGACGGATTTACTGACGGAACAGATGCCTTAAAAAAAATTACTCGCTTGATTCCATTGGTATATCCCTCGAAAAAGACCATCGGTAATTATTTAAAAATATTTTTTTAAAAATCTATTTTATAAAATTATAAAATAATTAAATTAACATAAATTATACTCAAAATGCTTGGAAAAAAGAATAAGAAAATCAACTCAAACAAATTTGTAACAAATAAATAAAACAAAAAAATAAATTCAACTAAAAACATTCATATAAAAAAAATGAAGTTGCAATTGCTAAAAATTTAAAATCCTATAAATAAATCAACTAAAAATTGATCTCATATGAAAAAAAAATCTCACAACAACATTTATACAATTATTAATAACAAAAACAATTAAAAATAAAATAAAAAAACAAATATAGAGAAAAAATCATGAAAAAAGAAGAAAAAAGAAAAATCTTACCTTAATGTAGTTGCAAGTGAAGCTAAGGAGAGAGAAAAAATTTCGTAAAGCATATTAATTAAAAAAACTAAGAGGATAAAAGAAAAAAGAAGAAGAAGACATACCCGAGCATGGAGAAGAAGAGAAGGAGATGAGGAGAGAAGAGAAGAGAAAGAAATAAATATTATTGTTTTTTTACATATAGTGAAGAAGAAGAAGTAGTAGAAGAAGAAGAATAATAAATGAGTGTCTATTGTGAAATAAGGGGATTCAGGCTTTTTATTGGGGCGTGTTAGCGACGGTTTTACCGACGGATAATTAAATATTAATATTTTTTAATTATTCCGTTTGTAATTCCATCTATAATATTTAATTTAAATTTTTAATTTCATAAAAAGTTATTGGAATATGTTTGAAAATTTCATGCACATTGCAAAGAACATGTTTGAAAATATTTCAAATATGGTTATGAACGTGAAATGGAAGAAAAAGGACAATATTAAGGCTAGAATGGATATATTTTCTTTTTTTTATCACCGTAAAAATATGGAGTTAGTTTATGATGGGTCACAGGTCGCAAAGTCCAAAGCCAGCTTTGTCTTAGACAAGAATGCACAATAACTTGTCTACCAATAACTTAAAAGTCTGTGTTTTCTGATGGACATGCTTCGAACATATCAAGTTTGGTGATTTTGGATTGTATGGAATGAAGAGTCATGACTACTACATGTTTATGCAAACATTCGTTTCACTAGTTTATCGAGATTTATTGCAAAAAAAGAGATGGGATGCACTCATAAAGATCAATTACTTCTTTAAAGATATATGCTCCAACATGTTGTAGACACAACATATTGAGAGGTTTGAAAAAATATCATCTAGATAATCTGTAAACTTGAAATGATATTCCTTCTATCATTCTTCGACTCAATGGAGCATCTACTTATACATATATCGTTTGAGGTAACATTTGGAGGTCTAGTCCAATATAGATGGATGTATCCATTCGAGAGGTTAAGGATTACATATGCATCATAATTACAATTCTATTATCTTTTTTTTTTAATTCAAAACATTCATTTAATTCCATGCATGTACTTGTTCAACCTCAAGAGAAAAGTAAAAACAAGATGCATGTTGAGGTTTCGATATGCGAGACTTATATTGTTGAAGAGATCTCAACATGTATCTTGTACTATTTTAAGCCTCACTTGAGAACAAAAATCAATCGCGTTCTAAGACATGATGATTGTGGGGAAGTGCTTTTGAGTGTGAACTTGTCAATATTGTCTCATCTTTAATGACTTGTACCAAAAACTATTACGAAGAGAAGATATTTGACAAAGATAGAATTCAAACAAGCACATAATTATGTGCTATTCAATTACGATGAACTGAGACTTTTTATTTAGTAAGTATAATAATCTATTTGTTATTACTTTCGAGCAATTTATCTCTTGTACTTTCATAAACTGATCTATTGTTGAATTCTTTGTAAGTAACATTGTCAATTTTTACTGTTTAAAAACTCACAGCTAACTGAATATGAAATCTTTCAATTACAAGATGAACACTTTTCCATATGGTTAATAACACATGGAAGGACTATTTAATTATTCTTATCTCTTGGGATACTTAATTTTATTACACATTTCTCATTAACTATGATGGAGATGTAATTCATTTACCAGGTTTATCAATTGAAAAAGAATACTAGTGTTACTTTGAATTTACTAAGTTTGGGTCTTGAAAGGAAGGTGAAGTGCTATTGTGAGTATTTCATCAATGAACATGTGTTTCATATTGAAGAGTATGGTTAGGGTAGAAAGACATATAATAGTGAGATCTATGTTAAAGGATGGACTTCTAATGAGTTTGAAATTGATTATTATAGGAAGTTAGAAAAAGTAATTGAATTGTAATATCATAAAGAGCATAATAAAGTCTTTTTATTCAATTACTATTGGTATGATACCACTAATAGAGGAATAAGAGTAGATTCTCATTATGGTTTAGTCAAAATTAATACAAAGGCTAGACTCTGCAACATCGTTTATGTTTTTATTTTTTCCAAACAATACCATCTAGTTCATTACACATACACTCCTTCCTTTAGAAAGAATCGTTCAAGTGTTGATTGGTTATCCATAGTGAAAACCAAACCCAAGGTTCATGCCTAGGTTGTTTAGGATGACAACAATGAATTAACTATGAGAGATAATGCCTTTCAACTTGATGAGTCAGTTGATCCATATCGAGTTGCTTCATCTAATGACTTAGAGGACAATTTAAAATTTCATGTTGGCGAGAATACTTTTATTGATATTAAAGTTGAGGAGTTAAATGATATTTTAAGAAATAGCAGACATACAGAAGTCAATAAAGATGATGATAGCGATGAACTCAACATACAAGATTGTGATAGAGATGATGAAATTGAAGAAGAAGAAGATGAGAATTCTGATTAATTTGCATAACACGAATGTGTAATGCTATAAATCATAATGTAATATTATGAAAATGACATTAATTTATTATTAAATGATAAGGAAACATTAATTTTATGTGATTTTAATATTCTACAAAGAATTAGTGTTATTTTGTTTATGTATTGTTGTGATTTGAAGTATTTATTGGATGAATAGATAAGGAATACATTTATAATCTGAAAACATTAACTGTTTTATACCGACTTTAAAATACCAACAGATATACCGACAAATTAAGAAACTTTTCACCTTTTAATTGCACTATTCATTGTGTTCAATAAATATGGGATCACCAACAGAAAATGTCTGTTGCTATTTTCCTAAGATCTAAGGTACTGTTCACTTCTCACTTACATTATTTATTACTGTTCAATACATACGGGATCACAAACAATTAATGTATATCAGTATTTTCTTGAGAGCTAAGATAGTGCTCACTTTTCACTTGTACTATTTATTAATGTTTAGTACATGCGGGATCATTGACGAGTAATGTATGTTAGTATTTTCCCGAGAGTTAAGGCACTGTTCATTTCTCACTTGCATTGTTTATTATTGTTCACTATATAAGGGATCACTGACATTTTGAAAATTATTAAAGTTGGCAGGTTTCTGAAATTTTTTGATTAAATTGAAAACTTCAATTAGACATTATAGACATAAATATCAATGAAAAAAATTAAAATATTAATTTTTTAATTTTTTTATGGTAAAGATGTCGATAATGCTTGGCATATTTCTGAAAATAATTTAACATATATTTTTCTTAAAAAAATTTTCTCTTCTCAAGCTCGAGAAAACTCACAATGACATTAAGGTAAGATTCTTGTTTTTCCTTCTTTTTTTTGTGTGTGTTTTTTTTTTCATTTTTCTATTCTTTATTGATTATATGAATGTTGATGGATTTTTTTTTTAATTTTTCTGTTGTTTAATGATTATATAAATGTTGTTGGGATTTGTTTTTTATTTTTTTGTTCTTTAACGATTGTATAAATGTTGTTGGAATTTTTTTTCTGTTCTTTAATGATTGTATAAATGTTGTTGGATTTTTTTTTTAATTTTTTTTCTATTCTTACCTCTCATTGAATAGTATTAGATTATTATTTTATGTATAAGGCCCATATAATCACTATGGTTAGCTAATTGATTTGTTGGTGATAACAAACATTTCTTTTTATTTCATGAAAAAAAATTATTTAAAAATAATAATAAAAATAGTAGCCACATAAATAAAAATAAATAAAAAATAGCTATGATAAATGAGTAGTTTTAAATGTGAAATATTGATACTATATATCATTTAATGTGTTTATATTTACATCCTATGATCATTTCACAAATGGTTGTAGCAAAGTTAATTAAAAATTTGGTTAAATTAACAAAATTAAAATTATTCGATTGACATGGATTGAAATAAAATCAACTGGTTTATGGCTATCCAATTTAAATTGTTGTGTATTTGCATATTTAAAAAATTTGGGTAGTCTCCCGTCTAGGGAAGGTGCTGCCGATTTTTTTTTTAAAATATGAATGGTTTACGGTACCTTAATCTTTTAATTTGTGTAGATGCCTAGAAGAAAGTCAATAGCACATTGAATGGACATGATCACTACTAGTTCTTTTAGCAGCGTTCCAGATGACCATGAGTCGTTAGACGCCGACTAAGAACAGACACCTAAGACACTTTCATGTACTCATGATGCGAGCTCGTCAGGTGTAATGCCGCTATGTCGAGGGGGGTCTATCACAACGACTTGTTAATAATTTTTGAAAAATTAATTTCAATTAATGAATGCAATTTCAGATTCACAAACATTGAGGCCGCCAAAACCATAATATCGACATTTAAATCTTTAATGGAAATTCTATTGTTTTAATGGAGTTACATTTCCAAACATTCTGAATGGAAACCCATGATTAATGTAGTTCAGAAGTGTAAGGTTAATATTAATTTAAATATATATTTTCATTATGTTAATTCAGGTAGTTTATTAACATATTAATGAAACTTGTATTTTATAAATTTTACTTGCAAGGATAAATTTGAATGGGATAGAGCTTACAACGCTATTGTAAGGAAGGTTTGAGAGAATCACATTGGTAAGATTGAAGTGAAGATAAGATTTTTTAATCCTTTTATTCAATATTATTTTTCATTTACTAATATATAATTTATTTGTATCATATAGGTTGCATGATTTTTGGTATGAGAAAAAAAACCAAAAATATACCAAAAAAAAAAGAGCTTTCAGGCTAGAAGGAGGTGACAGTTTGGAAAGATAGGAGACCGTCATATGTCTCGGAGGCTGTGTGAGTGAAATATATTTAGCATGTAATGTCCGAACATTTCATGTAATGATCACACTCCGGTGTAGAGATTTGAAACTAGTATGTTCACGGTTCTGTTACCATGCATACAAGTGGCTCTATTATGTTCATTTCACATGCGAAGTAGATTATAAGACTATGATTCTTGGATGCGAACCAAGCCTGATGGAGCTTTTTGTGAAAATGCACGTGTGGATTGATGATCGCAAAAAGAAGTGCAATAGGTCGTGGAGAGCTGAGCTCAGCACTTTGTGGCATGTTGTTTTCAACCATTTTTTTTCTTAAGTTATTATTTTTTTAAATATGCTGACTTTTGTTTTCAGGATACATATACACCCGATTGAAGGAGAGATATGGTGATGATACTTTGACCTATCCAGATCTCGATCCAGATTTGTGGTTGGAGGCAAGATCGTTTGGTGGACCATATAGAAATTGGTTGTACAGTCTCTCTAATACTACAACCGAGGACTTGAGAACGACCCACAATATTTCAACCACGGGATGTTTGTAATCGGTTCCGAGCCTTCAAACTCTAGAGTTCGAGGTGATTTTAGACGAGTGAGTTCAAGCTTAGACAATCCATCTTGCTGCTAATTATGAACAACTCAATACTAAGATGACCGAACTCTACCGAATGGTAATAGAGATGAAATCATAGATGAGTAGTACATGTGCTCCCTTTTCTTCACCCCATGATCCCGGCAAAGATGCGCCTCGTCCTCCTCCAACGCCTCTATTCTAGATTAATTTTATCTGAACTTATAAATGTTTAGATTTGTAATAAATATTTGATTTTTATATTAATTTAATTTATTTTAATTATTTTCTATTTATGTTTAATATATATTTTTTGATTTTTAAAAAATTATTACTAATGGGGTTACCGACGATCTAAGTTCGTCGATATATTCTAGAGAGTTGAAAAAAATTACCGCAAATGCCACTGATTTTCTATTTATGTTTAATAGATTTTTTTTTAAACAAATTTCTAAATTATTATAGATGGGGTTACCAGCAACCTAAGTCCATCTGTATATTCTAGATATTTGAAAAATAATTACTATAAATCTAAAAATTCTGGTAATGAATATATTACATTGTAATTAATGAGGACAAGTGGTCATTTTTTCCCATCTTGTTAAATACTGCGGGATTTGATTTCCACGCTATCAGGCTCTAGAAATATAATTTTCTTTATAAATTCGTTAATTAATCTTGATGTAAACAATCTGTTTTAACCTAATTAAAGAAATCAACCTAGTTTAGATATGTAGAAACTACTCGGCTGGGGATATCTGTTTGAAGAAAATCAGGTGTGGTGGTGTGTGTGTGTGTGTGTGTGTGTGTGTGTGTGTGTGTGTGTGTGTGTGT
>Ga0325414_1005822_pt1 | contig 13041 bp, 11 predicted proteins | sample PopdelMetagenome_8_FD_206183 | JGI IMG/M metagenome (GOLD analysis project Ga0325414, IMG submission 206183) | Populus deltoides microbial communities from Bellville, Georgia, United States - Leaf-PdKOR-R3 | ecosystem: Host-associated > Plants > Phyllosphere > Phylloplane/Leaf | place: USA...
TAATTTTGTTTATTTTTTTTTTTATATATATATATATATATATATATATATATATATATATATATATATATATATACACACACATATAACATATTAAATTTTGTTTTTTAAACACATTAAATTTGTAATGAATATTATTACTTTTACATTTTTAATGTTTAATGCATTTTTATTTGTTTATTAAGTTTTTTACAATTAATAAATTATTTTTTTATATATATTTTAAATATCTACCGACGGATATTATCCGTCGGTATTTAACAGATAGTTTCCAAACAATTACCATCCATGCCATTGTTAATGACGGCATCCCCGAAGGAAATTATCCGTCGGTACGTACCCTTGACATTATCAACGGCATTACCGACGGATAATATCCGTCGGTATTACACAGAGAGTTGCAACAAAATTACAAGCCATGCCATAATTACCGAAGGATTGTCTGTCGGTACTTTCAAGGGTAATTACCGACGGATTTATTCCGTCGGTAATGTTCCCGCGGAAAACTTTTTTTTGGCGCGCGCGTATTCGTCTGTATTACCATCGGTGTTTCCGTCGGTGGGTGGTTTTTTTTATTTGCAACAGAATTAGCGACGGAAATGAGATTTACCGACGACTATTATACCGATGGAAGTGTTCTGTCGGTGAGGCCGTCGGTATTATTTTCATCGACGGATTGCATTGCTTTCACCGACGGAATGATTCCGTCGGTAAAACTGGATAATGTTGTAGTGAATTGGTACATGACGCATGGTAATATGTGCAAGAAAAAATTTATTTTCAGTCGAGTGTATGCGATTTTATATTTTTATATTAAGATTGTGTTTAGTAATGTGGTAATAATTATTTTTTAAAGTATGTTTTACTCGGAAATATATTAAAATAATATTTTTTATTTTTTTAATACTAACATATCAAAACAATAAAAAAAAAACACAAAAAAATTATTTTAGCAAACAGTGCTCAAAACGCAATCTTTATATCAATTAGCAGTGATCATTTTCGGTTCGGTTCTTAAAAAAAAAGTAACTAAACCAAAATTTAAAAAAAAAACTGAAACCGGTTCAAACCGACCGGTTTCGGTTTTTTAGAACAAAAACTGGTTCAAACCGGTTTGTCTCGATATTTCCCGGATTGGCTCATTTTTTCCGATTTGGCTCAGCTTTTTCAGTTTGGCTCGGTTTTTTTTCCAGTTTTTTTCGGTTTGGGTTCGGTTCGGTTTTTTTGGTTTTAGGCTTATAAAACCGAAACCAAGCCGAACCGGTCAGTTTTTTAAATTTATAATCGGTTTAATCAGTTTTTTTTCACGGTTTGGTTTTTTTGGTTATTTATTTTTCTATTTTCTAGGTTTAATTGATTTTTTGATTTTTTTACTCGCCCGTGTCTATAACTTTAAAAACAATTTCAATAAGCACCAATAATCTTCAAATCAAATAAATATCAACTTCACAATCTTATATAGTATATATTTGATCGACTTAAATAAAATTGAAAATTAAAACAATAAATGTGTGTGTTATATTTGACCATAACTGGCTAGCTAGGTAAGAAAAAAATAGATTAAAAGAAACAAAAAAATGTAGGATTTTGATGAAGCTTAAATGGACACACGTGTGTATTATGAGATCAGAGATCTTTATTGAGAAATCTAAATATATATAAAATAGATTTACTGTATAAAATCTTTATTTTTTTAAAAATTATTATTATTATTATTATTATTATTATTATTATTATTATTATTACCTTTTACAATTACTAGTGGAAGTTTGTGTGGTTATGAGAAAGAGTAGGAGATTGAGTAATCTGAGTTTTTCTTTATTTGTACGATTTTTCTTTTAAAATATATATTTTTTTAATTTTTAATTTTATTTAACTTAGTTAAATATGGGCTACGTAAAAGATTTGTTAATTTTTAAAATTAAAAATAATCAATTGATAATTCTTTAGAATTACAAATGCCCAAAAACAAAAAAAAAAGATGTATTCCCTCAAATAAAAAATTAAAAGCATACACACTATCAACCAAAAAACAATTATGCATTCATAGATGACACATCAGTATGTTGACATGTTAATTTAATAGCGATATCAGTATATATCTCACATAATCTAAGAAAACCATCATTATTAAACTCGGTTTGGGGTTGACCCAGTTAAGAGGCCGGGTCCCGGGTCCTGGGTTTTATGGGTCAATCCAAGTCAACTCGGGTCAACCCGGAAAAATTTTTAAAAAATAAAGTTTAAAATTTCATATGAAAAAATCCATATAAATATAGGTTATACATATTGGAAACAATGAAGTTTAAAAGAATATTTAAAACAACATTTTATCCCATATTAAAAAGATATTATGTTAGGTTTTTAAGTTGAAGTATTTAAATCAAAAAAGATTTTTTATCCTACATCGAAAAAACATAACTTTTTTCTTGAAAACATAGAGTATATATACTAATAGGTTTCAAATCCAACATTCAAAAAACATAACTTCTTTTATGGGAACATAAAGTATGTATACGAAAGGACTTCAAATCTCACATTGAAAAAATATTATGTTATCCTTTTAAGTTGAAGTATTTAAACCAAAAGATTTTTTATCCCACATTGAAAAAATATGATTTTTTTCTTGGGAACGTAGAGTATATATACTAATAGGTTTCAAATCCCACATTGAAAAAATATAATTTTTTCCATTGAAACATAGAGTATATATACGAAACGGCTTCAAATCCCGCATTGAAAAGATACTATATTATCCTTTTAAGTTGAAATATTTAAACCAAAAGGTTTTTTATTCCACATTGAAAAAACATGATTTTTTTTCTTGGGAACATAGAGTATATGTACTAAAGGGCTTCAAATCCCACATTGAAAAGATATTATATTATCCTTTTTAAGTTGAAGTATTTAAACCAAAAGATTTTTTTATCCCATATTGAAAAAACATGACTTTTTTCTTGAGAACATAGAGTATATATAGTTATATACTAATGAGTTTCAAATCCCATATTTAGAAAAAAAAAAAAACCGGGTCTCGTCCGGGTTCGCTCTGTCACTCGGGTCATAGGTTGACCCGCCAGGTCGTCCGGGTTCGACCGGGCTGTTGCCCCAGCCAGTCTTTTAGTAAACTCAGACCGGTCCAGCCACCGGGTCGACCTGCTGGGCCGAGCCGGGTTTAATAACACTGAAGAAAACCACTTTATTAGAAAGAAAAACTAAAAATTCTTATACTTAAATAGTAAAAATAAAAATTGAATAGAAAAAAATGTAAAAATCACATATAAAAAATTAATTAACTATATTATACAATTGTAAGTCGCACGTCAGTTAGGTGTGATGACCCCTTCATCCATCCAATTGCAGATCCAAACTTGGCTAGCCTGCAAGGTGCTTCTAATTGTTGGAAGGAAGGATTTGTTGAGAAGTTAATTTACAGTTGGAAACTAACTACCATGAGAAGTTAGGAAGAGTCTTCGTTTAGAAGGTGCACGAGATTTCATTACCTAATAATCAATAACAGCTCGAATCCCAGCCATTAATCCAACGAAAAATTAATCAGTGGAGTGCAAAGCGGTGATCAATAGGTGGTTAGTCAAAATTACGTTAATTAGGCTATCTTGACATCAAAATTACGTTAATTAGGCTATCTTGACGTGACTAATACCAGCTGTAATAAGAACTTGTTCGTTTTCATTTTCTGTTGGTGGATAGAAACGGCACGTGTACTGGTCTGCAAGCCATGGCTGATTGGTGCCCGTTGTTATTATAGCGTCTAGGTTAAAGCCATCCTGTTAATGGAACTTGTATTTAAGTTCACACTTCCTTTTCTCAAGAGGTTTTTGAAGCTTTCAAAGAGGATTCCTGCTGAGATAGGCACGCAGGGAGAACTAGACGAATCTTCTTCACCACGGCCGAGGAAGGGGTAGATCCAGAAAGGAATGGAAACAAAGAATTATAAGGAAAACGTGATCTGTATATATTTTCTTAATAAGTAAATAATATTACAACAGAATCTCGCGCTTGTATGTAAGGGCGGAGCCATAAATTTTTACTGTTCTGGACTATTAAATAAATATATAAATTTTTTTAAGGTTAATTATTAGTTCATGTTAATGAATTTTTAAAATTAAAAGTAAAGTTTTAATTTAAATATACTACTCAAAATATTAAAAAATAAATTTAAAAATACATAAAATTGAAGTGAAAGTAAAAACAAACTCACTATTGAAGTTACATCCTTCGATGTTTTGTGGAATATAAATTATCTATAATCGAATCTGAACCGATATTGTAACAACTCTTCAACTAGGATAAAATAACAATCTCATGTCAACTGAAAAATAAAGTAATTAAATTTTTTCCCTCTCTCAATTCCTCCTTCCTTCACTTGATTCTTCCTTAGATTAGTGTTTTATAAGTTAGACTTTGTAAGATTACAAGGTTATTCTCTCATTTTTTTATATTTTTTCCTTAGAATTTTTTTTTATGTTTTCCCCTTACTTTTTCTCTTTCTCTCTCGCCTTTTCTTTTCTTTTCTTTTCTTTCTTTTCCTATTATGCTTCTACCCAGTCAGCAACATATAAAAGGAAGAAAGAGCTGATTTGTTTTATTTTTTAATGGCAAATAACTATTTTACCTTTAATGAATCGTTTTGCTTTTATTCGACGATCTTTTTTTGGTTAGCACTACCAAGCTCTGTTTATTCTAAAATTTTAACCTGATTTTATTCAATATATTTTAAGATCTCTCGTAAAAGTTCAGCTCAATCTGATGCTCGGTTTAAAAATTACGCCCAATAACATAAAACTGGTCAAATTGTGTTTTTTCATCAAATTTCTGAATTTCTCCAAACTTTTGAAATTTTAATCCAAGTTAAAGCATCATATTAGAAGGCTCCACATAAATTTTCAGAATTTTTTGATAATTCAATTAAGAATTATGATTTTTTTACATAAAACTAGTAAAAAAATATTAATAAAATCTTGACCTAAGTTATAGCCCACCCAAGTCTTTAACATCCCTCTGCCCTTGCGCGCGCGCGCATATTCTAAACTAATCATTTATGAAATATTATTACAAATATAATTTCAATTTTAAAATCATAATTAGTGCAGGTTCATCAATGTAGCAAAATATCCACCATAAACAAAAGTTAGTTGGAGCTTCGATTATAAAAAAGTGAGAAGGAGCTAGCTGGAGATGTAATAGTTACAAAGTTTGAATCTTTGTAACTGTAACTCTCTTTTTGAAATCTCTTCTTGGTCTTCAATGTCTGTTACCTAGCTGGAGATGTAATAGTTACAAAGTTTGAATCTTTGTAACTGTAACTCTCTTCTTGGTCTTCAATGTTTGTTATCTTTTTATGTTTAACATTCCCTTGCAAACTGACGGGGATAGGAATCGCCATCAATTTGGACCGTAAAAACATAAACCTTGTTGTAGTATGACCTTTAGTAAAGACATTTTCCATATGATCATATGTTGAAATATGTCGTACCATGATATCTATATTATGAACTTTTTCACGAATGAAGTGATATTCCACCTCTGTGTGCTTGGTTTTGGCATGAAAAATAGAATTAGTGGCAAGAGACATCACACCTATATTAGAACACCATAGTGTAGGAGGTGATGACAATGAAATGCTAAGATCTTGCAATAACATTCAAAACCGATATAGTTCAGCGGTGACAAGAGCCATAGATCTATATTCGACCTTAGTGCTGGATTTAGATACAACACTTTGTTTCTTTGCACTCTAGGATATGAGATTTTGGCCTAGAAACAAAATATAACAACTTGTAAGTTTTCTATCATCAGGATTCTCAGCCCAATCTGCATCACAGAAAGCATCTAATGCTGTTGTGGATTGAGTGTAGTGAATACCACAATCAATTGTTCCTTTCAAGTAACGAAGAACCCTTTTGGTAGCAATCCAGTGTGGTTCTCATGGAGCATGCATGAATTGGCACAATTGGTTCACTGCGTAGCTAATGTCAGGTCTTGTTAAAGTGCAATATTGAAGGGCACCAATAACTTGACGATATTCGGTTGGATCATTCAATAATTCTCCTTCATGAGCTGAGAATTTAGGTCTTGAAGCTATTGGTGTAGATAAAGGTCTAGCTCTAATCATTTGTGTCTTGTCAAGTAGATTAGAGATGTACATTGATTGTTTGGGATAAAGTCCCTCCATATTGAGAGAAGCTTGAATACCAAGGAAATAGGAAAGAGTTTCAAGATGTCTGACTTGAAAGGTACTTTATAATTATTTGATGAAGTCTTTAATTTCTGAATTATTGGTTCTTATGAGAATGATATCATCCACATATACTAGAACACACAATTTAGATTTTGTTTGTTGTAGTGTAAACAAACTATGATCAACAAAAGATTCTTGAAATCCAATGTTAAGGAGATGGGTAGAAAATCTTTGAAACCAGGCCTGTGGAGTTTGTTTAAGACCATAAAGTGATTTGTGTAATCTGCAGACAAACTCTGGTCTTGATTTATCAATGAATCCTTGTGGCTACTCCATATAGACTTCATCCAGAAAACTATGTAAGAATGCATTGGAAACATCTAGCTATTTGATAGGCTAGTTAAATGTTACTGCAAGTGACAATACCATTTTGATGGTGGAAGGTTTGATTATTGGGGAGAATGTCTCTAAGTAATCGATCTCATATTGTTGATTGAAGCCTTTTGCCACTAGTCGTGCTTTGTACCTATCAATCTGTCCATTAGGAGTTTTTTTAATTTTATACACCCATTTATTTATTACCACATGAAACCTTTTTGGTATAGAAAATAAGGACCAAGTCCCATTAGCTATTAATGCATCAAACTCTCTTCCCATAGATGTCCACAAATGTTCATTTGTTACTGCTTTGCCATAAGAAGATGGTTCTTGTTCATAAAAAACACTAGAATGAGCTTTTAAAGGGTGTCGAGTTTAGTATATAACTTTATAGTCAAGGAATTGTTCTGGTCTTGAGTGTCCAGTTTTTGACCGAGTGATAATATGGGATGGAGGTTGAGGATACAAGTTGTCACTTTGTGTGGTAAGTTATTTCCTAGTAGATAACAAGTGTGCTACTGGTATGTCTTCATAAAGCAGATGGGTTTCTGCAGGGAGTTGATCATATGAAGTCTCAATAAGAGTAGGTAATTAACCTATATCAGTCTCTGTTGCAGAGGAGTTTGTAAGAGTTTTTGTGACAAGAGCATTAGTGAATAAAATGGAAGGAATAACTGCTTTAATGAAGGAGTGGGAATTACCAATTTGAATAAAATTGGAGCAAGTTGACGTCTGGTCTTTATCCTTTACTAGAAACGTTCCTTCATCAAACACCACATGTTTAAAAATATAAACCTTGTTACTTTCTAGGTCCGATACCCCATTGATTATGTGAGAATCCTAGAAAGACACATTGTTTACTTCTATATGCCAACTTATGGGGTTGATATGGTCTTAAGAGAGGATAACATGAACAACCAAACACATGTAGTTTAGAGTAATTCAATGTGTGACCATGTAGAACTTTATATGGGCTATAATTTTGTAACACTTTGGTAGGTAATCTGTTGATCAAATAAACTGCTGTTAGAAAAGCATCTACCCTGTAGGTTGGCTTTAGAGATGACTGTGCTAATTATAAAATTAATCCCAGTTCTTGAACATGTCTGTTTCCTTTCAGCAATTGCATTTTGATGAGAGGTATATAAACAAGTTAACCTGTGACAGATTCCATATTTACTAAAGAAGTCTCTAAATTAATGAGATAAAAATCTCATTATCACTCTGAAATTGTTTAATAAAACATGAGAATAAGTTTTCAGCATGGACTTTAAACTTAATAAAAGTAGCAAAGACCTCAGACTTATTATGCAAAGGATAGATCCAAGAGTATCTTGAGAAATCATTAACAAAAAAAAACATAATAACGACAACCACTTATAGAAGGAACAAGGGATGTCCAAGCATCGAAATGTACCAAGGAGAATGGAATTTTTAATTGATGAGTGGAGTTTGGAAATGATAATTTTTTGCTTTTACCAAAAGGGCATGTAGAACAAAAACTAGTGTTATTGTTTGTTTTATTGTCTTTTGATGACAAACTAATATGGTTTGACCTTGCAAGAGATTACAAGACAACTTGTGAAGGATGGCCGAGTCTGGAATGCCACTGCTCGGCTATAGTTCTTTCTCCAATTTTGGCTGCTAATCCTTGAATTCTATGAGGAAGACTAAAACCACCAGTAATTGGATAAAGACCATTGTCAACTTGTTCATAGAGTAGTGTTTGATCTGTCTGGTTCTCCTTCACAGTAAAATCATGGCTAGTTAGTATAAAATAACAATTGTTATCAAGACAAAATTTATTTATGGATAAAAGATTTGAGGATGCATGAGGATAGTGTAAGATGTTTGACAGATGAAAATTGGTTTTGTTTATTTGTAGAGAAGTATGACTAGTTCTTTTAATTACTAAACCTGCACCATTCCCCACTGTTACAGTTTCTCCTTAGTTGTAGAGCAGTTTCTGAGTGAGATGCTGATCATTTGAGGTAATATAAACATTGGCCCCACTATCTGCATACCATACTTGGTGGTCATACTATGTATTTGATTCAGCCACCATTACTGCAAGTTCAGTTGGAGGATGGTGTCCCTGATATACATAGTCAAACCTGTTGTCATAACCCAATTCTGGGTTATTCCCCAAAAATCAATTTTTTTTTTCAAAATAAAAATCAAAAAATAAAATAAAAGCAGGCAACATGGAGAAAGCAGGTCGGGAAATCAAGCTGTAATTTTTGGAGGAAATTCAAGGCCTAATTGTACCCCATTAAGCCCAAGAATGGAGAAAAAAAATACAAATTCAAGGTCAAATTAAATGATTATTGGACAAATTTGCATAAAAATTAAGTCCAATGACATAATTAAATTTTTAATAGGCCAATTTGATTTAATCATGGGCCAAATTAAATTTTAATTATGTTTAAGAATTAATTTGGGTCCAATTGAAGGATTTAATTAAGTGCAAGGACTTAATTATACTTTAAATGGGTCAAATTAATTTTATTTTGGGCTTAATTGGTGAAAAATTAAGTTTGGGAGCCTAATTTGGGCTTAATTGAGGAGATTAGAATTTTAAGAGACCAAATTTAATTTTTACCAAGTTAATTGATTGAAATTAAGGGTCAAATTGCAAGAAAATTGAAGTTTTGGGGTCAATTAGGGGCTAAATTGAAGAAATCCGAGGCCAAGGACCAATCTCCGATAGGCGGCAAACTATGGGGATTCAATTGACAAAAAACCAGGGGTGAAATTGAAGAAATTGAAAGTTTGATGGTCAATTAGAGGTTAAATTGAAGAAATCCGAGGCCAAGGACCAATCTCCGATAGGCGGCAAACTATGGGGATTCAATTGACAAAAAACCGGGGGTGAAATTGAAGAAATTGAAAGTTTGATGGTCAATTAGAGGTTAAATTGACAAAATCCGAGACCAAGGACCTTATTGTAAAAGGCGCGTAACTTTGGGGTTCCAATTGAAGTTCATTAGGGGCTTAATTGCATTAAATCCAAACTTTAGGGTCAATTAGGGGTTCAATTGAATGAAATTGAAAGCTCGAGGACTAAATTGAAAATCTGTTAAAATCCCTAATTCAGTCCAAAACTGCGTCGTTTTGCATTAAAAAAAAAAGAAGAGGACTAGACGACACGTCGTCTGGTCACTGTTCATTGTCTTCCCCGTTTTACCCAAAAGAAACAGCGTTGGAGTCTTATTTGCAGGTGCATTTATTGCTTGATTTCTACATCAAATCGAACAAAACTTGCACGAAACGGATCCCCTGCAGTTCCTCTACAATCCCATGTAAACGTTTCAGGATTAATGACAACACGGAGTCACCGGCGACGACATGAAGAGGTCAACTCAGGCAGCCTTTTCCTGCAGATTTGACAACTCAGGGAGGCTACTTTGAACCAATGGTTAGGATCCTTCCCAACAGAATCAAGGGCTAAAATTTTTCCCTCGTGAAGACAAGATTGCCCTCTTCCACCGCCTATAAATAGGAGCAAATTTCATTTTCGGAGCAAGAAACAAATCGAGTGCAAAGTTGACAAAAATCAGCCTTTCTCCCTTGTTTTTCATCATTTTCTGCTTTCTCCTTCTCAGCCACACCTTCGGCCGCCACTAATCTTAGCCACCGTTTCTACCACCAACCGGCCACCAAGCAGCCACCGTGGCCTTCTTCCTCTTCTCCTTCCAGCATTTCTCTCTCCTCTGCAACTTCTTCTTCTTCTTCTTCTCTACTTCCTCTGCCACCGGTCACCGTCACCTCAGCCGAAGTCCCCTGAGGCACCGGACAGACATCCCCAGCACGATCGCAGACCCTCACCACCTTAGGTGGTTCTCCTCCCTGCATCGCCTCCTTCTTCTTCGTCGAGGCCGCTGCATGCAGAATTCATTTTTGCATGCAGCGGCAGAATAATTAACTTTGTCATTGGGCCAGGCCAGTTTTGGCCCAGCCCAAATGGTTGGGCTGGTCTGGCCCGGCCCCCTAATGTTTTTTTTTTGAAAAAAAAATCCAATTTTTTTTTTAAAATCATTAAAAAAATCATGATTTTCTCAAATATTTTTCTATCCATTTTGCATAATATCGGGTTGTCTATTTACATTGTAAAATACAAATCCGGTATTAAATTATCTGGTTTTGTCGGAAATATTTCAAAAAAAAAAATTTCAAAACATTTGCAAAAAGAAAAAAGATATTTTATTGCATACAGCCAAATCCTAAAATTTTGCCAAGCATATTTTCAAACAAAAATTGCATCTTTTTCATGTTTAAAAAAATCCAAAAATAGATATCGTAACCAATTTATGATTATCCATTAGGATTTGCCCAATATGTCAAAAACTTTTTCCAATCCTTTTTTAGGATCTAGATGTAGACTTTAATATTGGCGGGGTGTAAAATTACATGATAAAGTACACCCTCATGTATTAAAGATACAAAGTGTAGAAATGCGATGCTAATAGTCAGACTTTAGAACGGTTAGAATTTAACCTGATAAGGTAGAAACTCTCTCATGAAGAGAGATATGCCTTGAACCTTAGAAAAGACCAACCAATAGAAACCCAACTTAGAAAAAACAATCAAACAACAATGCAGCTTACCTTAGATAGGGTGCACTGGGGGTGATGTGTCTTCCCCTTGCACAACCAGTCCCTTACCCAGACTCTCGCAGACCATAGGTTCCTAGTGACCATAATACTAGGTGGCGACTCTTAAACATTAATCATAATTCTATGATTAAAAACCATTTTCAACGCACAACACTTCACACCAGGAGGCAAGACAAGAGCCTCTGCCGTCGTCAGATGACGTCGCGCGCCCCGCGACACCTGTGATAACAATCAATTACAATATGTCAAGTGCGATCACAAATTTGACATACTGGACGTATGGTGGTTTGGTTTGAATTATGTCTTGCCACAACAGGTTGTCCTAACAAAGCGTTAGGATAGGATTGTCGTTGTTGTGGACCTCTTGATCGATTAAAAGGAATATAAGGTTTCTTATTGGCTTTGAATGGAGACTTCTTGTTGGCAGCAAATGCAAAAGTAGTGTTAGACACCATTGTTGATCGTTGAGTATCTAGTAAAGATTCATTACTAAGTAGTTCAGCACTGAAATCTTCAAAGGTAAATTCATTATCTTTGGAAACAAAATTAAAAGAAGTAATGAATGAATTATATTCCTGATTAAGTCCTCCAAGTATGAAGGAAATTAAATCTTGATCATCAATTATTTTTCCTGCAGCTGCTAATTGATCTGAAATGGATTTGGCATCCTCCAAGTATGTAGAACTATTCGTGGATCCTTGTGTGATAGTTTATAGCTGTCTTTTCATATGTGCAATGCAATATCTAGATTGATTGAAGAACTTGATCTTGAGTGCATTCCATACTTGTTTGGATGTATTCTGGCCATAAAATAAGGCAACAAGATTTGGACTTATTAAAGCCAGAATAAGTCTAAGTAATGCCTGGTCTTTCTTATACCAAACAATATATGCAGCATTGGTAGTACCATCTACATTTGTCTTTTCAGGGACAGGTTCAGATCCTTTCATAAACCCTCAAAAATCATTGCTCTTAAGGAAGGGCAGAAACTGAGATTGCCATCCTAAATAATTTGTTCTATTGAACTTAAAAGTAGTAGTAGCTACTGTTGGATTGAGATGTAAAAGGTTACTGGTATTGTTAGAAAAAAGACATCTTTTACGGAAGTTTAGATCAAAGTAGCGAGAGCTAAAGTGCTCTAATACTAAGAAATGAATGAAAACAAACAATTATAAAGGAAAACATGATCTGTATATATTTTCTTAATGAGTAAATAATAGTACAATAGAAGCGCACGCGCACACACATCATTTATGAAATATTATTACAAATATAATCTCAACTAATCATTTATAAAATATTATTACAAATATAATTTTAATTTTAATTTTGAAATTCATGATTAGTGCAAATTCATCAATGTAGCAGAATATTCATCATAAACAAGAGTTAGCTGGAGCTTCAATTATAAGAAAGTGAGAAGGAGCTAGCCGGAGATGTAACAGTTACAAAGTTTGAATCTTTGTAACTAGAACTCTCTTTTTAAAAAATTTTCTTGGTTTTTAATATTCGTTAGCTAACTGGAGATGTAACAGTTATAAAGTTTGAATCTTTGTAATTGTAACTCTTTTATTGATCCTCAATGTTCGTTATCTTCTTATGCTTAAAGCATCCGAGCTTGGTATGGAAGTATCAATGGAAAAAAGTAGCTGGGAAGGATTTGCTGCTTTGTTAGTTAGATAAATAGCCCCCAAAACACCATTTTTTAGTTCTCGGCTCCCGGCCTTAAAGAATGAATAACTGGCTCAAAGCGTCATGGATTTTTTTTTGAAAAAAAAAAAACAAGGAAAAGGAAAACTACTGGCCGGAAGGGTTGACATTTTATTTTTGAGATCTCTACGTTGA
>Ga0325414_1005825_pt1 | contig 13035 bp, 4 predicted proteins | sample PopdelMetagenome_8_FD_206183 | JGI IMG/M metagenome (GOLD analysis project Ga0325414, IMG submission 206183) | Populus deltoides microbial communities from Bellville, Georgia, United States - Leaf-PdKOR-R3 | ecosystem: Host-associated > Plants > Phyllosphere > Phylloplane/Leaf | place: USA...
ACTTCAAACAAATGCCTTCATAGTTCACACTTGCGTGTAAAACTGTACTTAATTCGATCGAAAAAGATCATAAATTACCAGAAATACAAATTATATGCGAGGCAAATGTCTCTGTCAAACTACGTGTTATATCTTATTCTTTGCTACGTTTATTGGCCTAATATCTATGCCCTACATATAAACCAAATTGAATTCTCTTCATGTCTTTTATGCCTGCACGGAACGTATTAAAATATAGGCGATCTCCATCTACAGATCTGATTGCACTGCCTTTCACATCTACCATTCTGCTTCTTCGCTTCGTGCTTTTGTCCAAAAATGGCTTGCCGGGAGACAAGGGTTTCAAGCTGCTCGGTAGCTAAGCAAACCGGTGAACTCTCCAATAATTAAATATACTTGTGGGAAAAAAAAGAGTACATAAAATTAAAAAAGCGGAAGAAAAACACTGACACCTTCTTGAACAAGAACAATTAATTAAACTGTTAATCAGATTTCTCTATCTTATCGATGTGTTAGGTTTTAAGAATTAATGTTCAGTAATTCTGCATATTATCATGCTTTAGTACAAGACTACAAGATCTTTGGTGATGGAACAAAAAAAAACAAATCTAACTGTTTGGGCTCGGGGCAGATAGCTAGACATGCTAGCAGCTTGGGTTGGGCCTGAATTAATAGCCTCTCCATTAATGATTTCAGTATTTTACCTGACTGTTGCTAACTTTGTGGGGCTTTATAATTCTGATTTACATGAAATTTTATTCCAAGATTAAATAATATATCAGAAGACTTTTCATTGAATTTTAACCAGATGGAACGGTTGAATTAAAAATTATATATAATAATGTAAAACTAGATAGTATATGATTTAACACTAAAAATCTAAATTTCCTCTTTAATCCTTGCATGTTTAGTATTAATCATTGCACTGTATCCTTGACGTCATTTTTTTATTTAAAAATATATTTATTTTGAATTTTTTATCTTTCTTATTCTATTATCTATTGAAAATCATTATTGTTTTCACCGATGTTATGAATTTTGAACTCAAAATTTATAAATCTCTTTTCAACTTCCACAATACCTTTAGGTTTAGTTATGGAGGTCATTATCTTTATTGCTTGCCACATTTATTTATTTCTTCCCATCTCGAGTTTCCATTATTCGTCGGGATCTTACTACCTTTGATCCCACGTTTATGTAGGGTTTTACATAATATTTTTTTAATTAATAATAACTCTATTTAACCTATATTTATCGATTTTATACCGAGGATTTACAACCTTCATCAATGAAGTATAAAACTATTCTCTTTATGAGAATGACTATACATTTTTTCTAGTATAACTTTTCTCAATATGAAACTCGTAATGGAGAACTATATTTGAGTAGAAAAAGTAAGCATGACCAAATGGGAACACCCTTGTTGCCAGAGAGTATAATCTTTCCAATGCCATCAATTTCCTACATGCATCCAAGAGAAGCATTAAGAGGTCCTTTCATGACTGACTAGCATTCTCTAAGCTCATGACCCATACATGTGCTAGGGTATTAGTTTTCATTCAGGAAAATGATTTCATATGATACCCACCTTCTATAAAAGTGGCACAAACATATGGAACCATTATAAGTTCTATTATTTTTATCATAACCATGATCATGATACTAAGGATGTGATACTCTGAAAAAAGATAAAAAAGATTGATCGTTAATGGTCACATTTAATCATTTTTAAGGAAGGAAACCTAACTCTTTAAATAATTAGAGAAAAATCCTCACCATGAATTATTAGAGATCACATAATCTCCATAAATTGTATCTCTACTTGAGAAAATATCTTAAACATTTTAATAAAAACAATAATGTTTCTCTACGTCTTTAATGTATTTAACAAGAATCTCCATTGTGAGATCTATGTGTCTACATTGAATTTTCCATGTCTTCAAACATATTTTCAAGTCTATAATGAAAAATCTCCATGTTAAGATATCCATGTCTCCAAAATAATTCTCAAGGTCCCTAAATATGTTTATAATGTCTCCAACAAAAATATCCATAGTGAGATCTTTATTGAAATCTCATTGTCTTTATATAGCATCTCATTACACAATTCTTTAACTCCACTTTCATGATCACAAAGCATTCTCTATTTTCTAATATACTGTACTATAAGAGTAATACATGAAACCGATTAAATTTTCATCTCTCTTGTAGAAACATTAATAAAAAATATGAGAAATACTCTCATGTAAACATATTAACCAATGTCATAAAAAGGTAACAACAGTTGTATAAAACATAAGAATTTACTTTCCTCCTACTTGTGCTAGTTAAATCTTTCAAACATGATTGTTCAAAGACTTAGGGGGCAATTGATAATACAATAAAAGAAATATATATTTCTAACCGTTTAGGCCAAAACCTAAATGGTCAGGATCTTGGTCATTCAAGTCCGGATTTAATGGCTCTCCCTCGCCCAATCCCAACTTACGTACCACCCATTAATGCATGCATATACATCGCACATATAAATTCTGTATGCACATATTACATGTACATTGTGCACATTCAAGCGCACACATATATGAGGCATGATACACTTTGCACACAAAACATATGTGCAGGAGTGACACATCATGTGCATATATAGGGTAGGCATCACGTTTCTTACCAATGGATATTCTTTGCCCACATCTAGCACTACCAACTTCACCAGCAATGACACAACAAGCATTACTACCAATGATAATAAATAATACAACATCTTTGGTTGTTGTAAGTTGTAAGAATGATATACGAGAATTTCCCATCATAATATTTATATATGCCTTAATTGTGGACCTCGTACATGCACACAACTTTTTGAATAATATTTATCACTTTCTCTTTCTAACTTTCCTAGCCTTCAATTTTATAATTCGAAAGTGCTTTCAAGTATAGGGTGGTTCAACTAAATTCTTGAATTTTGTTATTTGTAGGAAATTGATGGGAAATTGAAATCAGGTCGTTTAGATACGATGGGGACTAGCTCACCTTGAATTTCTTGGCAAGTAATGGAATGAAATATAAATGTGGGCTTTGATAAGCAACCTAAGTTTTTCATTTTATTTTACAAAGCAGAAAGCCTTTACCAATAATAATATGACACGAAAAGGTATGGAAAATGTTCTTTGCTTACTCTCACCACTTAAATTTATCTTCAAAAGAGGGAGGGATTATAAATTTTCCTTTCCTTTTATTTTGTAAAATATAAAGGAAATTTTTTTGATGCATCGTTTAATTTAAGAATGAGAAGGAAAAAAAAATAAGAAAACTTGAAAGCTTGTTGCATAACTTATTAAAAAAAGCTAAAACAAGATTGAAAAATAGTGTAGCATCTGAGTGAGAATATTGTTCACTAAAACAATGTTTTTATATTTTTTTTCCCTTCCCACTAAAATCCTTAAAACTAGCTATTGGGAGCATTGAAGTCTTTTCACAAGACCCACCAGTCACTACCAAATTGACTAGGAATAAATAAGTCCTTTTCTATTTCAAAAGCACAGTGAAACAACTAAAATATCATTGAAAGCAAAAACATTAATATTGGCATTAAGGGGTATTTTTGTATTTTCATAATGCTTTTTTTTTCCTGTTATTATTAGGTCAGCGGAGTGACAATTTGGTACTTAACCAAATATAAAAAAACAAAAAGCACAATAAAACGATTAAATACCCTTTAAAGCAACAAATATAAAATCGGTGTCAAGAAGCTTTTTTTAGCTTTTCACAATGATTTTTTTTTTGTTATTATCAAATAAACTTAGGGAAAACTAGTATTTTAATATATATAAAAAATAAAAATAAAAAGTTGTTGGTGCGCGCTATGCAAGTGCTAACATATGAGAGGCATCCGTGCTCTTTAAATGGCGTGTGCAGTGCCTCTTAGCAGCCAAAATTCTCCTTGCACTATGTCATTAGAAGTGCAATTTTGTCCTCTTATATCTGCGGTGGGAATGTGGTCGTTGATGACACTATTTATCATTAACGATGCTTTCTTTCCCCCTAGTTTTCTCTCTCCTCCTTTTAAAATTTACAGTAGCCATGCATAATTTTAAAGTTGTTATCTCATTTATGAGGATTTCCACTTCGATCTTTATTTTTTTTTTATTTCTAATTGTTGTTCTTGGTCCTTTTATATAAAAAAAAATGATATGTTTTTAAGTTCATCCTATAATCCTAATTTGAGATACATAGTTTTTTTTTTTCCAATTTGATCCTCATTCTCTTAATTGTTTTTTTTAATGATGTTTTGTTAAATTTATTTTTCTTTTGAGTTTCACCATTCAATCAAAAATTGGTTGTATTTCTTATTTCAATTTTCATCCTTATTCTTTTGATATTTTGGGTCCTTTTAATAAATTGATTTTTCTTATGAATTTTACCCTTCAATCAAAATTAAAATCTATTTTATGTTTCAATTTTGATCCTCATTCTATTAATTGCTATTTTTTTTTTAATATTTTTGTATAATTGAAATTTTTTTTTCAATTTCATGATTTAATATTTGATTAATTGAGAATTTTATTTTATGATTTTTCTAGATAGGGTGCTACCAATCTAATAACACAAGTTGCGGGTTTTAAAAGTTAATGCGGGTTGATATTTTTTTTATAAAAAAAATATGGGCTTTGTGATTAAAAAAAAAGAGGGTTTTGTGAGTTTTTTTAATTTTCTTTTCGATCGTGTTATCTTGGTCATGACCAGGATCATGTGTTTGTCGAGATAACTCAAGTTGACTCGACCCTGATTACCATAATTACAAGTTTGTCATTTTTTAGATTAAAAAAATGATTTTGTATTTAAAGGGCTGTGAAATAAGCTACATAGTTGTTCCCTTTAGGAATTTATTTTTCAGGTTATTGTGATAACTTTATAACATAGTCCATCTATTATTGTTACCTTTTTTTTATTGTTTAATTAAAATAAAACCAACTTATTTAACTTAGTCAGATGTATGACTCGAGTCATTAATTTATCTTTCTTCTATGTAATGCATTTGTGACACCTAATCATTATTTTCATGGAAACAAATAATGCTCGCGACGCAATGTAGGTCCATAACTAGTTATAATTATATGCAAAGAGAGCGAGATCATGAAAGAATAGAATTTGACTAGTCTATTGGCCGATACTACGCAACAAGTTGGAGTAAAATTTCTTTTCAAATGCAAAAAAAGGGTCTAGGTATTGTTAACGTGCCTTCAAAAAGAAAAATAATTTTAACCATGAATTTAAAATTAGTTGTTTATTAGATGATATTTTTATCTAATATTGAGAAGAAAACATATTTGATCTACCTAGATCATTCTAGGTTGACATGCGAAACTTGCGAGGATAAATTTATAAATAGAAATGTAATTCATGAAAAATATAATGATAAAAAGAAGACGTGACCTAAAAGAAATGGAGTTTATATAAATATTCAACTTCAAGAATTTTTAAGAAAACAATTAAAATAATGCAAGAAAGATCTATATGAACCAAAATTTAATGAAATTAAGACAAGATAATCCAAGAAAAACAAGAATTCAATTCGACAACACCAAAATTTGGTATGTACCTATTCGGAAAAAATCAAGAAAATATTCAAGGAACTTTCGGCCAACCTTAAAATTCAATGGCTTTAATTTGATTATGCCCTAACTTGGTAGTTCAATCAATTCTTGCAATTTTTTCTTTAATTCTTCCCTTTTTTTATCCACACAATTTGGAAAGAACAAGATTTCTTTGTTTTTTTTTTTTTTTACTCTAGGCCAAAGTCAAGAAATATAGAAGATAAAGATGGAGAACATAATTTTTCTTTGATGTGTTTAGCAAAATCAAGAATCTAAGCAAGATGATTTTTTATAATATAGTGTTTGATATAGAATTTGAAATAATAAGAGAAGAATAAACTCTTTTTTTATATATATATATAAGAAACAAAAGCCTAGCCAAAACTAGGAATAAAGAAAATCAAGAAATGACACAAACTAAAGATTAAAAGGTTATAACCTGATAATAACATAAGCTCTGATATCAACTGATGTGAACATCTCCCAATATACACTAAAATCAGATTTGAATTGTTTGCAACTTGAGCTAACAAGAACCTACTTGCCTTAGAAAACCAAAGTTATATGTAATGCTTACTTCCACCCTACACCTATAAAGAGACACGAACGAGCAACATAAAATCATAACGAAGTTGTCCAATCTTTCAATTAAGTCCAATCAAGAACTTAGTATGAGAATTACTCAACCATACAAAAGATAGCAAAAATGTTTGATTTCTTTATTAAAAATCTCCCTAAAAAAGTCTTTACAAAAATATTTATCTTAGAAAGAACCATAAGTCTAATAGGATATCCCTAATAAATAGTAATAATAATCCAATGAATCAAAATTTAAATAAAGACCCTCATATTTATAAAATTCCTAATAATAGCTAAAAAAATAAATAAAACAATAGCATAACTAATTTAAATAAGAATAAAATCGTTTTTGTAATCTGCTGACAGAATCAAAACCGAACTTCAAACACATGGTTCTCTCTCGTCTTAAAGAATTAGAAGACATTCCATACATTATTAGAAAGCTATGGATGTCTAGTTTCCAATTAAACTTAAATCACATTAAGATTTATTCTAAAGATCTAGTTATGACTAGAACAATAGCCGAAGGTCAAAACTGACAGATTTGAATCTTATTATTTCAATATTTTTGTAATGTCTGAATGCTCACATACAAGCTTTTATTGAACATAAATTAAATTATTCAAGACTTGTACTTTATTATTTAATATTTTCATTAAGTCCACCTTAGTCCATGTATCTTGAAGAAGTCAATTGAAAGTTTTTTTGAACCTCTTAGCCGTAAATCTTGTCATTAGACCAATTAGAACCTTTAACAAATCTTTTCGTGCTACTTGGATTGCATCAGTACCAAAATTGAATTTTTAACAATTAAAAAGATCGAGCACACCTATAAATAAAAAAAATGAGAAACCAAAATAAAATTTTTGTATGAAAATTGAAGTTGCTACCTATTTTAGCTATTCTTTTCACTTTGATCCTTTGTCTATTAATCCTACCCTTTCTTCCAAAAAAATATGCAATCGATCATCAATTTAGGCTAAAAAATGTTTAATTGTAAAAAAAAATTTGAGGACCAAATTAATTTTCTTTTTAAATTGATTATTTCAATCTATAGTGATTTGTTAGAGAATAAACGGTGTCACATCAACAGTAAAATCACCACACAACTTAGTTTTGTTAACGAGCCTTTTTTACATTGAAATGCATCATGTTTTGTTAGTTTTGATCAATATCCATTTAAGTTAGTTTGGATCAAAATCTATTAGTTTCGATGAGATTGAATTGTCAGTGATGAAATAGTAATTGTTAATCTTCTTATCAAATGCATCATGTTTTGTTATGCATAATCTTTTAAGAAGAGGGCTTTTGTTACATAAAAAGTAGCAATTCCTGTTCTTTGAGGCATTTCAAAGAATATATATTCCTGCAGGTGGGTTTTCCTTGTATTGTGGTTTTTGAATATGGTTTCAAGGACAGACTTCTGATATTCTCTTCTTTTGTTTATTTTTTTCAAAACTTTCTTGAAACAAGGTGTATGCTTACAAGGTGATAGTTGAATATAGATGAATTTTAAGTTCTTACTTCACATGGTTCTTTTTTTGTTGTTGCTGAAAGAATTACAGCTAGTTAGGAAGAGTAGGTTAGTGACTAACTTGAATGAATTGATGTTCTCTTGTAACTGGCATGAATTATTCTGTTAGGGTGCTTTTGTCATTGATCATTTAAGATTCTGTGGTGTTTGGTAGAGTTTATGCTTGATTGCTGACGCTTGTCTCTAGTCTGCTATCATAACACCTACCTTTAAGGACAATATGTGATGATGATTTCTTAAAATGTCACAAATGCTGATTTATGATTGACTAGTAAAAGTTCAGGAAAAAAAATTGAAAAGAGAAGTTGGAAAATAGAGAGCTTATCGAGGCAGTCAGGAGTTCTATTCACACTGTAGGAAAAAAGAAAAAGAAAAAGAAAAAAAGAATTTATGCATGGTGCTCGTCTCTTTATCTTTATTGCCATTGCTAGATTAAGAACGTAATGTGAATAGATGAGTTGCTCTCTTTTAGGCAAAGTTTATCTCTATATAGCAAACCTATGCATGACTATTCTAATCTTGATATTTGTATTGCAAATAGATGTCTTGTTTGCAAGTAGGAGTTTATTAGAAAAGTAGAATTGGTGACGAATGCGTTCTTCAACTGTTTCGTATGCATTCTTTGGCATGACATGTGCGAGATAAGTCCAGTTTACTTCTCTTATGGCTTATGTTTCCACTGCCATAAATAGATTTCTAAGGTGTTGAGCTTATTTTTAGAACAAAAATATTGTGGCCGAGTGAGTATGAAAAGTGTTTCATACCATATTGTTAGAAAATGGTTACTAGACATAATCCCAGCTAAATTTAAAATGGGTCTGCTCATTTTTAGGATTTAAATTTTGTTGGAGATTATTTTCCAACATAAATTTTTTAACATGAAAAATTAACATGATTAAAATGAATTATGAGTGAATAAAAAACTGATCTTAAACAACATTGATAGACATGTTTTTGTTAAACCAAAAACCTTTTATCCTAAAAAAATACAAGATAGTTTTGTAGTTTATACTAGATAGTTTACCCACGCTACGCTATAGCCACACCATTTTTTTAACTAAAAAAAGAATGTCCAGGTCGCAGGGAATTACCTTTTTGATGGTCAATTGATCAATCTTGAAACTTCCTGAATCGTCTCCATATGTAGCTTGTATTTCAACTCAAACCATTCAAGATTTTCCTTGACGTGACACAATCGACTTTGTGAGTTCAAAGACAAACTGAACGATTGATAGAAATGTGGTATAAGTTTAAATATAAATTTTCAAATAACATATTTTTAAAAAAATTAAGACAATGATGAATTGGAAAAATTTGGATCTTGTAGTCTAACCCATCGAACCCATAACCTAGGTTACGGATTTCATCGAGTTAAAATTTCTTTTTAAGATTATTTTGTATTTAATCTTATGATAACAAAAATCATCACTAATAAAATTGAGCACCAATTCAATGTTAGGACATTTGTTTTAGACTTTGATAACTTCATATAAAGTAAATTCAAAAAATTATGAAGCTCAATTCCTAATAAACTGAAGTTAACTATCCAAACTCATGACCTGAGTCATGGACTGAATTAGGCCCAACAATGTTTTTTACGATTGTTTTTCTTTTATTATATGATAACAAATATGTTTCCGATCTTTCTTTGTTTGGTGTAGGTGATGATTCATTAACAAATTCTTTTTAGGAGAGAGATGATGATGCAATTCAAATTACACCAAAGTATTTATTAGAAGTTTTAATTGGGTCAGTTACAAGATCAAGGGTAAAAAAGCTCAAATATACATTTAATGAGATTATTCAGAGTATTTTGATTAAGATGAATTTCAATAAGGTTACAACTTCAACTAGTGATGATCAGATCATACTCAATATAATCTATGTGTAAGAGGGGTCTGATCCATCTACAACATGGATCTAATTATTTCACAATGATAGGCTAATTAATTTTAGCAGTTAGAAGATTATTTTTTATAATGTATAGTTTTATTTTAACAAATATAACTTTTTACCCAACCATTGGACCGAGCTTAAATTCTATCAGAAGTCTCTAGAGGTCTTGTTCTATATTAGGTTAAACTTGCAAGTCAATCGAATATCGAGAAGGCCTTGCGATAAGGTCTAGAAGTTACTCATCATAAATTGTATTAGTTTTCTAATTGATTTAGGAACGTTTTTTCTATTTTATTTAGAATAGTTTTATTATTTTTTAGCATTTTTTATGATATTTGTACCTATTATAAACACAATTATTTAGCTTGTATTTAATTTTTTTTATATAGACTTTGATATCAACAATTATTATTGTGTGTGAGATTTTGCTCATTCTTTTCAGTTCTTCATTGAACTACTTTGACTTATCCAATAAATAACCAAGTTTCATGACATATTCTATACTTATTTATAAGTGTTGGGATATTTATAGTCTCCGTGCCTCGGTACAGGTTATCGTCGTGTCAAGCTCAATTTCGAACCTGATCTTAGCTTTCTTGGGAAGAGAAATACCCTAAATCAGGTTATATCACTTTTATCTTCAATTTTTTTTTGCATACGCCATTGTTGTCGAGTTCTTTATCTTCTTTAAAAACTAGTTGCGACATCAAGTAAAAAAAAGAAATTATTTGCGATCTTGATTAAATATAGTCTTATAAATTAACAAGAACAAAGAAAATAGAAACAAAAGAAATTTTTAGGGTTTGCCGCAAATCTTTATTCTAAGAAACATAGAGTTCAGCCATTTGCTTTAAATCTGAAAACAAAAAAAAATCTTCATTCTTAGGGTTTCTTGGAGATAAATCTTAATTTGAGATATTTTAGGTTTATTTGGTTGGGTTTTCTTGAAAATTACAAAAAACACATGGGCAGTTTTTGTGTTAGTCTTTTTATGTATAGTTTTCACCACCATATATATAAAGAATAATTGAAAGTATTGTTATTTTAAGTTGTTTAAATTTATTCCATTAGTTAATTTTTATAGTTTTTTTTCATGTCTTGATATCGTTCATATTTTGTATGAATTCATATTTGATATTCGTGATTTTATATTCATAGTTTTATATTGATAGTTTTTAGTTTTTATTACTTATTGAGTCTTTGTATTATTTGATTGCGCCATTAAGATATTAATCTTTGATTTGTTGTGAACTAATTTCCTTAAAGAACTGAAATCTTGAGAATTGAGTTGTAAAAGGCGAAGGTGAGCATACTATAGTGAAAAAACAATAATAAATATATATATATATTGCTACTAATTTAATTTTAAGCTCTTGACGATGTCAACTAAGAGTGAATTATCACCATTAAAAGATATGAATATTCCTTAACATGGTTATTTGACTATGTAATAACAATTGAAGTTGATGAATATAAGGTTTTCCAAAAATATGAGTGGGATGACTAGTTCGAGAACCGAAGTAGCTAGTCTTTGAGATTGGCCATATTATAAGGGTTTGGAAAGAAGAAAATCTGCGAGACAAGTTAATTCAACTATGGAAGAATCTATAGCTGAAAATAAAAATGATGAGGCTAAGGACTTTTTGAGTGTTTGCTACTTCAGGGGCATAATAACTAGTAGCACGAGCAATAGGTCGGGCTAATTGGCTTGTTGTAATCGCTAAACCAAGATAAGATACACAACTATACTGCTGAGAATTAAGAAAGATGTTTGGGGATTGATGTTTCCATAGACAAATTTCCCGCCATTCTCTGCATGGATACGAGAAATGCCTTTTACTGCACCTATAATAATTCTCATTCTAGTGTCCTAATCAAGTGGGACCTGTTCACCTCCTTGTTTTCCTGCAAAAGTTACCTATGCATTAGAGGATATATGCAACTCTTAAGTCATTAACCAACACATCATGAAAATAGGATGAAAGAGATTGATTAGTACTTAAAAGTATATTTTTTATCAAGGTTTTATATCATCATTTTGCACTTGAAGTATCAATAACTCCTTATTTAGAGCATGTTTTATAATAACAAGTCTGATAATATAAGATACCTTTAATTTATGGTAAATATTCATTTTAAATACAGGCCTATCACATAAATGAAAGGATTGATTGATGAGTTTTACCACTGAAATTGAGAAGACAAAAGGAGGGCTAAGCTTAAAAAAGAGATGGTGGATGAATTTAAATTGGAACACCATTTGATTATTGGATCATAACTGGAGCTGTAGAACTTGGATTTAGGTCTGGTTTATATGGATAAAAAGCTAAGACATTCATAAAACCCTGAACCTCATTACAATAATCCATCCTCTGCAATCCTTGAGGTGAATCTCGAAACATCCATGAACGATCATCCATGACTTCTATCGAACCTCTATAAAATTATGATGACAACATGTATTAATTAGCTATGTTAGGAAAATAAATTTGCAAAAATATTGGTTTACCTCGAGATTATCCAACAAACTAATTAGAACTTCTCATAAATATTCATTATCAATTATCAACGTCCATACAAATTTATACATATCAATTTACGGAAATTACAACTCCACAATAGCATTGATAAAAATTAAAATGGACCCGTTAAACAAACTATTAATTATTTCAATACAACACATGTAATTCGGTAATTCAACAAAGTTTCAAAAATTTACAAACAAATACAATTTTACAAAATCTAACCATAACAAGTACAAAATTATACATTCATACTACAAGTTTGTTTGAGAAATAACAATAAAACATGTACATACACTAATAAAATACATATACTAAAAAAAAATTGACATTTAAATGTTAAAATTAAAAATGATAGATTTACTTACAAAAAATGATAAAATCCATAATAAGTCAGAACACGGATGCTGTGACCACAAAAGTTAAAGATGTATGACTTGTGATGAGAAGAGGGAGATTTTTTTTATGGGGGGTGGTTGTTTGTAGTTTGGGAGGGGAGAGTTGAGATGCGGAAGAAGAAGGAGAAATAAGGGAGGAGACAGTTGGCAGGGTGGTGATATATTGACTTTTAGCGATGGAATCATCGACGGACTCATTCTGTCGGTGATTCCATCGGTAATTTTGACGGTGAATTGGTCACGTCACTGTATGGAGATCCTGGTTTGAATCCCTCAGTGATTTTGTCGGTAAAATCGCTCGCAAAAACTTCCACATCATCGAACCGTTTTTTTCTTCTTCAAATTCTATCTATTTCATTTGTAATTCTGTAACAGCCCGGCCTAATGATGCAACCATATTATTCAATAGTTTCACCCACATTTAACTAGTGTTTTGCCTATGTTTTATATATAAAATGCCTTGATATTCTTTGTTTTATGTTTTGAAGGCACTTTTGGATGAAAGATGCAAA
>Ga0325414_1005828_pt1 | contig 13033 bp, 8 predicted proteins | sample PopdelMetagenome_8_FD_206183 | JGI IMG/M metagenome (GOLD analysis project Ga0325414, IMG submission 206183) | Populus deltoides microbial communities from Bellville, Georgia, United States - Leaf-PdKOR-R3 | ecosystem: Host-associated > Plants > Phyllosphere > Phylloplane/Leaf | place: USA...
GAAAAGAATAGGGACCAAAAGAAAAGAATATGGGATCTAACAAGCAGTGCTGTCAAAGGTGAAAGGCGCTAAAAGGCACAAGTTTGTAAAATGTTTGAGGTGCTAGGCGCTTGCCCGAATGAACCAAGGCAATATGCTATAAATTAAAAACAAATGTAATATTATATTACATTATATAAATCTAATATATATCTTCCCAATTAAGATTAGATCATTAGAAAATCAAAAGAAAATATAAAATACCATAACAAAGTCATATAAAGTTATATTTTTCACCCTAAAAAAAAAAGATAATTTAAAGTAGTAAGTAGCCAAATAGATTAAAAAGCAAAATTAAATATCAATTAAAAAAAAAGACAAATAGGTCAAAACATAAATCAGTTTAAAAAAATCCAACAAAAAAAAAGAACTTCAAGCAGGCGCTAGCCTTAACACCTTCCACCCACACACAAGGCGCTCGCCTAGGGGGTGCTTCATTGAAACCCAACGCCTGAGGCTAATAAAGGCAATGGGGCCTCACCTCGCCTGGAGTGCCTATGCGAGCGCCTCAGTGCCTCTTGACAACACTGCTAACAAGTAAGAAATCAAATAGTGGATACAACAGTGCTGAGGATCATTTGCATAGCAGGCATACCTTTTGCCTGGGCATAGCAAGAGAACCCTTTGACGACTTGATCTGCTGCTGTGCAATCTCCACAGCCTTACTCCCACCAATAAAATTTGGGTGGGAAGTATTTATGTAGTCCATCTGCAAAGGGAATTAAATGATATGCAGTATCAGAGATGGGCTCAACAACACAATTGCTCGTACTGACATGGTAAAGAAACCAAAGAACAGAGAAAGCAAACAGGTTTGGAACTGCAAGGCATATGCATAACTATCTTTTCGCTATCCAGGAAGAACTTTCAACCACATAGGACAGTAAAAAGGGCCATCATTTGGGAAGTGACCAAAGAGTTGCAGGTTCAAGGTCTAAAAATTACAAAGTTGGCAGGAAAGGTAGGAAAAGAAAATCCTCAAAGGTAGAATAGTCTACAACTCTCAATGCCAACAGAAAGTTTGGTAAAAAAAAAAATACAACAGAAAACAAGTCAACAAAATGAATGCACAAGGATTGAAAGGAGAATGGAGATACAAAGCATTATTAACCAGAAAACTTTACCAATAAGATTTTGAAAAATATTGGTATGAACATACCTCCATTTCAATAATATGTCCAATCATTGTCTCTGATGGTTCAAGACCATCTCGCAAAAAGTTTCCAATAACTTCATCCATGCGCTTTCTTAGAACAGGAAACCGCTGAAGTTCATTCACTAGACAGTGATGGCTAATCTGGAGAGAAATTTCATTTGAAGATTCAACAGTGCAAATGCTAATTCTAAAACAGCCTCAATCACAACATCTGTACCTTTATTAATTCATTGTATATAAACCTGGCACACTGAAGGCTTGGATCTAATAAACGAGCTATTTGCTTCCTGATTAGAACTTCAAATGGCACCTATATAAATGAAAACCAAAATCATTACACTGCTTGCTTAGAAATAGAAGCCTTTATAAGATGCAAAAGTTAAAACACCCAAAAAAAAAAAGATTCCATGTGTAAAAAAGAAAAGCATCACTTTTTATTTGAGAAAAAGAAATAATAAACCAACCTCTGGTACAAACAGTGGAGTTCTAGGACCAGTGGCATTCTGAATGATAGTTTGAATGTCACCATCAGTCAAGTCCTCACAAGGATCGACCTCCTGCATAGCAAATCATGTAACATCAGATTCAGTAATGAGCAGCAAATTACAGTCATTTTTTGCCCAAAAGTACTTGTCACACTGCCCGCAGGATGGTAGCTAAGTCACCCAAGCAACTGAATTTTATGGAACAAAACAAGCTTATTGTACTAGAAATATCATTTTAACCTCACATTGTTTAAAATGAAAGAAGCAAAGGCTTTTTAAACTTGTAACTGGTGACTATCATTCAAAGATCTAAAAATATTAGTTATTTAAAAGCACAAAAGTAGCAGAATGGTATCACCATACCTTAAATAAATCATTTAAGTATGAGAGTAGCTAAATTTTGGAAATCGTAAATTAAAACCATAGAAACTACTTATTTTGGAACTCCATGAATAAAAAAGATAAGATAAAAGACATTGTCAAAATATACAAAGGAACCATAAACATGAGAGTAACAATTTTTTTACTATCATTTAAATGAATTCACTAACTTTAATGGGTGAAAGAACAGAGCAGATCTCTTGGCAGATGAGTGTAAAATGCCATAATGGCAGGATAGCAGAGCGCATACAAGCATAGCCATGTGGGCTTTTGTACAATTTTCCGTAGTCTAGTTACATTATAGTTTCTATGGCACCACAGAGTAAAAATTCTTAACTACAAAAATAGATGCACAAAAACCACTTGTAAACAACCATCTCTATCTCCATGGTTTCATGACATCCTAGAAACCCCATTCCATGTAAAAAGCGATACTCAGGTCTGCACCACAAATGAATAATTCCATTTAATTTCTGTGAGATGAACCAAGAAAGTTAAAGCCGATTTAACAAACCAATGTGGCATTGGTCCAGAGGTTAAAGATTCAAACGTAAGGCTCTACAACTTGGAGTGCCCACATCCAAATCCCCTCCCCAAAAAAAATATATTATCCCTGAAAAAAGGGCTTGTTTTACTAGATTTACAATAGATAATCAGGCTTTCACTCTATTCAAATGAACCAGATGGAACATTACTCTCATGAAGGAGAAAATGCCAAGCATGCAAATGGAACTGATAGAAATTTGTTACATCAATCCTATTAAATGACCACTGTTCACAAGGAAGAACATGAAAAAGTTAATATACACACCTCTAAACTCTTCACAAAGATTGATTGAAAAATATAGTGAATTCGTGCTCCTCCGGCAAGCTCAGATGTTGACATTTCTTCATTTTTGCCCTCTATCATTGAAGAAAATGCTGTTTCCAACAAGAAATTGGCACACATTAATGATCTTAAGCATGAATAAGAAACGATCGAATATCTATGAAGACATAATTCAAAATGTGACTGAAAAGAATAACAAGAATTACCTTCAGAATATTTTGAAAGAATGTTCAGAATAAGAGTTCCTTGTCCAGCCTATTATTTACAAAAAGTAGTATAACTAGTTAATTAAAATAATAATATAAAAACATACTTTGGCAAGAGTGGACGACTAGAACCTTCTGAAAACACAAGGAACAGTCACAAAATAAGAACTCAAGTGTAATAAAATTATGAATGTCAAGCATTAACAACCAATAAAACTACAAAAAAAAGGGACAATTATCAAGGCAAAGCATCAGCTCAGACAAGTAATATAGTCGGATACCAGAAATCATAAAATTATTTGAAAATAATCTCAATCAAGTTGCAGGGACACTCAGAAAAAAAAATTAAGTAAACAATACATGCCTTTGATTCCGTAATTTCTCCATAGCTTGCATGTTCTTTTGCTACAGAAACCAAAGCAGAACTTATGCGTGATTTCAGCCCTGGAAGTATTGATTTTATATGCTGCACTAGAATCTGGAGGGAAAAGTAACAAAATAAGGTTCATTCAGAGGGGAAAAAATCCTATGAAGTCCTAGCAATAAATGCAGAACACAAGGAATCTACATTGAAATGATGTCCCTTAAGGTATTCTGAAAGTAAATAATGCTGCAAAAAATTCTACCTGATTCAGCTTCTTCGCCAGCTGAGGAACGCCACAGCGATCAGCTAGACCATTATATACCTATAGAACAGCATGGGAGTAAATAAAGCAATAGATTACTGTAATTGATTTTGCAACAAATTAGGTATAACAATAAGGAGATAAGGCAGTCATACTGGACGACTACGGAAGAACTTCTCCTCCGCAGCAAGTGCATCCTTGATGCTCCGATTGAGTATGATATCCTGCATCAGCACCAGGATAGCCATTCGAAAGATTAGTCCATGAGTGGTCTAGAATGTCATGGTTTGTATTTCAACAGGAAGTCACATCATGTGCAATATATTATGGTCCTAACATGCACAGCCAGGAAAATTTCATATAAGTTGAAAAGGCTTGCCAGATAGGTTGATATGTCTTCAAAATGTATCCCATGACATAAGAATATTGAAAATCAAACGATCAAGAACAAGAAAAGATTTTAAAATACTGAAAAGGAAAACAAACCATATAGAAAATTCTTATTTTTAATGATTACCAGTACTGGATATTAGTTTCTACATTCAAACAGTAAAGCGTCAGAAAAAAAAAAATACCAACACAATTCCTTATGGGAAAAACAGGTGCAATGAGCAAAACAAGTAAAGCATATTAAAAAACAAAAACAACTGCCAAAATAATTTATCAACCACTTCACCAAGTATCAGCAAAGCAATAACATAAAAGGAGGAATAAGAAAAAAAAAAAGAATGAGGTAACAAGGCAGGGCCCAGAAAAATAAGATGCAGAAGGATGCACCATTAAACCACTAGCATGCACTATTCCTACGTAGTTACATGATTACCTCTTGACTACGATTCACAACACCAACATAACCAAGTCTAAGGGGAATCACTTTCCCAAGCAAAAGATTACGAGCATCAGTGCCTCTGTCCATAATGTCCAACTGAGTCAAAGAAAAAACATAAAAATCCTTCTAAGGAGCAACCAAGATGCTGTAGATGTTAAAACACACAAGAAACATGATGTTAAAGTTGCAAGCTCACCTTCGTGATTATTCCAATGGTTCTATAACCTGTCAAAAAAGATTAGCATAAGTTAAACAAGATAAGCATGACAAAGTCACCCAGGCAGGATATCAAAGGCACACTTACCATCAGGATCTGCATTTCCTGCAATCTGAAGAGCATCTGAGTTTGCTAAATCTGAATTTGCTGCTGTAACAGCTAGAATCAGACAGCTTGGTTTTTTAATATATGACATGATCATAGTTCTAATTCGTGCTTCAATATCGGAGGGTTGATCACCCACAGGAACCTTTGTTATACCAGGTAGATCGACAAGAGTAATATCAAGAACATTTGGTGAAAAAATCTTCAAACGAATTTGCTTGTCAGAGACACCTTTGTTGCCTCCTGCTTCCTTAGCAGTCTCAGCCTGCAATCAAATCAATATTATTGAATAATGAGCTGACTGGTTATTGAAAGTGAAATTTATTAAGTGGATATCAACAATCAATGAACCAAACCCTGATGTACAGTAAAATATTTCTAAGTTGAGAAAATCTATTAGAGCCACGCATGTAACAAAGACTTGATTAAACATGAATATTACCCTATTCAATACAAAGCTAAAAGAGCAGTTAAATAAAAAACCTGCATAGTCAATAAATTGTGTTGGTACTTAGCAATTAACAAGAAGACTGTTCTTTTATATTAATTGGACTTTATCACTTCCATTTTTACATTGCAATATCTATATCAAAATGCTACCCAAAGTACAGCCAAACAAGTTTCGTTCTGATAAACAAGTAAAAACTTTTCAAAATAAGGGTTTGTGCCTCCAATGTAAACAAGGCTCTTCAAGTACTTAAAGAAAAATCCACATGCCTAAACCCTAAGTGCTAGTTCCGCAACTCCGACAGCATAAACAATGTGAAATAACTCCAATATCACTTCAAAAGTAAACAAATTATAAATTTAACAAACAAGTGAAACAGAAACGATAATTTCCAGAAAACATGCAATTTTTTTTTCCTCTCACTCAATTTCATTAAGAAATTTTCAAAAAACCTAGCATATAAGTTAATCACTCCCCATAGAACCATCCAAGCAAAATGTCCAATCTGAAACAATCTAATCAGTTGGAATTTATTTATAACCACCCTCCCTACCTCTCCAAAAATTCAAAAAAAAAAAGGTTTTCAATGGTTCCCAATAACAAAATCACTTAACCATTCAACTACCAAAATCAACTAAATACATCATTTAGTACACTCAAGCAAAATTACACTAACAAACCAAAACAAATCACAGTATAACTATTAATTAATTCAAATTACCTCCCCATTCATACATTCCTAAACACCAACTAAAAACTTCGTCAATTTTTTTCCTTTACACTTTTCCTTAAACTATTAGCAATTGAATTGCTAAAAGAAACTCTGAATTTAACTACACCTTGAAATTCTCCCAATTTTTTACACCTCAGTTCAACCATTACAAAACAGAAGACCTGCAAGCCCACACACAGAGAAATAATAATAATAAAAAAAATCAAAATTGATCTCTTAAGACATTTACAATACAGGAACAAAACACAAATACTCTTTCATGCAATCCAGACCTTAATTTCTCCATATTTTTGTTCAACTATTACTAATAAAAACAACACGCATATACATACACCTACTCATTCAACAAAACCATTCTTTAATTTCTCAAAACTCTCTCTCCAAGCATCAATGGTTCCGAACACACAAACATCTCAGGAATTACTATTAAACTCTTAAACGGTTATAAAAACCTAACCTGACAGCAAACGAATTTCCATGATATAATTTCGCTAGCGAAATGAACAGTAATTTTGATTGCTTGGGAGTTGTAGGGCCTTATTTTCTATAAAATATCTTCAACGATCACAAATTACAGAAACACCACAAAATAAAACTCGAAAACTGAATTCACAGACACACAAAATCTACGACAAAAAGTCATAATCCACCAACTCCGCACCTGAATTTCGCTCCGGATCTCGGAAAAATCATAAAACCGTTTCCCAGGCAAATGCAGAAACTCTCCCCACTCATCTTCACCACTACCGTCACCTTTCCTTTTAGTCTGCAATAACTGCAAAACCAGCGGTCGCCGAGTACAAATCTCGTTTCCACGTGGCAAGAAATCTCTCCCAACAAGTGCTTCTAAAACACTCGATTTACCACTGCTTTGACTGCCTACAACTGCCACTTGCGGTAACTCAATCGTCGATTGACTACCTAACTGAGCAAATATATCTTGTAACTTGTTAACTATCGGTATCACCGATGATCCTAGCGGCGCCGCCGATGATAGCGACGGTGATGCTGGTTCCTCCGCCATAGGTTCTGGATCCAGAGAGAAAGAGATGGAATGTGATTGAAACCCTAGCCCTAGGGTTTTGGAGATTTCTAGAGATAGAAAATTATTTTTTATAGAGAGAGAAAATGATGGCAGTGAAGTGTTGTGTGTGATTGGATTTTTTGTTGGGAGGTGGGGCGTGGTGTGGTGTTTGAGTTTTTTTATTTTTTTATTTTTGTGTTTGAATAAGGCTACAATGAACGGTGGGGTGTCAAAGGGAGTTAACCTGCACTCCTCTGTGATGTTTTGTAAGGAAGTTTAAAATTTTAAATAGAGTTGGGTATTTATTTAATTAGATAGTCTTTGTATTTGCGGAATAATATGTTTTTTAAAGTAACTTTTAAGTTGTTTTTTTTTTAATGTTTTGAGGAGAATTTTATAGTGATTGAAGAGTACTTATTTATATTTTATTAGTTAAGGGACTCATTTTGAAAAAAATAAACATAAAAAAATTTCAATCACTCATCAAAATTGATAAGAATATTTTTATTTAGAATTTATTTTTTTTAGTTGTATCTTTTTATTTAGTTAAAATGACCTTAGAAATAACTAATAGAATCCCTAAACACCATAAAATTATTTTGATTTTAATATATTAATATCAAAAATTAAAAAAATTAAATTAAAACATTATTTTTTTCATATATTTTCAAATAAAATATATCAAGCATACATGGTGAAGTTTGAGTTTCAAATTATATTTGTTGGAGATGGACAACAGGATGATTTGGCTTTTTAATTTGCTAATAAAAAATAATTTTTTATTTTTTTTAATAGTTCTCAAACTAAGTTTGGACAAGTCACTCAAAATAATAAAAAAATAATTAAAACAATCAAGTTTGGTTGGATTAATTTCTTATTTCATTAACTAAAAACTTGATTGAAGTGAAATTCTAGTTCAAGAAATAGCTAAATTTAAAAAATAATGTTTGAAATTGTTTAAAAATATATTTTATTGGGAAAAAACTTTTAGGTTTTGACTTCTAGTGTAAATACTAGCAGTTATTTTTTAAAATATTTTTTATTTTAAAATGCATTAAAATAATATTTTATTATTATTTAAAAATTATTTTTTACATTAATATATTATTAATTTAAAAAAAATTAAAAATATTTTTTAACCACAGTGCCAAGCACTGCTTAATAACAGTTTATTTTGAAGCTTTTCTAACTTTCCAAGTATTTCTGCTTTAACAGCTCTTTTGACCAAACATTATTTAAAAAAAAAAAAAAAGATCACTACAAATATTGCTATGATCATAAATCTTGAATCATCGAGTCAACCCCGCATGACGGTATCGCACACCGATTGATGGAGCAATCGGGGCTACCTCGAGCATACTCTTTGAAGGTTTGTCGGGCATAGGGAATTTGTGGGGACAAGAATTCTGAATTCTAGAAAGTTTGCCTTTGGTTGGAAACCGATCACGATGGTTTTTTGATCTGTTTTTAAAATATTTTAAAAAAATTTAAATTTATTTTTTATTTTTTTATTTAAATTAATTTTTTTATATTTCAAATAATTTTATCATATGATATCAAAAATAGTTTTTAAAAATTAAAAAATATATTATTTTAATATATTTTAAATAAAAAAATACTTTAAAAATAATTAAGTTATTAAGCCCATCCAAAGCATAAAACTGCAAGTTCTGGGTGGGCTATCCTTTGCAATCTTTACTTGGGCTTTAACAGATCTTTGTTATTTTTGTTCAATTCCTTCTTAAAATATTTTTTAAATAAAAAATATTAAATTAATTTTTTTAATATTTTTTATGATTTTTACGTATTAATATAAAAAAATTTAAAAAAAATATTTTAATATATTTTCAATTAAAAAACACTTTACATTGTATTTTCAAACACACATTAAATCCATTAAAACTTATATTCCTTAAATTTTAAACTCAAATGGAATAATGGTTCAATTTGTTTTACGGTTCTAAATTATTTGGTTTTTGATAGTGCAACCCAAACCAATTTCTTATAATCTTATCGCCGAAAAAAGAAAAAAAAATTAAAAAAAAAAAAGAATCGCAAGGCTCATCATTAAAATCTGCCATTTATTGTAGTGAAAGAAGAGAAAAAAAAATACAATTTTTTTCATGCATTTTGATTATGAACCAATTGAATAAAAGTGACTATGAAGTGTTAGTTGGCTCAATTTCAAAATAAGATTGTTTTCTACAATAATATTTGGAATTTAAATAAAAAAATGCTTTCAGTTTTTTTTTTTTTTTTTGAGATCAGTGAATTGTTGTGACACGTGAGAGGGATCATAATGGATTCGTATTGATTCCCTTCTTTGGTCCCTGAGTTTTCTTTTGTTACTCGCTTTTTTTATTTAATGCTTTAATATTGCATTTATTCGAAGTTGGTCCTAATAATTTGTTTTTTTATGATTTTGTATGGAGATTTCACAGTCTTGATAAAATATTTTGTCACTTAGTTAATATTTAATTTGACAAAATAAAATTTAATGATTTAAAATAATTAAGTTTTCAGAAATCAAATTTAAAGCTTAGAAAAATATCTAGTCTCTTTTTTTTTTTTTTGGCTAATATCAGGGACTAATTGACAAGGTCATGAGAGGATTTTATGTTTTTTCTGTTCATTCAATTTTTATTTTATTTTATCTATTTATATTGATTTTATTTAAGATTTAACTTTGTAATTTTGTTTTACTTAACTAAATATTGGGTTGTTAAAATATCAAGGGAAAGTTCAAGAATTCAACTAATGTTCAATTTGACAAAATAAAATAAAATAATATTAATATAAATAATTAAGTGTTAAGAAATTAAAATTAAAACTAAAACAAATATAGTTAATTACTATGAACAGGCATAGCAACTTTGATGGCACGTGATTCACGTGTGCTAGTGTGTGGAGAAAATTCATTGATTTCAAGTGACGTGTGTAGATTTATTCTTCTTTGTAAATATTTTTTTTAGATCATCATGATTAATTTTTTTATAGATCATCATGATTAATTTTTTTATAAAAACTTGATTCATCTATTGTTGTTGTAATTTTTTATTAAATAATCAAATGAAACAAACTTATTAAATTCAATTGAGTTTATAATTCAAGCCATATTTATTTTTTAAAAAATTACTAACAACACCTGAATATTTTTTTAATATTAAAGAAAAATCTTCCTCTAGTTATCTAGTAAAAGCTAATTCATGAGCACCTATTCATTCATTCATTTCAAAATAAAATAAAAATAGATTAACTATTCTTGTGTGCTCAACTCAAATATATATATATATATATATATATATATATATATTTGGAAAGATGAAATTTGGATATTTTCCTCGTTCGTTGGAGTTTTTCCCAATCGAGCAAGCATGAAGTGGACTGCCGACCAACAAGCACAAAGTGGACTGCCGACCAATAAGCACGAAATGATACATTTGAGAAGGAAAAAGCATGATGCATCATTGTTTCAAAATCATTAGTAGGGGTGAGTATTCTCATCGTTTCGATGAAAAAAAAATATCATTTTGAATAATTACTCATTTTTCTTGTTTAATCATTTTTTTTCTTTTACTAGAATAGATACTTAAATAGAAAAAATTAAAAAAATCAATAACTTAAATAAATAAAATTAAAACTGTAGCATTCCAAAAAAAAAAATATTGGATATCAAATATGCAATTTCTCTATTTTGACCGATTTTTTTGGTCCTATCAGCACATAACAGCAGAGACTCATGTAGATCAAAAAAATTCAAAAGTATTTGTTAAAAGAAATGATTTTTTATAAATTATTATTTTTGATATTTTTAGATTATTTAAATATATTAATATCAAAAATAAATATAAAAATATAAAAATATTATTTTAATATATTTCTAAATAAAATACATTTTTAAAAGCAATCCAGTATAATATTAAAAAGGCTATAAGAAGCTTAGGACCGATTATATCTTCTTTTGAAAGATTTTCTGGTGTCGAATGTATATATATTCCGGATTCCGCAAGCATCAGTAAGTGGTAGAAAATCCGAAAGGAAGACCTCTGGGATTTGGCACTTTGCATGATGCCATGCAATGAACAGAAGAAACTCTATCCAATCTATGTATCTGATTAGCAGGACCTGGAATTGTAGATCCTACAAGTAAGAGTACATTTCTTGTATTGCCGATTTGAGGGACAAACTTTGAGAAAACAAGGAAAGAAAGGATTTATGTTGGTGTTTCCATTACTGGGCATGCAGACTGAATTATTGTGCTTGCACCATCCCTTTCATAGACAAATAATTTGCACAGAAATCCCTTACCTAGAGTCATCCAGGCTGCTCCCTTATCTTTGAGAGTCAGATGTTCAGAGAACACAGAAAATGTCAGTTCAACAGAAACAGAAACCAGAAGGTCTGCCATTATGAACCAAATAGTGAAGAGAAAAATTGGATAAGACCTCGGCAAACAGGTGAATCATGCATTGGAGCTTCCATTCAGGACGCAAAGACTAGAAGCTGTATGGAGTATCGAATCATACAGTAACAAGGAAGATGCAAATCAAGTACTGCTAGAACTTGCTATACTGGACTACAACATCGTTCAATCAGTCTACCAAAGAGATCTTCGCGAGACATCAAGGTCACTCCAAGACCAAAATTTCTTGTTCTTACCAAGGTCTAGGAAACAATAAATCAAGAGCAGTACTCAGGTCAATTAGATTGCCATTCATGGAAATAATTTTCCTCGCCTGCTGTGCCACTCAGGTGGTGGAGACGTGTTGGTCTTGCAACAAAGTTGCATTTTGCTAGAGATAGGTTAATTGAAAGCTTTGACTGGGCTGTTGGTGTTGCGTTCGAACCTCAATGCAGTGATTGCCTTAAATCAGTAGCAAAAATGTTCTCCTTTGTAACCATCATCGATGATATCTATGATGTTTATGGTACTCTGGATATGAGCTGGAGCTATTTACCTGTTGAGAGGTTTGTACTGAGAAAAGAATTACCCTCTCACCAATTTGGTTTATTTTGTTGTCATGATGCCAATCGTTTCATTTTTCTCCTTATTTCTTGCTGTCTCAGAAGGGATGTTCATTCAATCAATGATCTTCCGGATTATATGAAGCTGTGCCTCCTAGCTCGATGTAACACTAACAATGAGATAGCTTATGAAAATCTCAAGGAAAAGGAGGAAAACATTCTGTCATACTTAACAAAAGCGGTATGGTATAAATATACAGAGTCTTAAATCTGATTACTGATTATAATTTGCAGAAAAAATTGCACACTTGCAATTTTCCTGTGCTAGCAGATTTCGGTTCTAATCTATTCTTTCTTAAAGTGGGATGATGCATTCCTTCAAGAAGCAAAATGGTTGTACGATAAGCCACACCAACATTCGATGACTACTTTGGAAATGCTTGGAAATCGTCTTCAGGGCCTCGTCAACTAGTTTTTGCCTCTTTTGCAGTAAGTAAGAACATAAAAAAAGAGGAGTTTGAGAACTTACAAAAGTATCATGCTAATGATGTTGCGGTTGCTTTTCAAATAGCTTTTCGTGCCAAAATACATGCTAATGATGTTTTTTTATTTTTTAAAAATCATTTTTGACATCAGCACATCAAAATTATTTGAAAACACTAAAAACATATTAATTTGAAGTTAATAAAAAAATAAAAAATTTTTAAATTTTGTCAAAAGCGCTTTTGAAACGCAAAAACAAACAGGCCCGATCAGTTGGCCTTCCTACATCTTTCGTCTTTGCAGGGATTTGGCTTCAGCAAAAACTAGATTACTATGTGTCCATTCTCTAATTTTTATGACAATGGTCTCCCTACGCAGCCAAAAACTAGATTGATTAGGATTAAAGTAAGGGTGACCAGGCTATGATGTGAGAAAGAGCTCCATCAATTTCCATAAGCTATAGACACTACAGATTTGGTTTTGACTGTGGGATCCTAGAAGCTGTAC
>Ga0325414_1005830_pt1 | contig 13029 bp, 4 predicted proteins | sample PopdelMetagenome_8_FD_206183 | JGI IMG/M metagenome (GOLD analysis project Ga0325414, IMG submission 206183) | Populus deltoides microbial communities from Bellville, Georgia, United States - Leaf-PdKOR-R3 | ecosystem: Host-associated > Plants > Phyllosphere > Phylloplane/Leaf | place: USA...
AACAAACCATGAAAAGGAAGCAGAAGGGTAGCATCCCGAGACCAAGAACTTAGAGAAATCCAACGTGTTACGTGTGAAGGTCCAAATTTATTTATTAAAATAAAAATAAAAACTAAAGTATTTATTATTGTGGTCGGAGAATGGCAAATTGGCAATGAAATGACATAAAGAGGCATAGAGCATCATCTCCTTAAAGAGGTGAACAGAAGCTAATAGATGGGAGATTTGCTTGCTGATTGACGTCCACATTATCTTATTTCCAGACGTCTGATCCTTCACTAGTTGTACCCGAACCTATGATATTGGTTCTGATAACTTATTATATTTATAAATATTTAAGCTTTACTTGTAACTTAATTTAAAGATATTAGATCTGTTATCTCGCTATATCTATATGTATTTAGATTTGATATATAATTAAACTTAAAAATATTGGAATTGACATCTCACAAGCTTATATGTATTTAAGCTCAACGCGTATCTGAACCTAATAATATTAGATCTGACAACTCGTCACTCAAAGATATTGAGTCTGACAACTTGTTAAGACCATATATAATTAGATTTAGCGCGTAATTGAATTTAAAGATATTGAATCTCACATCTTGCTAAACTCATATGTGTTTGGGCTCAGCGCGTACCTGAACCTAAAGATGTTAGGTCTGACATTTCGCTAGACCCTACAATTATTTGGGTTTAATATACAACTGAACCAAAGAAAATTGGATATGGAAGCAATCCAGACCACACAAAGTCTAAATATATTAAGTCTTGTTTATTTTTACGTTTTAAAAATATTTTTGAAAAAAATTAAATTTTATTTTTATTTTTTATTTGCTTGAAATTAATATTTTTTAATGTCTTCATATTATTTTGATGTGTTAATATTAAAAATAACTTTTTAAAAATAAAAAAATATTATTTTAATATATTTTTAAATAAAAAATATTTTATAAAACAATCACTACAACACTCTCCTACCAAACATAAGTTATGACCTTAAATTTAACCCTTTTAAGACCGAAGTTTAAGCAAGAATAACTTATATACAGTACATCTGTTCATAAATGTAATAATGGAGATGGATCCAAGGAAGCCACGTTTTTCGCGTAGTTCTGTTATCATTGAAGCGACAGTTCTAACAAGGGAGCTGAAAATTATTATAATAAAGTAGTGTCCAAGTTGGTGATTATGTCTATTTATAATAATCAATTAGGAGACTCATTTTCCCCCAACCAATTAGTTAATTCTGTCTTCTTTATCACGGGCAGGCCTTAATCACCATGAATAAGACTACATTAAAAACATGGAAGGCTTGCTAATCATGATTACTCATTATTATTCTATAATAAACATGAGGCTATGGTTGCGCCACCTATGAGGAAATTCGTGATTGTGATACACTAAGAATCCAGACCAAGCAATTTACTGGCATGTTCTCTTTAAATATGAAGCATTAGCTTCCCACATAAGCAGTTCACTGATTAATGAGAAAGATGTAAGATTAGTTTATCATAAAATAATAACGAGTTAGGTTTTCAATTTGTATTTTTTTTTAGAAATTACTAGGTTGAATTTTATAAATTTAAAAACTATTGAAGATTTATATTATCCTCAACTTTAAATCTTGTAAAATTAATTAAAATATATACAAGCTGATCCAAACACCACCAATATTAATATATATATATATATATAAAAAGAAGCTAAATTACAATTTTGAGGCTGTTCTAGCAAAGGGAATGAGCTCAGGAGTCATGAATTGAATCTTCATCACATTTTCACATGTTCTTGTGTCTGCGTCATGAGAGAAATTGGGGGGTTGTGATGGTGAAGGGTGTGGGTCCCTGAGCCCAATAGCCCAAGAAAAGTCATGATAATGCAAGCAATGGTCCCCTGGTTTCACCATCAAATAACCATTTTCACTTCGACGCGGGGACACGTTAAAGAGAGTGAATTTTGGTGCAAGAAATTCTGACATAAGAAGAAGCAGATAGGCTATGAGTGGCGATGCTTGACTTTTAGTATTGATCCCATCCCATAACCTGAAAGTTTACGTCCGCTAAAAGTTTAAGATATTAAATTAAAATAATTTTTTAATATGATATTAGAATTTTAATAATTAAATAATTACAAGTTTTAATCTTATTATTTTTATTTATTTAATATAAATTATGTATAAGATAGTTTGAATCTATACAAGTTTAAAGTTCAAAGAGTTTTCATTTAAGAGAATATATTAAAAAAAAACTTAAGTTATTAGATTGAGATGTTGTTTTAACGTATATTATCTCTCGAATTATTAAGAAAAAGTTAGAAAAAAAAATTATAAGGTTTCCACATGTCACAATTTACAACATTTTGCACTTAAACTTTCATTCATCGAGACATTGATTTGGATGGCAAGTAATTTTGAGAGATTTTTCCATACAAAAATTAAATAGAGATGGCTGTTTAAAATCCCATTAAGAACAAATCTTGTTTTTATATATAAAAGTTAATAATAATTAAAAAAAAACCTCTACCTAAAGATCAAAATGTTGATAGAGTGCCAAGTTGTTCTTCACTTGAAGGGTGCTAGCCTGATTAACATGAAAAATAAGATGCACCGATGGAGTCTAACGTGGATGCTTATCTAATAATCTCTAGCATTTAAATATTCCATGGATAGCATGAGGTTTCTTACGTTTCCGTGCAAGGATAGAATAGCTTCCGACGTGTTGTATTAAAGATCATTTGAAAACGTTCATCAATTCGTATTTTTAAATTTTTGATTTTTTTTAAATTAATATTTTTTTAGTATTTTTAAATCATTTTGACGCGCTGTAATAAAAAATATTTTTTAAAAAATAAAAAATATTATTTTAATATATTTGTAAGTTAAAAACATTTTTAAAAACAACTGTAACCATACTTCTAAACACATCCTAAGTCAAATTCTAGAAGTTATAATTTTGTTATATTGATAATATATTTTTTTTATTAGTTTTAGTTTTCTCTTAATTTTTTAACTGTTAAACATAATTTATTTTCTAATGTACAAAATACATCAAATTTATAGTAGATAAATAATATATTTTGCTCAAGTGTTGTGTGAAATTAGAAAGAAATTACCCTGTAACAGTCGAAACAATTAATTGTCAATTGTTCAATGTGGACCGATGGTGTTTTTAGGATTAGTATTTCAAATAATTTAAAATCAAATAGTTTAAAATGAGCATGACAATATTTTTTCAAGGTGTGAGTATATTTCTGCTTTTAATTGTGTTTGGTCAATTTGCACTTGAGATTTATTAAGCCATTTTGTTTTTTTTTTCTTGTATTATCCTCTCTCCCCAATTGGGTTTTTATTGAATTAAGTTGGGATAAAATTTGAAATAAAATTAAAAAGTTAGTAGAAAAACATGAATAAAATTGAACTAGAAAGGAAAAACACATAAGAGTTAACAGAGAATTATAATCTAAATTGAAGAAATATTAAAAAAGCATGGACTAAATCTAATGAAAAGAGAAAAAATGTTTGACACATGTAACACACATGCCAACATACGAGGAACGATGTCGTGTTTTTGCGGCACACGCAATGTTTAAATTCAAGAGTTTTTACCAAGATTTTGAATTATAGTCTAAATTCAACAGTTTTTACCAAGATTTATTCTAATTAATATCTTACATTTTAAGATTCAAGGTATTTCATGAATATTTATTTTCTTTTTAATTTAAAAGGCGGACCTTGAGATATGAGTTTCTAAACTAGATCTCACCAATCCAAGCATTCCAGTTTCCTCAAAACCCTTTTTCACCATTTGAAATTTCTCTTTTTAACAAGATTTATTCTAATTAATATCTTACATTTTAAGATTTAAGATATTTCATGAATACACACATAACTTTTTAGACAACAAATATGATACAAATAAGAAGTAAATCTATTCACTAATAATAGTGAAACACACAAAATAATAAAATAATAAATAATAAAAAGCAATAAAGTTTTATATCTGTTTGTTTTTGTGGTGGCTACTGCATTAAATTAAAATCACAAAATTATATTGTTGGTTAGCATGTTAACCACACTTTTAAACACAATATGCACTGACACTCCATGAGATAGTTGATTTTCTACTGTCCAAAATAATTCTTTCATTGCTTCACTTGTCTCTTCTCCCATCCATCTTATTACTCTCCTCTCCATTATTCCTCCTTCCAATCTCTTCACCTCCCAAACTTTCACAAATTACCAAATCTCTTTCTAATTGTTAGATCTTATAATCATTTTTTTTTGTCAACAAATCATTCAAACACCCAAAAGATTACCAATTCCTAACCCAAATCTCTTTCTTAAACTCTAAACCATGCACTAGATCTGCCTCCCTGCTTTATTCTTCTTGGGTTCCCATGCTTCGTAACCTAAAAATTATTAACAACACGCTATATAATTAACACCATCTACAAGGTAATCTCTTTTTTTTTAATTGCATATTTCAAAAACTTCATGTAATTAAAACTTCCAATGTTATCCAAAATCATTCCCTTCTTCTTTCTTTTTTTCTAAATTTATGTGTTTTGTTTTGTTTCAGGAACCATAGATCTAACATTGTTTTCTCCTAGAATGCACAAAGAAACCTTGATTCTCTCTGTTTTGGTCCGTCTCAGACTACAAGACTGATGATCTTTTAATCTATTCTTTTTTACATGTTTTAAAGTTGTATTGAAAATGGAAAAAAAAATCTGAAGACGTGTTCCTGTTTATGTTCATGCAGCATGGTCACTATATATGTCCAGATTTGCATTTTGTTTAAATGTTATACACTAACATTTTGGATTGTTATGCATTAAGCATTTCAATCTACTCCATGGCTAACTTCAACGTTTCTTAAAAGTCTTTTCCAAATGATCATGAATCGTTGTAAACAACCTAATTTTTCAATTATTATTTCTACAACACTTTTTCACCATTCCACATTTCTTTTATGTCTTTGGCAAATGAATATGTAACAAAAACAGCACACAATGCTAACATTATTTTCCTATAAATCATCACATATCGTTTGTATATTAACAGTTTAATTATATTGCTTTTAGGAAATTAACTTATTAATTGCATGTTAGAAAAACCATTTTAACCGAGAACATGTAAGATTCTCAATTGCAAGATAAGACATGTTTGACTAGAGAGATGCTCCACACATTTTATGACATTTGTATCAAAACAATTGAGAAAGGCATGCGACCGAACACACATTTTGACAAAGTTAGATGAGAATATGTTATCAGTAGCTTTAAAGAGCAGGTAGGCCATGCATTAACAAAAGTAAAATTGAAGAATAAGTCGAACAAAAAAAAAAAGAGAATATAAAAGAAGTTGATTTTCAAAACAAGAGTTGTGTTGCACGTGGATGAACGATGTGGGGTTTCAAGGAGTCGTCACCTAGTTGTTTCGTTCAGAGTCACTAGGAGACCTGAGTATATTGGTCTTATCAGAAATTCTAGGATAAGAAACTGATTCTGACCAGGAAAGGTATTAGCACCCTTAACGCCCCTTAACTGATGTAAGCTGCATTGTGTGGTTTTCATGTGATTTAAAGGTTTTGATGAGTTCCTAACCGATAGTCAGTCTATGGCTAAATTTTTTATTTACTCTTATAAATAACTTTGGCATTTCGAATTTATTATAGGCTCGTATGTGCAGATAAATTCTTATGGGAAGGGTTCTTGCAGGTGCCCTAACAGAGTTCAACCATCATGGAAGGCGAAAGAGTTTTCTACAACTCATGTATTGTGGTAAATATTCAGAATAATTTTGAGAATTTTCTAATCAATTTCTAGTATTTAAATATCAGCCTACTTGTATGTCTAACATTTATACTAGAATATTGACCATTCATTCTTGTGAATTAAAAAAAAAAATAAAGGAGTTATTGAAATATTAGCTAGGTTCTCATGAATTTAATAAACTGATTATTATATCAAAAAATAAATGCAAATATATTCTCTTATATATAAAAAATGCTAAAACTCACTATATATTTTTATTTCTTTTTAAATATGATTTTTCTTTATATTTGTTTTGAGAAACTTGGTCATATGCATACCAAATAAAAAACATTGCACTATACAGTAAACATAAGGTTATGAATCTAGTAAGCCTAATGGACTTCACTTTCAAATTTGTAAAAGTATAGCTTCCGAGCTTCAAATCTTCAATAAAATAGACTTATACTGCTGTTTTTCTTTTTTCTTATCTCTAAAGCCACTAGGGACAAACCTTTGAACCTTTAGTTCACTACAAGATTTCACAGTTTTCCCGACGGACATATTCCGTCGGTGTGTGATTAGAAGTTCGTTGGTGATTTATTTACCGACATCCTCACTGACGGATTACGTCCGTCGACTTTACTTTTGTCGGTGATTCCCCATTTCGTCACTATATCGGTCGGCAAAACAAAAAAACCATTTGCGGATGGTTTTACAGACGGAATTTGCGCACCAAAAAAAAAAGATTCCTGCTTGAAATATACCGACGGATTTTTATTCCATCGGTGATATCTTGATTTATCGACGGCTACGTCCCGTTGGTAAATCTGTCGGTAAGTGTATGAAATACCGACTGAATATATCCGTCTGTAAATTGCCGACGGATTAATTCCGTCGGTAAAACCCTTGGTAATAGTATTTTCTAAATTTGTTTTTAAAAAATTATTTAGAATATATAATATAAAACTATATAAATTAATGGTAATAAAAACCAATTATGCAAATAAAATTTATATTAAACATCAAAAAAAAATCAAAGTTAAATAATATTCATTCCAAACTGAATATGTTTCAAAAAAAAAATATTAAATGAAGTTTTAAAGGTAAATAATGTTTATTACAAATTAATATAAAGGTGGAGCTGGAGGAGGAAGAGGAGATCCTGGAGGAGGAGGCTGGTGGTTATACGGTCAACAAGGATTAGGCGCACATGTTCCACTATGTGTTGCCATGTTCATGACCATTTCGCGAAGATGTTCACAAGCCGCTTTTTGTTGTTCATACTCCGCTTTTTGTTGTGCTTGAGACGTTTTGATTTGCTCAGACTCTGCTCTTTATTGTGCATGAGATGCTTTGAGTTGTGCATACTCCACTGATAGGTGGTCGTATTTGTTGGTGAGCTGAGCCGTGTGTTGCTGCAAGGCCACGAAGCCCTTAGATTGGGAGCTCCCAATGGTTGAAACACTACGGGTCGACCGCAAGTTGTCGGCCGTAGTGTTGGAGAGCCTGTAAACCTGATTTTTATCGGGTCGACCTGACAATCCAACCTCCATCCACAAATCCGGATCGAATTCTGGATGGGTCAAAAAATCATCTCGGTATCTCTCATTCAACCGATTATTATAGATCTCCTGAAAATAAAAAAAGTAATCATCATATTCAATTCAATAAACTTAATAACTTACAAAATAAAATGGTTGAACAAACATACCATGAAATGTTGAGCATGGTTATCAATGAACTGTTGCGCCCCCTTTTGGCGGTCTTGACTTCGCACGTGCGTCTTCACAAACAGCTCCATCGGGCTCGGCTCACGTCTAAGAGACGCGGCCTATAATGAAAAAAGATATATTAACAACAACTTAATTTAACGATATATTTCATTTAAATTAATCTTACCATCCATTTCGTATGTGCAGCAAACGGAACGGAGCCGCTAGTGTGCGTTGTCACCGAGCCATGAATTGGCCGATTCTGGTTGCCAGCACCGAACTGTGAGCGTCGTGTAACCCCTCAGACGTCACGTGCTTAAGATAGTGCGGCCATATATCTTCCGGGATGTATATCGATTTGAAATCCCTCCAAATCGCAACATTGTTCCAGCCTTGGAAACCCCTATCCCTTACGGTTTTTTTTGCCTGTTTTTGTGCTTCATACCAAAAATCATGCAACCTACTTCATGCAACCAAAAATTACATTTCGAAACATAAATTTTTGTCTAAAAAAATCTTGTATCGTTTTCGATCTTACCTAGTTGCCGCGTGATTTTTCCACACCCTCCTCACAACAGTGTTATGCTCACTGTCCCAGCAGAATTTGTGCTGTGTATAAATAAACAAGTTTAAATAAAAATAATAATTTATTTACAATTATATTAATAATTTATTAGAAATAAGCTGAAAATTATAAATTAACACCAACCTGAAATCTGTCAAACCATGCATTGATTTGAGGCATCCATTCAGGATGTTTGGATATCTGACTCCATTGAAACAATGGAATCTCCATCGACGATTTAAACGTCAATGATATTACTCGGGCGACCTCAATGTTTGTGAACCTGAAAAGAAATGAAATAAATTAAATAGTGATTACTTCATAAATTATGTTGTAATTTTTTTTTAAAAAAATAAAACCTTAACAAACTTACATTGAAAGGTCGTCCTTCCACTGTGCCTCGTACTTGTGGGAAAATTGATTCCGCTGCGAAGGCACCCCGCCTCTGCGCTGTGAAGTAGCGCTGGAAGAGGCAGCACCGGTTGACGGCGCAGGTGGTGTAGCTGCCTCTTCTTGAAATATCATCATCGCTGCTAGACGAACTAGCTGCGACCGTACGTGAGCGACCAGCTCTGGATTTCATTCTACGCATCTACACAATTTTATACAAATAATTATATAATTAAATTCAAATGTTAAAAAAAAATTCAATAGCACCTCCCCTATACTGGATACTACCCAAATCCACAAACCTGCACATATTAACAAAAGCCACAACCAATTGACCCAATCTATACTAATTATTCCAACATATTCAATTACTAATCCTAAGGTAAATTCAACATTAAGAATTACAATTCAACAAATTATTCAATAATTATGCCAATACAACAAAACAATAAATTAAAAAAAAACTCTAGAATAACAATCAAAATAAATGGAAAAAATTAAACACAAATCATGCAATAATAAAGTAAAATTAATAATTATTCCAACATATTCAATTACTAATTCTATGGTAAATTCAACATTAACAATAAATATTCAACAAATTAACTAATAATAATTATGCCAATACAACAATAAAAAATATTCAATAAATTAAAAAAAACTATAGAATTTAGCAATGAATTATGCAAAAAAAACTATAGACTTTATCTACATTACAAAAAATACACCAAAACAAAAAAAATAACCAAAAAAATAGCAAAAAAAAACCATTAAAGTAAAATGAAATAGAGGAAACACTAACCTTTTAAACTGATGGAGATTCACGATAAAAAAAAAAGCTTAAGATCGCCTGAAGAACGGAGAGGAAAAGAATGGTGAAAAACTGAGGAGAAGAGAAAATGAACTGGAGAGGCGGTCGGAGGAGGTTAAAAGCCAATTTTACCGACGGATTCACCGACGGATATAAAATTAATTATTATTTTAATTTATTCCGTCGGTGATGTGTTAAAAATCCGTCGGTAAATTTTGAATTTCGCACCAAAATGTTTAATTGCCCTCCATATTTTTCGCAGTCTGTCGGTAAATCCGTCGGCAATTTGACGCGGTCAGAGATGTATTTAATGCACAACCCTTTGGTATTCGCGCAGTCCGTCGGTAATTGTGTCGGCTATAAATTCGTCAGTGTGTCTGTCGGTGATGTGGTGGCATTTCAAGTAATTATTTTTGAACTCTCTGTGAAATACCGATGGACTTACGTACATCGGTATGGCCGTCGGTGATGTGGTGGCATTACCAATAATTGTTTTCGAACTCTCTGTGGAATACCGACGGACGTACGTACGTCGGTGTGGCCGTCGGTGATGTGGTGGCATTACCAGTAATTGTTTTCGAACTCTCTGTGGAATACCGACGAACTTAAGTCCGTCGGTGTTGCCGTCGATGATTTGGTGGCATTTCAAGTAATTATTTTTGAACTCTCTGTGAAATGCCGATAGACTTAAGTCCGTCGGTGATGTGGTGGCATTTCAAGTAATTATTTCATGTCACAAAATATATCATCCATGATCAATAATTATTTCAAGTAATTATTTCGTAATTGTGGCATTTCAACTAATTATTTCAAGTAATAAATATTTTGTGTTTCAAAATATATCATCCATAATCTAAATTACATGAAAAAAAGGGTTTTACATAGGGCTTCATTTTGGTAGTTAGTCAGAATTTTCTTCTTCTTCGTCATCAATTGAATTGTCATCACCTTCATCGCAATCTTTAATATGAATATCATCTTCTTCATCGATATTTGCTTGTCCGTTAGAGCTCAAAACAAAATTCAACTCCTCTACGTCAACATCAACAAGACTATCATCGAAAACCTAAAAATTTAAATTTTCTTCCAATTCAATCGAAGGAGCAACTCGATATGGTTCAACCACCTCACTAACTTAAAATACTTCATCTCGCACACTTGTGTCTTTGTTCTTATCCTGAACAACCTCGACATGACCCCGGGTTTTCGTTTTTAAAATGGACAACCAATCCACTCTTGATCGATCCTTTCTAAATGAAGGGATGTATGTGTAATAAACTTGTTGACATTGCTTTGCGAAAACAAAGACATCGTTTATGTTGCGGAGTCTAGCTTTTGAGTTGATTTCAACCAGACCATAGTGCGGATCAACTCTGATTCCTCTGTCAGTCGCGTCATACCAATAGCATTTGAATAAAAACACTACATTCTGCTCGTTATGATATTGCAGTTCGACGACCTCTTCTAATCTACCATAGTAGTCAACTTCTAACTCACTACTAGTGGATCCCTTAACACAAACACCGCTGTTGTATGTCTTTCTTCCTTGCCCATATTCTTCAGTATGGAAAACATATCCATTGACAAAATACCCGTTGTAGCACTTACATTTTCTTTCAAGCCCCAGGCTTAGTGAAGACAATGACTTAGGTGCACTCCTTCCCATTTGATAAACCTTGTATGTAATGTACATCGATAAACAGTAAATGAACGAGAATCTCGTAATGACATACATATGTACAGTAATTTTGCAAGTTAGAATGAGTTTGTGATAGTGCTTACATGTGTTCTAAACCACGTGGCAAACTGCTCATCTTGTAATTGAAAGATCTGGGATTCAGTCAGCTGTGAGTTATTGGAGAGCAAATATTGTCGATGTTGCCTGCAAGTGATAATGAGTGTATGATATTACAATATATAATTAACAGTATATTACTAACAAAGTTTAATTAGTATAAATTTACTGAATAAAAGGTCTCAGCTCATCACAGTTAAATTAAACATAGTTGTGTGCTTGTTTGAACTCTATTTCCGACAAATATCTTCCTCTTACGGTATTTTTAGGTGTGGGTCGTCCAGTATTGGAGAATATTGACAAGTTCCCATTGGAAGGCACTTCACCGCCATCATCATGCCGTGGAACGTGATTGATTCTTGTTCTCAGATTAGGTTAGAAATAGTACGAGATAAATGTTGAAATCTCCTCAACAATATAGACCTCACATATCGAAGCCTCAACATGCGCCTTGTTCTTAACCTTTTTCTTGAGATTAAACAAGTACCTGCATTGAAATATTAATCAAGTATTTTCAATTAAGAAAAACATATAAAATACTTTTAAAATATTAATCAAGTATTTTCAATTAAGAAAAACATATAAAATACTTATATATATGAATTACATTGCAACTATAATATCTAACCGTTCGAATGGGTACATCCATCTATATTGGACCGGTCCTCCAGCTTTTGCCTCGAACGGTAGATGTATAGGGAGATGCTCCATTGAGTCAACAAATGATAGAGGGAATATCATCTCAAGTTTGCATGGTGTCTCGACGATATTCGTTTGAAGCCTCTCAATGTGATCAACATTCAACTTGGTGGAGCATATATCTCTGAAGAAATGACTAATCTCCGTGAGTGCATCCCATATTCCCTTTGGCAACAAATCATGAAAAGCTAATGGGATGGGTGTTTGCATAAACACGTGGCAGTCATGACTCTTCATTCCATACAATCTGCAGTCCTCTATATTAACCAGCCTTGATATGTTCGATGCATGTCCATCCGGAAAACGCAGACTCTTAAGCCATTTGTAGACTAGCAGTTGTGCGTTTTTCTCTAACACGAAGCTTGCTCTTGGTTTTGCGACCCGTGACTCATCATAAACCAACTCCATATTTTTACGGTTACAGTATAAAGCTATATCCAATCTAGCCTTGATGTTGTCCTTTGTCTTCCCCTTCACATCCATGACGGTGTTGAAAATGTTCTCAAACATGTTCTTTTCAATGTGCATGACGTCAAGGTTATGGCGGAGCAGATTGGTCTTCCAATAAGGAAGCTCCAAAAAGATACTTCGCTTTACCCAATTATGGGTCAAACCAAAACCAGGAAACTTTTGCTTACCTGATTGAAGGCCAAACACAATGTCACCGTACTCTGAGACAACATCATGCAATTCTTCACCAGAAAGACGCGGGGATGTAACATCTTTTTCAACTCTGCCAATAAAGAAATCTTTTCTGTTCTTTTTGTACCTGTGATGAAGTGGCAAGAAGCGACGATGACAGTCAAAAAAAGAAGCTTTACCTCCATTTGCTAGCGTGAATGCCTTGTTGTTTTCCATGCAGTATGGACATGCGAGTTTCCCATGCGTGCTCCAACCAGAAAGCATTCCATAAGCTGGAAAATCATTGATAGTCCACATCAATGCCACCCTCATAAGGAAATTTTGTTTCCTCGATATATCATAAGTCAGAGCTCCGGAGGACCACAATTGCGCCAACTCATCAATCAACGGTCGAAGACAAACATCTATATTCCGCCCTGGGCTTCTTGGACCGGGTATGACAGTAGATAAAAACATGAACTCCAGCCTCATACACATTCCCGGTGGCAAGTTATAAACTGTGAGTATGACCGGCCAACAAGAATAAGGAGCAGCAAATGACCCAAATGGGTTGAATCCGTCTGTACACAACCCAAGACGCACATTCCTTGATTCAGCTGAAAAGTGAGGATGAACACTGTTAAAGCGTTTCCACGCTTCGCCGTCAGAAGGATGAACC
>Ga0325414_1005831_pt1 | contig 13028 bp, 7 predicted proteins | sample PopdelMetagenome_8_FD_206183 | JGI IMG/M metagenome (GOLD analysis project Ga0325414, IMG submission 206183) | Populus deltoides microbial communities from Bellville, Georgia, United States - Leaf-PdKOR-R3 | ecosystem: Host-associated > Plants > Phyllosphere > Phylloplane/Leaf | place: USA...
TTTTTTTTTAATTTTTTTAATTAGTTTTTCTCTGTTTAGTTTTTCAATTAATTCCCTTTCAATTTATCACTCAGTTTGTTTGTTTTTCACCCCTAGTACTGTATCCCCATTAATTCTTTGAGAGTTTTCTCTTTCGACAGTTTTACGATATTCCAGAGCAACGTTTTACACATTGCATTCCCATGGAATTTTGCAATTCAATGCGGGGAATACGTACGTACACACTCAAGGTACGTTAATCAAGATATTATTCTTCATGGAGATGACTCCTTAAGATTCACAGAAACTAATTCTTGATATTGAAGTTCATGTCTTCAAGAAGATCTGCACATTGCTTTCTTAACGCATCTTTAAATTTGATCTTCATCAACTTGTTCTGCCCTAAATATAAATATATATGCGCTGCCTAACGTGTTCGAAGGAAAATGTTGAAGAATCTCAGCCCTTTAATTTGTTTTCAATTATAACTGATGAATGCATGCAGCGATGTATCTCTCACGCATTTTCCCTGATCTTGCCATCCTTTAAAATAGAATTAGATTCTTCGATAAATGAGAATTCTTAATTGAATTTTATGTACCCATTTTCTGCGTCTCACGCAATAGGGTTTGTTTCACCTTAATGTGGGATAGTTTTTCAAGAAAGTGCTTATTCCGTCCAGCGATAATTAATCAATAAAGAGCATCCCAAAGCTTATTTCCTCACGACACCCGTCGCCAACTTGCGGTTGAGAATATGAAAAATGATTACTCTTTTTTTTTTTCAAATTAATTAGAGAAATTATCAAATATATACATTTGAAGTTTCACTACATTAGTCTTTAATTATTCAATATATATATATTAGAGTTAGAGAGAGCGTGGGAAATGGAATGATTTGCATGGATCAAGAATTTGGCCCGTGGGACGGCGAAGCAGCGGTATTAATTTCTATTATATAGTTTGCCACGGATATACTGAACACCGAAGCTGGCCAATGAGACACGGTCTCCCGCCACAGCTGGCACAGACAGTGAAGATCGATCCGCGTGCTTTGCTGAAGAATCAGACTCGGCTTAACTTGAGCTCACCTAAACTAGGGTTAAGCTTTACTTTCATTTATTAGAAAAAAACGATATATTAATTTTAAAAATGCATATGAATGGTTGGATTATAATACTAAAAAAAAAGACTCAATTGTTTTTTAAATTCACTTATAAGTTCCACTAGTCTAACGATCTTTTTCCTTATTATATTTCTTTAATATGTAATATTATTCATAAACTAGCACACCCAATTGACAAAATAATAATTTATTATATATTTATATCATTTAATTGGTATAGACTGTACTTCATGCATTAATATTTCACATCTGGGGTCAGGAAAAATACAAAAAGAAATTATTTATAAACACATCAATTTAAGGTATAGATGACAAAGATCTTAATTATGTCACTGCGAAAAAGTTGAATTGAAATTAAAATACTTCCGATATCCTTATAGAGTACAAAGAATCATGCTTCAGGTGACTCATGCAAGATCCATTTCATCATTGAATGGTACTCTACCAGACCGAATTTGAGTTTAGTGTGCATTAAGCCTTGATTAAAAACTGGATTAGAAAAGAAAACTTGAGAGTCTATTGGGCTGAGCCCGATCACCGAAACATGGGGCCTAGTGTGGAACCTTTAAAGCAAAAGGAAGGATTCAGGAACCGCCTTTGCTTTTGAAATTAGCAAAAAAAGATGCCTCGGTTTTGAAAATGTTGATGCTCATCCACGTCAGTGAGTCCATGGTGCCTTGGAAGTCTCTTGTTCGTGGGACCCGTCCGCTCATCTTTCTCGGCTGTGCTGACCGATCATCTTGATCAAATTCCGCGTTACTTACAGGCACCGCACCCCCGGTTTATCTTTCTTGGCCATGCTTACCGATCATTTCTTGAATTTACTTATGTGGAACATAACAGTTCTGCAGCCATCAAGTCAGGATGACCGAGTGGTTTAAGGTGCCAGACTCAAGTTCTGGTCCTCGAAAGAGGGCACCAAATAAAAGTTGCCATCCACACAACATGGTACAAAATAGAATTTGTGCAGTGGCAACCACGATGTTACCCAATGATACAAAAGCTTTGGACAATCCACGTCCGGAATATTCATAGAGCACATGCTAATTTAATTGATGAAAGAAAAGTGACAGTCCATGTTGAATATAAAAAAGTTGAATGCTTTTCATTCGGAGGTTCTTACATGGCACAAAAGTTTGATTCAGACATTCTTTATGTAACCATGCTGGCTATGATTTGTAAGGGTTTTGTGTCTTTCCCATCCAGTTCAATTTCGAATGAACCCCGGAGAGCATCCACAACGAGCACACTAAGCTACAAGGAAAATAATGTGTTTATGGCAACATATAATTTTTTGCTAATCTTTCTACATTGTACTAGTACGAGCAAAAAGATCAGGATACGTTTCCTGTAGATATAATTGCTGAAGTTTACTGATCATATTCTGTCTACAAGTCATCAAGATGATTTCTTCTCTCTGCTAAGCATGAAAAGCTGCTTCTACTTTAAAAGATCGTGCTGATAATTAGTCAAACAAAGCAAAAGGAAAGACTAATTAACTAACTTATAAGTGACCAATATATTGCAATTAAGTTGCAATTACGTGGTAATCGATTATGACACAAGGGTGTCAAAAAAGCTAGCCAGTATTCACAAAAGTGGAGCAGTTGTTTGTTAATATATATAAGGATAAGGATTAGATCATAGGCCGCGAGATCAACAGGGTTATTTTGTTTTGCGGATGATGTTTGTTGAAAATCTTTAGCTGCCAAAGTAAGTGCTTTGACCATGCAAGACTTGTTCACAGGCATTTTATGGGTATTAATATACGTGCTGACAAGCAAAAGTGGAATGTCTACTCTGAAAGTGTTTGGGGTTTGCTGCCATAGTCGTTACCATGTGCTAAATTACAAGAAATTTCCCGAGGCATTTCCATACTAGGCCCTGTATCTTCTAGACAAGAAAACATGTCCAGTCAGATTAATTAGTAGTGCTTGGTACACTCCTTGCTGCGTATACATGAGGTGAAAGCTAGCTATTGAGAAAATGGCACATCTGACAGCATAGGGTTCTTAATTATATTTAAAGATAAGTGCGCGCGCGTGAGTAGATGATCAAATGAATGCCATGCATGCATGCATATATACTTACAAGCCTTAATTAGCAAGTGTGAGCAGAACAGTGTATCTTGCAATGAGTTTTGAATTCTAAACAATGTGCATGGATTGTTACATACATGTAAGTTGCGTAGACCACTAATTACCATAACCAGGCTGATAGTTTTCTTACTTGGCGATCCTAAGAACGAATTTATTACATAATTTTTTGTCCAAACGTGCCTGAAATCTTGAAAAAAGCAGAATGAGAAGGGGGGGTGTCAGCAACATATCCAATAAGAAAAGGAAACTGATAATCTCCATCTATTTCCTTTTAGCCATATGCATATACTTCTTTCGACATATCAGAATGTCCTTTGCCGTGTTTTCTGTCGTGTAAAGTACGTCTAGATAAATGTCATCGTCACAAACTAATCTTCCCAACTTCCTTTAACCATTTCCTTTTGCTATCTTTTTAAAAGAATTGCGTCACGCTAACAATAGCTATGTCTGCGATTTGAAGACCTAGAAAGGAGTGTTTGCCTTTTAAAATTTTGTAATGTCAGTTTTTAGGAATCTTTGCTACTTTACTTCATCTCTTGTTAATTTGGGTTCGGCTAAATTCTGAAATCTCTGATAAGTAAATTGAAGATGACCAAAGAACCAATAAGAAAATACAACTTTCGGGGTCAATTCAACTAACTAGAGCACCATACGTGCATACATGATCTCATACATTTTGGATTGACTGGTATGTCGACAATAAAGGATCAGTGGACATGCTTTTATCTGCCATCTTTAAATCAGATGAAGCTTCTTTGGAACATTCACTTAGCTTACATGAAGTAATTCGAGACAAGGACAAAAGGGACGTGTCTGAGTACTCAAGTGGATATAAATGCAAGATAAAAAGGGAATGCACGTGTATAAAGTGCTTGAAGGATGTGTTATTTTGTCATTCGAGCATGTCATTCCATCCTTTTTCATTATCTCTGGGAACAGTACTGAGATGTTCAGCACTATCTTCCAAGTTAAGATTTTGCCCCTTTATAAGTAGAAAAATCAAAGGGAGGAGTGTGGCTGCTTCTACGATAATTAAAGATTTTTGCTTGACTTACTATTCAATGCAAACCAATATTATTATATTTAGACACAAGCAGCAGCTTCCATAAATTTTGGCTTTGAATGTTATTACATTTACAAAAGAAACTGATCAACACATGTGATTCGTTTATGGTTTTATTCAACTCTCATTAGATTTAATTCGAAGATACCATGTAAAATTAAGAATATTGGAAAGTAGATTCAACCATTTCGGAGAATCAATGGGGACTCGAGCAGGAAGCTTGAAGGTGCCCGACATTTTTAAAAATTATTTGGACACCATAGCCCGTACAGGGGTGGGCTTCATTTCAATGGAACAAAGTTTTGCAATGGGCCAAGTTTATGAAGATTAACTCTGCACTTCCTTGAAGTTAAAAACCTGTTCGATGCAGTTGTTATTAATTTTGATTTTTAAAGTATTTTTTATTTAAAAATATATTAAAATAATTTTTTTATTTTTTAAATTTTATTTTTAATATCAAGATATTAAAATATCTAAAAAAATAAAAAAATAAAAACTAAATTGTTTTATAAAAATGTTTTCCAACCATAAAAAAAAACATACAAAAGTGTCAATCATCCATGAACCTAAATGGGACGGGCGAATATAACAGATCAACCCAAGTTTTATGTTTTTCGGATCAAGTAATGATATCATTTGTATGGATCCCAATCATTTCCCCTTAATAATTCGTAATTTGTGAAAGAACTTTTTGGCATCCACTTCAAAATTGTTCAAAAGGGTCCCCGAAGTTATCTAAAGTTACTAAACTTGGCTTGGTACGTATACGACTTAATCTAAGAGCCGGGTTAGAAATTTAATGAGTTAATTTAAGTTAGATAAAAAAACATTGTTTTAATATTTATTTTTTTAAAATGATATTTTTTAAAAAAAGTTCAAAATATGAGTTAATTTTTCATGTTGATTTAATCAATTTTATATTGATTTTGTTTTTACTCGGTCTGGACTAAGGGTGAATCATACCAAGGTTAATAACTATTATGTCATCCTTGTAATTTGACAAATATGCAATTAAGGTTCTGCCTCAGGTAGCTACCCTTGACTATATGGTTTAATTATTTATCACCAATTGATTGCTTAAGTTTTTTTTTATTATTATTATGAGACGCCATCGCTCTTTTTTCAATGTTCAAAGCGTGATTATGAATGATTTTCATGTTTGAAAGTTTGACAAATAAAAGTTAAAAAAAAAAAAAAACTTTCTTGAGGCAGCAAACAGGTAGTGTTCATGCAAGCACACAAAAAAATGTCTTTTTCAAGTAACAAACACGAAGATAGTTGTAAATCTCTTTTGTTTGCACACAGAAACACTAAATTCTCTTCAAGTTCACGGTCTCACAATGCCCTTTTATTCATAATTTATTCCTTATCCTTGTGGCGGCCATATTTTAACAATACCATTATTTTACTTTCATGATTTTTTACAGATTTGACAAGAATTTAATCAAACAAAAAGGTTAAGAGGAAGGGAATTATTCAAAGTCAATTTTTGTGGGTACTTGTCAAACGAATGTGAGTTATCTTTGACTTTCAGTCCTCTTCGCACCTGATCTGCCCATTGTCCTACTGCGACGGCTAAGGATGCCGCAATGCTTGTTTTCCTTTCTTCAACAACGAGAGAGACGCAATAATGGTGCACAACGATTTAGCCGAGGAAATTAATTAAATTGCGTGACTATGGTGACTCAACAACATTTGTTTTTTCCATGGTGCTGACCGGGCTGGTTCAGGTTTGGGGTTGACCCGCTGAGTCGATCCATATACAATTGTGCCCTGGACTCAACAATTACCCGCCTTGTTTCTTACAATTGGGGCACGTACGTGGTAATCCACTGAAACAGGAAATTATACAAGGAAGCGTGATGGTCGAATGTCTTGTCTAACAAGTCCAGATTCAAGCTAAATCGTAGGTTATAGAAAGCCAAGGCTAAAAAAGAAAGAAAGGGATGCAATCAATTTAAAGCAAAGATATGTCCAAAAACATGAATATTAGGCCGTCAGTCTTGTGACTCGTGAATATGTAATTAATCAATCAGTGGATGACAGTACCCGGCGTGAACTTGGCGTTTGCCGGTGGCATCGGGCACTTATCGTTGAATTCTAATGTGCATGATTGCTAAGCTACATGTGATGCTCGAGGCCCGGAAGAAACATACATATCAAACTACAGAACATGGCCGATCGTGATGCTCGTGCCCTCAATATCGAACTGACGAGCAGGTATGAGATATGACAGTAACCTCTTGATCAAAATTTTCAATTCCAATTACCTTCTCAATCGACACCAAACTAGACAGAATTTTCTCCCACTCCTAATTTGACCAGGCAATTAATTTCCCACCCTCGGGCATGAAAAAATTGCCCTTCGAGATTAGCTAACATTTGTTTATGGAATGGTTCAGTCCTTGTCAGCGCCATTGCTTGGATTTTAGAAATTTACGTTTTTCAGGGAGAAAAATCATGATCATAGCTGTTAAATTTGATTTGGAAAGGCCTCCCGAAAAGAAACTGGGTTATTGAGTTATTAGATGAATTTGAAAATTATTCGGTTAAGTTGTTAAATCACTTTAATTAATATTGCTTTTTTCTATGGTAGTGATGTTTAACTATCATGTTTGAACTGATTTTAATCGAATCATTAAAAATTTAATAGAACTAATTAAATTTTATTAAATTAATATCTTGTCGAATTAAATTGAAGATCAGCCTTGATCAAGTCCTAGATCCTGAAATCTTCGATTCAACCCAATCAAGTTTTATAAATATGAATATGATTCTTTTAGCTTGGAATATAGCTAGCACGATCAATACCCTCGTGCTCACAGTAAAATAGCGCGTTGAGATTTTGTTGGCTAAAGGCCTAAATTAATTGTTCTTTGTAGCATAAACAAAGTCGATCCTATTACAGCTGAAGAATCAATTTTTTGTGGGGTTCTCGAATATGCCAGAGACAGTCTGATGGGTTACATCCCCACAATGGCTCTTATCTATTGCTGGCAAGTACTAGCATCACCTTCCACGCTCAAAACACTACTGCTTTCTTTATGTTATCCAATCTACCCTTACACGATTATTCAATACCTAATTTCAGAACAGTTTCAATTATTGCCAAACTCTCAATTTCATGAATGTTTAAAGAATGCCAGTGGCAACATGACATCAAACGTGCAGACAAACATGAAATTAGATGAGAGTTTTATTATCTGGGCACCAAATGCGGTGGTAACGCAATACAATTCACACACTGTCGAAACCAACAAATGAATCCCATCCCCTCTGATAAAATAACAGTAATAATAATAACAATAACCTAAACGCTAAAAGGAAAAAGGAAAGAGTTTCATGCATTTTGCATCACTACCCATCACTAACCACACCATCTCCTCGGCCTCTTGAGTAGTATTTGACCCCCGTACAGGACAACAATGAATTGGATTTTCCTTTATGGAGGAGTGGATGGAGTCATCTTCAATGGACGTGTGAGCTTTCAATCATGACTCAATTCCACGTCAGTTCGGCCAACCCGTAGGGTCACATGGGCCATGCATGAAAAAGAGCTCAAAAAAGTACTAGGGTCCACTCCATAAGAACCGACAGCCCCACTTGCGTAAAAATTCGGATGGCCGATTTTTGCAGGTTCCTGCCCTCCAAAGAGCGTAAACTAGACTGAAAGAAAGAGATTTCAAGGGGCTGGCTCTGGTGTGTAAATATATATTAGTGTATAGGACTTAGAAATTAGAATAGCTGCCGCCACTGCCAAATTGCAACTGTGAAGCTGACAATGCCCGCAGTAACGTGTGATCCTAACACGTTGCCATACATGGATGGTGATGCTCCATTTTGGCTCAAGGCGCCTTCGTACACCATTGTGCTGTTGATGAGTGGTGTATTGGTAGTTGTGTTCGTATTCTCAGAGTTCTGCTCCTGTGACGCTTTTTGGCTGCACAATTTACCAAAAACATAACCGTTAGAACCCTCGATATTCTTTTCACTTCACAAATCCGAGTAAAAAAATGAATTTATTGTGGGGATTTGGAAGGGTGTGTGGTCCTCTGTGTCAATGTTTCGGATACAGCCACCTGTTCTGGAGACCACTTATTGCATGATGCCAGAGACGTGCATTAATTTAGGCAACATGCATTCTTTTTCATGAAAAGGAACCGGATCCTACTGCCCATCTCATTATATAACCATGCTTTACTCTACTTCCTACAGTGAATTACTGCCGAATTTTCTAGGTTCGAAAGCATTATAAGTAAATTCTAATATTTTTTAAGGAATTCTCGAGATTGAGAAAGACATTGTAAAACACTCTACAGGTACAGGAAACAAAGCAAGATGTTAAACAATATTATTTATCTCGTGATAGATCCTTACTTTCACATATTTATTAAAAATATATTTAAAATATGAAGTTTTTTTATATTTTTTAATAATTTTAATGCGTTAATATTACAAATAAAAATTATTTATAAAAATTATTTTAATATATTTTAAATAAAAAATATCATCATCCTCCTCCATGTTATCAAATACGGCATAGTCTATGCCGCGAATTGCAAAAAAAAAAAAAAAAATGTTAGCGTAGGGCTGAAGTGATATGATTTTTCAACGGCTCACTTCATATATGTCAAAAACTGACACGACGTTTTCTCAAACGTTCCTTCAGCTGGCAGTAACGTAAAAGCCAGGTGGTAAATGAGGACAAAACGGTCACCTCAACGTTCATTCTTGCAAGCTCTTTTTTACTTTTTCTCGGACAAGCAAACCCTCTAACGTTGCAAAAAAGTGACAAAGGTGGAGAGGAGATTTACCTGGTGTTAGGCGCGGGGCAGAAGGTAATTTGGTAATCGGCGGAGGCACAAGTGAAGGTACTGGTCTTATCATCGTAAGCGTAGCTGTAAGCGCGTGGACAGGCGTTCTTAAATATCTCGGAATACGAAGAAGGCTTGCAAGTATCGGGTGTACCATATGCACCGCTACAACAATACTGTGGTGACCTAAACGCTTCACAAGCGCTCTTACATGCCACGCTCTCGCCTCCCGTGCTAGTAACCTTAAGCTCCGAAGGACACGCGCCATTCAAATCCACCACGCATCCAGTGCTTGTACAATTCTGACCAGAACCGCCTTGGGGGACAACAAGCAATGGCAAGTTGTACCCATCTACAAGGCTGACATCAAAATAATCCATCCCTCCATAGCCGTCGATCTTGAACTCTGCTAACGTAGCCGGAGGAGCTGCACCAGTGCCTGAACATTCTAGTTTTCCAGACCCACAATCCCCTGTTAGGCACGAGAATTTTCCTGTGGAGTCTTGAGAGCAATATGTGCGGCCCCATAAACGTCCACCCCATGAAGCTGGTGCAGTAATGGTTTTTGACTCCCCCTTTTGAAGGGAAAAACCAGTCGTGGAAAGAGCTGGTGCGTCTGCGTTGGACAGAATGCCTGGCCATACTGTGTAGCCACACTTATTTGTTATTGTAAAAGTTGTTGAAACAACACCTGAGAAAAAAATAAACATTAATTTCAAGAACTCAAAGAAACGAAGCAATTATAATTACAAAAACTCTCTTGAAAATATTATAATTACCCGAAATGAGTAAATGGGCAATGAAGAAGGATGATAAAGGGATAGGTAAAGTTCGTTGAGACATTGAAGAAGAATTGATAAGAGAAATGTAGAGAGGTAACAAGAAGAAGAGAAGTGTTTAGTAATGTGATTAGCAATGACACCAAACTCTTCTTCTTCTTGTGTCGTGTATGGAAATGAGGTAATGGGAAGACAGAACAGGGTATTTATAGGCAGAGTCACAGAGAACAGGATATCAAAAAAAAAAAAACTCGGTATTTGATGGGGCCTAAAGGGCTGAGGATAGGAGATGGGCCAACAAAATTTAAGGTGACGAAGAGCCGCATCGTTTAAAATGGCATGAGTAATTAAATATAGTAGTTAATAGTTTGTTTAGGTGATTAAAATTGATTTGCTTAATTAAGGATTTTTTAGATATGGTAATTAAAAATTATTTAAAATCTTGATTTGGAAGCTAAATTAATTAAGAAAATCATACAATAAATTATTTAGATAGTGGAATGGAAGCACTATCTGAACTACAAAGAATTAATTAAGTCTTGCTGCTGTGTGTTGACATTTTAAATATTCTGATGAATATAAATAAATGTCAAATAACTTTTTTAACTTAAAAATTTAAAAGTATAAGCTATTATTTGATGTTTTTGTAATAATTTTATAGTATAATTATATGTTTAATTTTATTAAATATAATAAGATGATAAGATTTAAACTAAAATTAAACTCGTAAATATTTAATTATTAAAATTTTAATATTATATTAAATAATTATTTTAACTAAAAAATAAATAAATAAATTATTAGGTGAGAGGCGTCTTTCAATTTTATACTTGATAGCACTTCACTTTTTTTTACCCTAGAATCGCTAGAAGATATGTACTACACTCTAGGGAAAATTTTGTCTTGCAAATATGAAAGTGATCCTACCAAATCCCATCAAATTTGTTACGAGCACTATATTTCCCTGTTAGCACCAACCTTATTAAATTGATTATATTATATTATATTATATTATATTATTTTCTTTCCTCCAGCAACAAGTCATAATTATGAGAAGATGGGACTACAGTTCATCAACTGTTAATTTCTTTGCTATTTTAAGATTTCCTTTTGAGAAATTTTACATCATTAATTATCACATTAAATACCATCAGCTATTATATGAATTCACTTTAATAAAACAAATAAAAACATGGAATAAAAATCACATATAATCTTATTAAAAATATCTCCGTCTAATAATTTTAAAACTAATTTTTTTATTCTCTTCTCACTTTATCTTCCCATCCAACACCTATATTTTTTTTTCACAGAGTAATATAAAATCTCTCGTTTATTGCCTATGATAACAGCCATAATGAATATGTGACAGTAGAAGTGGGATAATTATTTTTTAAAATGTTTTTTAATTTAGAAATATATTAAAATAATATTTTTTAAAAAAATTATTTTTAACATTAACTTATCAAAACGATTTAAATTTATAAAAAAATTAAATTTAAAGTAAAAAATAAATAAATTTGCATGGAACGGGTTTGCACCTCTCTCTAAATCCAGTACCAGCTTTAAACAAGAAGGGAAGAGGAGCCAGGTGACGGGGAAAGAAAAGGGTAAGAAAGCTAGCTTACTGTAAGCTCAACACCACTCTTTAAACGTGAGCGGACTCCTACAATAGAATGTTGCACGCTACAAAGCCATGGACATGCATGGTTATTAGTTGTAGCAATGTTTTTTTATCTGTAAGAAAGTGTTTTCTTTCCTGTTTTGTATGCCATCCAAATGCTTAGATTTGTTCTTTACTCCAAGAATTGTCTATGCATTTTGTTTTAAAATTACGAATTCCACTTGAGAAGTGTTTCAGAAACAAATTTATGGAAACAAGTGATAGGAGTTTGGAAACTCGGAAAATGGTAAAATTGGAATGAAGTGAGTCGAATGCGGCACGCGGCATTCTTGGGTGTTTTATAATCTCTTAGCATTATGGACAATGGAAGTGTAATCTTCGGTTAGCTTTTCAACAATGACACGTCTGTCTTCGGAATAGTCGACGTTCAAGCTTTGTAATCCAAGTTCTTCATCTCTGTTGACAATTCATTGCCAATTAGCACCAACCCAAACCTACTGACTGGCTCGACGATCGATGCTAGAATGTCCCTGAGTTGCAAGAGGGACAGTTAAAGTTGGGTTCAACTTACAACAACATTCAAGATCCCGAATCTCATAATATCTTGGGTAGTTTTAGCGCCAATCAGGGTTTCTCAAGGATGAAAGTGGTGCCCAGAAGTTAATAAGTCTTGCCCGAAAGCAACTACTCTTGTAGATATTTGGCATCAAGAAATATCTGCTTCCATTGATTTCCAAATATCTAATCGAGGCCCATCGAATATAGGAAATATCTCAGACATAAAGTTATAAAAGTTCGATTTCCCTATCCAACATGACAAAAACATAGCAGTAGTTTTGAGAATTTTGTATTAATTAAGCCACCGGCTTAGACTAGACTGGTTGTGTTAACTCTTGCAAGTTAGATATCTTGGCATGCTAACTCTATGCACACATGTAATTGATTGAGTAATTGATTGTTTCTTTTTCGCCATGGGATCACCTTTACCTATAGTAAACCTAAATGGCGGCCCAGAGAACCTTCAAACCGACACGTTTTCCTTTTCTTTTTTTCTTGGACATTCCCTCTCTGAAACATTTTTTTTAACAAAAATGTTCTGGGACAGTCTTAAACAGTGAACTAGAACAATGTGTTCAGTCCACTCCTGTTTTCTGAAGGGTTGCTGTTCGATAAGTTTGGCAAGAACCAGCTTAGAATATCTACTCATTAAAAGAAGAGAGGGAAGAAAACTAGGGCTGCTCTTCAATCGCATTCGCTTCATGTTTGGAGAATGTGAAACAAATTAATCAACGGGAGGATGATATTGGACACTCACTTGACTTTAAATCTAAATCTAGAGTAATGATACCCTTGACGAATCGTATTCAATTGTTTTTATTTTTTAATATAGATGAATTTTTAACAAAAAAATAATGAGAATAATTTTAAAGATTATAAATTTATGATATTAAATAGAAGGTGTAGTTAATTTAATTTCTTATCTGTATTCTAAAAATTTATTCTTATAAAATATTTTTAACACATGCCATATATCATTGTCACAGG
>Ga0325414_1005833_pt1 | contig 13027 bp, 2 predicted proteins | sample PopdelMetagenome_8_FD_206183 | JGI IMG/M metagenome (GOLD analysis project Ga0325414, IMG submission 206183) | Populus deltoides microbial communities from Bellville, Georgia, United States - Leaf-PdKOR-R3 | ecosystem: Host-associated > Plants > Phyllosphere > Phylloplane/Leaf | place: USA...
ATTTCTAAGAATCTAGGACCCAGTAATCACAACTCGCAAAAGCATGGTACAAGGAAGACACCAAACAACATGCACGCGTAGGAGGTAAAAGGAAGGAGAACATTCCAATGTTGGTACAAGATGAGACAATGAGGGAAGTGTCCCCGGTTAATAAAATAAATAAAGACAGGAATACACTTCACATCAAGAGTTCGTATACCAATTGTTGTGCAACATAAACCTTAAGATTACCAAACGTCACTAGCCATCATAGGCCCTTGTTATGCCTTCTGATTATTTCAACAGACTCTTCAAAATGACCTGATCCTTCTGTTTTTATCATTCAAACACAAGATATGGAAGTGGTAGCACAAAAACTAAGGTCCAAAGACGGGATTTTGATTACGGGTGCTGTTGGATGCAGGTTTTACTATTTAAACCAGTCATTCCGTATCAACCTCCTGTCGTCATCCCTGTCTTTCCTCCAAGCTCACCTGAAAATCATACATTAAAGAGTCCTTAGATGTATATATTTATGCTTTCATAGGAAAAAAGCATAGCCAATATTTGTTACAAAAGCAATGACTAACAGTGTGAACACTTCATTACATCAGAAACAGCCACCACTGCGAATCAATGAATCCACATCAGAAGTTACCTAAGCTGTCTAATAATTCAGAGACCAAGCTTTATCTTCTTTCACATTTGATATGTACTTGCTACCACCATGATTGTACGAGGTATAACGTAACATAATTATGATGGTGAAGGCATGATCATAATTTCTCAACTTACATCACATGAAATGGCTAGCCAGCTTCATTCAACATAGCGAGCTTAACATCCTGGACTTACTGCATGGCAATATCAGTTTTATCAAGTTTCATCTAGTGCAAATTGTGGCTTTCTGGTAGTTCACAAGACGAGGTTTAGATGAAGCTACAAGTTCTGATGAGAAAGCATGCCAAAAATCAACCTAGGTTTTGTTTGCTATCGAGCCAACTGCCATGGTCCAACAAGCACTTCTCACATTCCAATCCTATACATATTCCACGAGTAACATGGCAATAGAGAAGAAAATAAGTATGGGACAACAGGAGGAAGGGAAACATCTACTGACACGGTTTCCTACCTACCACCCTAGTCCAAACTGTTATCTGTAGCTAGTGTAGTAAGATTACTCGTAATTATTTCCGCTCAGGTGTAACATTTAATGCAGTTATAGCCACACAGAAAAGACAGAACCTTTCTGCAAGCTGGAAGGTCAGTACGGAAGAATAAAATCAACTTTTAGAAAAAAGTTCATTTAATTGTTCATGTGTCCCTTGTCCTCTATTTCCCTAAGAGCAATTGTATTCATACTGGTCTAGCTTCATACCCTTAAACACGACACATAGAAAGGGCATTGCAAATTGCCATTACCACCACGATGTTTCTCCACAACATCTCATCTATCTGAAATGCAAGACCTCACACAGGCACAAAGAATCCTGAGGCTCCCAAGAAAAGTTGTCGCTTTCATTTTCTCATTCACATTAGAATATTAGAACTCTGAAATACCTGAACTACCTAAAGCTGTAACATGCTACCAGAGATACTGAAAACTTCAGTACCTAAATCTAGTTCTTCCATATAGCAAATGGTGCTGCTGCTGAGATATCCTCAAAACCATAGTGCGCATTAAGAAAGAAAACTATCATGAATGATAATTACTGATCACATAAATAATAATTACTGATCACATATAGCTCGCCTATATTCCAAAATCAAACAAAAAGTTAATGGCAGATCATATTAACATGTTAAATTGACACAAGCAAAGAAAGATGTAAGAGTATAAGATTATTGGACAATAACTCAAAGTTGCCATGACCCTCCAGAATTTAGATGTTCAAATTAGAAAACTTTAAATCATTAGCTAATTCAAAGTTATACAAACCAAATCTCAATAAAAATGACAGCTTAAACTTAAATTTATTAAATAAATCTAAAGGGCGTGCCATTTTGGTTTCCCAGGGCAGGAAAAAAAAACAAAGCAGAGCAAAATTCTTCAAAACTTGAACCACAATTCTCTCATGTTCAATAAGGACTTAAAAATCATTCATAAAGGACCTACAAGTGATATTATAACCATTCTCAGATAGTATTGCTGCCAAAAAAAAGCCTAAAACGAAATCACAAGCACAATGAGAAAATAAATAAATAGAAACAGAATCTTTTTTTAATAAGCCAGGTCATATTATTAAGACAGAAGATGCAAAAATTATCTAATCACTCTTCTGCAACCACAAAACAAGGCAATGTCAGATCATTCTCTTTGAAGAAATGAAATCCATTGAATGTTCTAGAGAATGAATCAAATTTCAAATTAGATAAAGAAGAAGAAAAAGGAAGCAAAACAGCTAGAAATCAGTCAATAGAGAGCTAGAGAGTGATTGTTTGTGTACATTTGCCTTGGCCCGAAACTTTGTGGACGTTTTTTCTCCCAAAATGCTGAAAAATCTTCGATTTCAGAGGCAAAAAACTGTCATTATCAGAATAAGAAGACAAAGATGAATCATGGCCATCAATCTTCTCTGTGATCTTCTCCGTCATTGTTTCAGACTGGTTCAAAATAATTTCGATGTGAATCAAACAAAAGAAGACTAAATTTAAAAGCAAAGTTCAAAATCCAAAACTGAAGACTAGAATGACTAATGTCCAAGACAAGATTTACCCAAATTGCAATCACAGCACAAGTTTAAAGTTTTCAAATTTGAAAACAACAAAACAGGACAACGAGACTTTACCTCAAAGTAGATCCTGTTCACCAATAATCCCCACAAGAGCAGACCCCATCTTTGAAATGGTGAAACCTCTTGGCATCTCGCATGATGAGTTGTCTGCCAACAAGTTTCGAGATTATCTTCATCGCATTGTGGCAATCACCACAAAAACGAAGATTCTTGACTACTCGAAGAGGAGAACGAGCAGCTGTGGTCAGAAGACCATGAGCAGTAGCAAGTCTTTCACTATGAGCAAGAAGAGCGTCCTCCTTGCTTTCTTCATCTATGTCATGCAACACAAATCTTGTTACTGGAATATAACCAGCATCTTTCATTTGTGCCTTCATACCCCTGAGCAGGGCATAAACTCTATCCCTGTCAGGAAAAGATGTATCCCCCGCTCGATATTCATGGACCCTGCTCCTAACATCTAAAAGATTTTGACTTGCTGTCTTCTTCTTTTTCTCTTTTGCAATGTCTGAAGCTTTCACTGGTACAAGACCTGCATTAGATTGCTCATTCAAGCGGGAGGGGTCTAATTGCTCAATAAGCTCAGCACAGCGATCTCCAAGCTCCAAGTGCCCATGTGCCCTGCAGAGATTCATTAAAGTTTCCCAAACATCTACACTAGGCTCCATTGGCATCTTTTCAATGAATTCCAAGGCTTCATCCAGATATCCGTTACTTCCCAACATGTCCACAATGCTCACGTAGTGCTCCATTGATGGGACAATGCTGAACTCTTTCCACATGGACTCAAAGTGCAGCAATCCCTCATTGATATCACCCAAGACATTACAAGCAGAGAACACCCCAACAAAAATTTGTGCATCAGGTTTCAGTCCTCCTTGCTTAAAATGATTAAACAGATCAATGGCATCCTCCCCATATCCATTCTTAGCAAGCCATGTTATCATGATATACCATGAAGTCAAATTGCACTCTTGCATGTTGTCAAATACACTGAACGCTTCATCCATGGCACCACATTTTGAGTACATTTCTAAGATCTTATTAAGTGTGCCAACATCTAGAGGAGATTGTGACCTTACAATGCAATCATGAATCACTCTTGCTTCCTCTAGAGCTTCAGCCTCTCCGCATGCCTGCATCAACTGCAAATAGCGTGATAGATCCACAAAAACACTCTGCTTCTGTAACAACTGCAAAAATTCCACAGCTTCCTTCACCTTTCCCTCCTTGCAAAATTCATCCAGCTCCTCCATAGAACCTCTATTCAAGCTACTTTTGGAAGATTCGGTTGAATCCCCTTCAGGTTTAGCATAGTTTGATGCTTGAGAAGCCTCCATGCTGCTCTGAAAAGAATTACAGTTTGGCTGATATTGTTCAACGTTCAAATTCTGCTGGTGTTGTCCAATATATTGGTTCTGCTGGTACTGTCCAAAATATTGGTTCTGTTGATATTGTCCACCATTTACCATGTAATGATCATTGGAACCATGGTGAAATTTCTCAGCATTATGAGTGTAATTGCTATTCAGGCTTCTTTGTGACTCTGAAAGACCTTGCGAATTAAACCCAGGCTCGTTCCGACTCAGTTGCACATTTCCATGTCCTCCATAATACCCATTTTGACTATGCTGCCCACCAACCCAACCATAGTTCCGTTGAGAACTCCCATCATTACGTTCATAATAACCACTAAAGTTTCCATTTTTCTCAGCTCGGTTATTATGATTTTCTCCCCTACTTCTTTCCCAGGAAGCTCCATCACAGTTTTGCTGAAAATCTACACGATTTTTCCCATGAAACCCAGTAAAATTCCCATTTTTCCCAATTGGGTTGTTCCATAAATCATTTCTAGGGCTTTCCCTAAAACCCCCACTAGGGTTTAAGTTGTTTCCACCAGAGTTTTCGTTGTTATAACCATATGGCCCATCTGGTTTATGGAAATGCTCATTAGAATTCTGTTCGTGATACCCATTCGAGTTTTGAAAATCAAATCTTTCAGTGGCGGTGCTATGATTCTTGAAAAAAGTGATAGACTCAAAGGAGTTACTTGAAGAGCATACCTTTGATAAAGAAGCGATGGATTTGATAGTGAGAAGCGAAGCTCTCTTTCTGGACATCTATGCCTCAATCAATAATATAGGTCTTGCTTCAAAGAGAGAGAGAGAGGGAGGGAGGTTCAGCAATTTGAGTGGCAAGTGGCGAGGTCTAGGTTTGTTGGAGTTAATTTTGGAGCTGTACCAGAAAACAAAAACATAAGCTAATATATGAGTTAAATTAGGCCTGGATTTCTCCTGTCAAGTTCAATGTCTTCGGTTCACAAGGCCCATTTTTCTACGTCTCATCAAGTGTCAAATATTATAGATTGTTGACATCGCATCCTTTGAATGATTTTTTTTTTTAATATGGTCGATTGAAGTAATTTTAATATATATATATATATATATATAAAATTATTTGGATACGGTTAATGTATATTTTAATTAAAAAATTCAAACAATATAGAAATTGACTTAATATGATATGGTTAATTTGTCAAATTAAAAAATTATTTGATTCAAACAAAAATCTTGAGATAATATTTAAAAAAAATATTATGACAATAATATATTATATCGACCCGAACAACTCAGGTTATGAGGCGATAATAAAACCATAAAATTAAAATTAAAATAATTATAAAATTTAATTTTCAATCACCACCAAGTTAAAAGATAAATTTGAAAAATAAAAATAAAAAAGAATAAGAAAAACAACTCATCAACATAGATTAATTTACCAAACTCATAACTCAAATCATAAGACAAATCGAAACAAATTATAAAATTTAATTTCTAATCTACCCTATATTGAATGATGAAATTTAAAAATAAAATGCAATAAAAAATCACATGAGTCAACCTAGGTTAACTCGCACCTTGGATCATGAAACTAGGATAACCTCATAGAAAGCAAGTCAAAAGAAATTATGAAGCCTAATTCCCAATCAACCTAATATTAAATGATAAAATTAAAAAAATCAATTAAAAAAACAAAAACTACTTAAGTCAACCCGAGTTAACTCCAAGATGGATAATAAAACCAAGATAACCTCATAGAAAACAAAAACAAAAAAACAAATTATAAAGCGAGAATTTGTACTTTCCCTCAAATTTATTTTTTATTTCAATTTTCACCCTGATTCTTTTAATTGTTATTTTTTTATTTTAGATCTTTTTTTCAGTGTTTGATTTGTTAAGGATTAAACTTTGTGGTTTTTTCATGTATGCTACTTTTGGTTTAATGACCCGAGTCACGAGTTTGAAAGGTTAACACGGGTCAACAAGCTTTTTTTCTTATGTTCTTTTCATCATTCATAATTAGATATTTTATATTAAAAAAAAACAAATGATTGACTTTGTAGTTTTTTTCAATTTCTTTTCTATCGGGTGATCTCGATCTTTTGACCTGGACAATGAATTTTGCAAGTTAACTTGAGTTGGCTCGCCCTTATTACCCAAGTTACATGTATATCACACTACCTTAAGTTTGGTTTTTCTCTCTATTTTTATCTAAATTCATACTTTCAAATGTATTTTTCCCAAGCTATCGTGATCTTTTTTTAATAAAAATGTTTGTTTACTATCATTGTTTATTTTTTTATCGTCTAATTAAAGTAAAACCAACTTATTAATCACAGTTGGGGCTATAACACGAGTTGTTGGTTTTTTTTATTTCTTCAAAACACGCTTTTGACACCTAGACATCGTTTTTTATGAGAGAAAAATATAGACCCGTAGTATAGCATGAGCCCATGTCTAGTTAACAAAAGTCAAAAAATAAAACATGCATGGAAAACACTTTATATTGTCAATGAAAACATTGTTCATTGGAACAATGTTTTCACAATTTTACCTTTCCCACCAAAAAACTAAAAAAAAAAAAATTGGGAGTACTGAAATCTTATCACACGATCTATTAGTCATTACTAAATTAATTGGAGATAGATAAGTCCTTTTTTATTTTAAAAATACAGTGAAATAACCAAAATACTCTTAAAAAAAAATAAAACTAGCAACAATGAGATAATTTTGTATTTTCACAATGATTTTTCATTATTATTAGGTTGGGTGAAATGTAATTTGATGTGTGTGTGTGTGTGTGTGTGTATACATTAAGTTGTGCCAACATATAAGAGGCGCCAACACCTTTCGGGTGGCACGTGCAACTCCTCTCATTGTCTAAAATCCCCCTTTTGCTATGTCATTGGAAGCGTCATCGTGTCCTTTCTTTTTAGGGTAGCACATATAGTCATTGACGGCACAATTTGTCATCAACAACACTTTTTTTTCTCTCTCTTTCCCTTAAAATTTGTGTTGGCCATTCAAAATTATAAAGTTGTCCTCTATTTTATAAAGATTTCCATTTAATTCTTAATCTTTTGATTTCTAATTTTTGCTCATGGCTTTTTTGTAAAACTTTGATTTATTTTCTATTTCATCATTCAATCTCAATTCGAGATATATGGTTTTTTCCAATGTGGTCCTTCTACTTTTGTTAAATTGATTTCTCTTTTCAATTTCACCCTTCAATTAAAGAGAAAATTTATTTTGTGTTTCGATTTTAATCCTCATTCTTTTAATTTTTTTTTCAATTTTATCCTTCAACATTTGATCGGTTAGGAATTGAGTTTCATGGTTTTTCTAGATAGAGTGTTTCCGATTTAATAACCCAAGTCATGAGTTTGAAAATGTGGATTGACATTTGTTTTTTAAATGATCTTTTGTGATATTTGTTTACTAGGTTATCTCAATCTTATGACCTGAACCACAAATTTAACGATATAACTTGGGTTGACTAAACTTTAATTATCAGAGTTACAAGTTTATAATACTAACTCAAGTTGACTTAGGTTGTTTTTTAAGATTTTTTTTACCCAATTTCACGTTGAGAATTAAGTGAGAATTAAGGTACATCATTATCTTTCATCCGTTATCGTTGTCAATTTGTCTTCCTTCTGACATTTGGATATCATTTTCTATGCAAATATTTTTTTTATTAGGAACAAGAAGCCCGTAAAGATGCACAATCCATAGCTAGTTATCCAAAAAACTAATCATTTAGCGATATTTATGTGTCATCAGACACAGATTACTATTCATTGCAATAGTATAATTACTATTTTTTTCATTGGTCATTTTATAGCTTCGAGGGTAAGGTTCTCTTTTCACCATGACACAAATATCTTTTTAATGTATAGTAAAATTACTAATATAATGCCTTCTGTACAAGGGTGTTTTAGTATTTTTTTTAATATTTTATAGAACAATAAAATTACTACATTAGCTTTACCACCCAAAATTTTTAGCATTGGCTTTAGGGGCTTAATTGTAATTTCAAAATGGTTTATTTGTTACTATTGTTTAATCCTAATGGCGTAATCCTAATGGCATTTTTGGTTTTGTACAAATAAAAAAACAACAAAGTTGTTGATGCATGCGTTAGTCGCCTTCTGGCAGCGCGTGCAGCTGTTTTCGGTGGTTGTAGTCGTGATTACGACGTATCATTTGATTTGTCTTGACATCCTCTTTCTTTTTAGGTGGCGCGTGTATGGTGGTTAATCATGGTTTAGCCCAAAATTGCTTTTCTTTTAAAATTGCTTTTTTCTTTTTTTTTTTCATTCTCTTTCTTCCTCAGATTGCGTGTTGACCATGCAAAAAATCATATGAGCCCTTCAATTTATTTTTCTTTTGATTTAATCCACCTTCTCTTATTTGCAATTATTTTATTTACATTGATCATTTCTACTTGGATTTTATTTTTTATTTCATCCCTGGCCATTTAATTTTTTTTTAATTTTTTTTCAAATTTGGTCTTCATTCTCTTAATTTCTATTTGTTTTGTTTTGAATTATTTTCTTAATTGATTTTTTTCAATTCCACCCCTAGCCATTTATTTTCATGTCAAATTTGATCTTAATTCTTTTAATTGTTATATGTTTAATCATTTTCTTAACGGATTTTTTTTTTACAATTTCATCCCTAAATATTTAATTTCATATGATTTTTATGTCGAATTTAGTCCTATTTATTTTAATTGCTATTTTTTTTTTTGTTTTGCATTGTTTTTCTGATTGGTTTTTTGTTATATCAATTACATCCCTCAATATTTGCTTGATTAAGAATCTTGTTTTTTTTTTTATTTCTTTCAGGTTTGCCTTTGATGAGGTCACCTCAATCTCATGACCGGGATAATAGATCTGAAGGATTAGCTTGAGTTGACTCTCATATTTTTTTAAAGCGTTTTTTTTAACATTTTTTGCTGGTATTTTTTTAGCTTTCCTATTTATAGGACCATCCCAATTTCATGTCTTAGGTTACATGTTTGATTTGTTGACCCGAGTTGAATGCTGGGTTCGCTCGAGGCTTTTTTTGTTATCTTTTTTTTTTTGTTTTGACAAGTTTTTGAAATACATATTTTTAAATTGGCTTGTAATAAACTTCTTGATAGGACCCAGATTCAGGGTTTCATAGATTACAAGCTTTTTAAAATTTGACCATGTTTAAGATGTGTGTTCAGGTTTGTTTGGTTTTTGGTGATATTTTCAATTTAACCTCTTATGATTTTTTAAATCTTTTAAATTTTTTCCTTATTCTTTAATTGATATTTATTTTATTTGGGATTATTTTTATTTTTTTTCATTAAATTGCATCATTCTTTGGTTTTTTCTATCAAATTTTATCCTCAATCTTTTTTTGTTTGTTTTGCAAATTTTTTATTAATATTTTTCTATCAATTTAATCATTTGAAATTAGATTGTTTGAGAATTATGTTTTTTAATTTAATATGAGTAAAAAACTTCACGGGATACGACTTTTAGAAATTAGATCAGGTTTAAGAGGTTTGCCCTATTTTTTTCTCATTTTATAAATTGATATTTTCTTATTTATTTTTTATTTTTTAACTTTTGTTTTGTTTTTTTTTTCCAGTTTAATTTTTTTTTAAGAGGTTTCCCCTGTTTTTTTTTAATTGATGTTTTCTTATTTTTTTTATCTTTTTTTAACTTTTGTTTTGTTATTTTTTCTGGTTTAATTTTTTTTACCGTTTGTTTTCTTATTTTTTTGGTTTGATTATATCGGGTTAACCCTCAACATTTTTTTTTATGTCAACCCTATTATTTTTTAATCTATAAATAGTCTATTATATAATAAATGATTTTCAATCTCACCCTTGTGATTTTTTTTTAATATTTCGGTCCTAATTTTTTTAATTATAATTTTTATTTGGGATAAAGTTTTTTTCAAATTTCATCCACGTTGATTTTAGCTGAATTTTTTTGTTTTGCTGTTTTTTTTTCAAGTTTTTCTATTAATAGTTTTTTAACCATTTTTTATTCAAAATTAAATTAAATCTAATATAAATTTCATAATTAAACTCAGATCCATAATATAATAATTGCAAATTTAATTCAAAGCTTTAATTTTTTTAAGCTTTAATTTTTTTAGCTAATGTTTCTTTTTATTATTATTTGATAATCTAACAAGCTTAAACATAATTTTTTTTATTGTTATTTTTGTCAATTTTTTTGTTATTTGTTTTATATTATTTAAATTACCATTTAGATCTTGAATTTTGTTAAACCAATCACCTTTTTTCCATTAAAAAATCACTTTTTTTCCATTAAAAACAAAATTGTTACTCGGGCTTCTATTTCTTAAGAGGGTAATGCCCTTTCAATCTCTAGTCAAATGAATCAACACCCTTGTGTTGCTTCTCTTTCCCGTGGGTCACTGGACCTCTGCTCAAGATAAATTGCACGGTAACGATGATTTCTGCAAAAATTTTACCAAATAAAAATGCTCTCTGGAGTCTCAACTTGCGATGCCTCTACTGCCAGCTCCACCTTTTCTGATACCTACATTTGCTTACAAGGTTTGACTGACCGCTTAAATACATTCGTGCTAAATTCCAAAGGCACAGCAAATACTTTCACTTAGTGGAACACCAGACAATTAGGATAAAAGAAGGAAAAGGTCTCAAGATCCATTATCTTAAAAAATTATCTGAAAAACAAAACATGCTATTTAGATAACATCATGAACAAAACGAAAATTAATGAAAAATTCTGAAGCTACAGAAAACAAACGGAAAAGTTTGCAAAAGCAACCACTAACATGTTAAGACAGGTAAAGACAAAATGAGCTGGTGGAAAATCCAGAATACAAAACAAATATAGACTCTGTATTCCAGAACTCATTGCAATCGAGAACTTGGGAGTTATGCCATCTAAGCCTGCAGTCAGACAAGGCACAGTTAAGTTAACCAAATTATCAATCATCACATACGAATAATCAAAATGTAGAGATAACACATGATTCTACCTTGTTTGCAATGTTGTTTGAGAGCCAGTCCAATCCCTCATACAACCCTTCACCAGAAGTGGCACATGTGCTCTGGATATACCTGCAATGAATGATATAAACAAGTCAGTTAACATGAGAATGGTGGATTGCTGGAAAAGGGCATCTGACAGTTACAAGTTAGCTTACCAGTGGCGCTGACGAAGAGAGTGAAGACCAAGCTTATCAGTTATCTCAGCAGCATTCATTGCATTTGGAAGATCTTGCTTGTTTGCAAACACTAGAAGCACAGCATCCCTCAACTCATCCTGTAAATGCAACAGGAGGTATTATTATCACAGAAAAATCTTGCAAAGGTAACAAGTCAAAGTACAACATGTATATTTAAGCTTAATCTGCAGCTTTTCATGGTTCCACCCTTGCTAGTCCTATGAAAATCTGAAGCATTGTGGTACCTCATTCAACATCCTGTGTAGCTCATCCCTAGCTTCAACCACACGATCCCTGTCATTGCTATCAACCACAAAGATAAGTCCTTGTGTGTTCTGGAAGTAATGTCTCCACAAGGGGCGGATCTGGGGAAGTAAAATAATAGGCCATCAACTGATAAATAAATTAAAGGATATAATATTTAAATCTTTTGACTGATTGTAATGCATCTGAATCAGTCTATGCTTTTTATGATTTGGACATAACAAGAAATACTTCAACAAGAAAAGGAATGGCACAAGGATGAGAAAGCAAGCATCACTAGGAGAATTTGGCAGAGGCCATAGTCATGCATTTGACTATCCTAATAATCTAGCATAAGATTTATAAAAGCAATGTATAGCATGAAAGAATGTGATACAGCTGCTGATGTTGTCAAGTGAAGAGGTGGAACAACTGGAAAACTCTAGCACTAGTAAGTGTCTCAAAATGTAAGCCACCAAATAAAGCATTTCCCTTGATAATCAAAGGAAACAGCAGAGCATACACAATGGCATAACATATTTAGCTTATGAATATGTTAAGTGCTGATGGAGGAAAATCAAAACAGCACTAGACCGTCCATAAGCACTCATTTTCAAGTACATAGATTCAAAAACTAAAGAGGAAATTTCAAACCATAGAGGCTTAAGTTCTAGAATGCAAACATATTCCATGGCTTTCCTTGTTATTAAACCCAACCCATTCAGCACCATTTAGTGAAAGATAAAAAGGTTTCTATATCTACTACACCCCAAAATATAATGACCTCATGCAAAAGTAAAAAAGACCAAATGCATACTCAATAAGACACACATACCTTGTCCTGACCCCCGACATCCCAAACAGTAAAGCTAATGTTCTTATACTCCACAGTCTCCACATTGAATCCTGATCAAACATCATCATCAGATCTAAGCCAACAGAGAATATATAGGGGATAATAAATTTAAAATCAAGGTAATTAGCATCTTCTCATAATAATGTGAGACTTACCAATAGTAGGAATGGTGGTGACAATCTCACCGAGCTTGAGCTTGTAGAGAATGGTTGTCTTACCAGCAGCATCAAGACCCACCATCAGAATACGCATTTCCTTCTTAGCAAACAGTCTGCTAAACAACTTGGTGAAAGACAGCCCCATTTTCTCACGTCTGCCGATTTACAACAATCCAAAAATCAACTCACTAATTGTAAATTCCCATAGTTTATCAAATGCAATTCCACATCATTGTGAGAAACTAGATCTCAATCAGCTTGATTTAAAACATTGCACATTTTTAAAGAAAAAAGAGTCATGAATCGGAATCCTAATAAAAAAGAATCATATCAACACATTAGATATGAACCCAGAAATTATCTAGATATTCAGTCAAAAAAATCGACATGAACCTAGAGAATTCAGATATTCAATACATAATACATTAAACTGAAGACAACTTAGACATGGATTTAGACCTGATTTCCTACAGATCAGTACCAAGCAGGATGTGTTGCATCCAGTGA
>Ga0325414_1005834_pt1 | contig 13026 bp, 14 predicted proteins | sample PopdelMetagenome_8_FD_206183 | JGI IMG/M metagenome (GOLD analysis project Ga0325414, IMG submission 206183) | Populus deltoides microbial communities from Bellville, Georgia, United States - Leaf-PdKOR-R3 | ecosystem: Host-associated > Plants > Phyllosphere > Phylloplane/Leaf | place: USA...
GGAAAAGGGCATCCGGAAACTCCAGTAAAAGTTTCATCGAGATCCAACGGTCACATCGAAAGTTATGGCCCTTTCGAATCGTCCGTCCAGCCTGGCTCGACCAGACCTCATCATCACCGAGTATCGATTCCTCATCCACTCCATGGAAAAGGGCATCCGGAAACTCCAGTAAAAGTTTCATCGCGATCCAACGGTCGCATCGAAAGTTATAGACCTTTCGACCCGTCCATCCAGCCTGGCTCGACCAGACCTCATCATCACCGAGTATCGATTCCTCATCCACTACATGGAAAAGGGCATCCGGAAACTCCAGTAAAAGTTTGATCGCGATCCAACGGTCGGATCGAAAGTTATGGCCCTTTTGACCCGTCCTTCAAGCCTGGCTCGACCAGACCCCATCATCACCGAGTATCGATCCCTCATCCACGCCATTGAAAAGGGCATCCGGAAACTCCAGTAAAAGTTTGATCGCGATCCAACGGTCGAATTGAAACTTATGGCACTTTCGAACCGTCCTTCACGCCTGGCTCGACCAGACCTCATCATCACCGAGTATCGATTCCTCATCCACTCCATGGAAAAGGGCATCCGGAAACTCCAGTAAAAGTTTCATCGCGATCCAACGGTCGCATCAAAAGTTATAGACCTTTCGACCCGTCCATCCAGCCTGGCTCGACCAGACCTCATCATCACCGAGTATCGATTCCTCATCCACTCCTCATCATCACCGAGTATCGAACCCTCATCCACTCCATGGAAAAGGGCATCCGGAAACTCCAGTAAAAGTTTGATCGCGATCCAACGGTCGGATCGAAAGTTATGGCCTTTTCAAACCGTCCATCAAGCCTCGGCGACCAGACCTCATCATCACCGAGTATCGATTCCTCATCCACTCCATGGAAAAGGGCATCCGGAAACTCCAGTAAAAGTTTTATCGCGATCCAACGGTCGGATCGAAAGTTATGGCAATTTTGAACCGTCCATCGAGCCTGGCTCGACCAGACCTCATCATCACCGAGTATCGATCCCTCATCCACTTCATGGAAAAGGGCATCCGGAAACTCCAGTAAAAGTTTGATCGCGATCCAACGGTCGGATCGAAAGTTATGGCACTTTCGAACAGTCCTTCCAGCCTGGCTCGACCAGACCTTATCATGACCGAGTATCGATTCCTCATCCTCGCCATGGAAAAGGGCATCCGGAAACTCCAGTAAAAGTTTTATCGCGATCCAAGTGTCGGATCGAAAGTTATGGCAATTTTGAACCGTCCATCGAGCCTGGCTCGACCAGACCTCATCATCACCGAGTATCGATCCCTCATCCACTCCATGGAAAAGGGCATCCGGAAACTCCAGTAAAAGTTTGATCGCGATCCAACGGTCGGATCGAAAGTTATGGCACTTTCGAACAGTCCTTCCAGCCTGGCTCGACCAGACCTCATCATCACCGAGAATCGATTCCTCATCCGCTGCATGGAAAAGGGCATCCGGAAACTCCAGTAAAAGTTTGATCGCGACCCAATGGTCGGATCGAAAGTTATGGCCCTTTCAAACTGTCCATCAAGCCTGGGTCGACCAGACCTCATCATCACCGAGTATCGATTCCTCATCCACTCCATGGAAAAGGGCATCCGGAAACTCTAGTAAAAGTTTAATCGTGACCCAATGGTCGGATCGAAAGTTATGGCAATTTTGAACCGTCCATCGAGCCTGGCTCGACCAGACCTCCTCATCACCGAGTATCGATCCCTCTTCCACTCCATGGAAAAGGGCATCCGGAAACTCCAGTAAAAGTTTGATCGCGATCCAACGGTCGGATCGAAAGTTATGGCCCTTTCGACCCATCCTTCAAGCCTGGCACGACCAGACCCCATCATCACCGAGTATCGATCCCTCATCCACTCCATGGAAAAGGGCATCCGGAAACTCTAGTAAAAGTTTCATCGCGATCCAATGGTCGGATCGAAAGTTATGGCACTTTCGAACCGTCCTTCACGCTTGGCTCGACCAGACCTCATCATCACCGAGTATCGATTCCTCATCCACTCCATGGAAAAGGGCATCCGGAAACTCCAGTTAAAGTTTCATCGCGATCCAACGGTCGCATCGAAATTATGGCCCTTTCGAATCGTCCGTCCAGCCTGGCTCGACCAGACCTCATCATTACCGAGTATCGATTCCTTATCCACTCCATGGAAAAGGGCATCCGGAAACTCCAGTAAAAGTTTGATCGCGATCCAACGGTCGGATTAAAAATTATGGCCCTTTCAAACTGTCCATCAAGCCTAGGTCGACCAGACCTCATTATCACCGAGTATCGATTCCTCATCCACTCCATGGAAAAAGGCATCTAGAAACTCTAGTAAAAGTTTTATCGCGATCCAATGGTCGGATCGAATGTTATGGCAATTTTAAACCGTCCATCGAGCCTGGCTCGACCAGACCTCATCATCACCGAGTATCGATCCTTCATCCACTCCATGGAAAAGGGCATTCGGAAACTCCAGTAAAAGTTTGATCGCGATCGAACGGTCGGATAGAAAGTTATAGCCCTTTCGAACTGTCACTCAAGACAGGCACGACCAGACCTTATCATCACCGAGTATCGATTCCTCCTCCCCTGCATGGAAAAAGGCATCCGGAAACTCTAGTAAAAGTTTGATCGCGATCAAACGGTCGGATCGAAAGTTATGGCCCTTTCGAACCGTCACTCAAGCAATGCGCGACCAGACATCATCAACACCGAGTATCGATTACTCATCCACTCCATGTAAAAGGGTTTCCGGAAACTCTAGTAAAAGTTTCATCGCGATCCAACGGTCGGATCGAAAGTTATGGCTATGTCGAACCTTCACTCAGGCCTAGAACGACCAGACCTCATCATCACAGAGAATTGATTCCACTTCCATTCCATGGAAAAGGGCATCCAGAAACTCCAGTAAAAGTTTGATTGCGATCCAACCGTCGGATCGAAAGTTGTAGCCCTTTCGACCGTCACTCAAGATAGGCCCGACCAGACCTCATCATCACCGAGTATTGATTCCTCATCCACTGCATGGAAAAAAGCATCCGGAAACTGCAGTAAATGTTTGATCGTGATCCAACGGTCGGATCAACATGTATGGCCCTTTCGTACCGTCACTCAAGCCAGGCGCGGCCAGGCCTCATCATCAGCGAGTATCGATTCCTCATCCACTGCATGGAAAAGGGCACCTGAAACTCCAGTAAAAGTTTGATCGCGATCCAATGGTCGGATCGAAAGTTATGGCCCTTTCGAACCGTCCATCCAGCCTGGCTCGACCAGACATCATCATCACCGAGTATCCATTCCTCATCCACTCCATGGAAAAGGGCATCCGTAAACTCCAGTAAAAGTTTGATGGCGGTCCAACGGTCACATCGAAAGTTATGGCCCTTTCGAACCGTTCATCAAGCCTGGCGCGACCAGACCTCATCATCAGCAAGTATCAATTCCTCATCCACTCCATGGAGAAGGGCACCGGAAACTCCAGTAAAAGTTTGATCGCGATCCAACGGTCGGATCGAAAGTTATGGCTATGTCGAACCTTCACTCAAGCCTAGTACGACCATACCTCATCATCACCGAGAATTGATTCCGCACCCACTCCATGGAAAAGGGCATCCGGAAACTTCAGTAAAAGTTTCATCGCGATCCAACGGTCGGATCGAAAGTTATAGCCCTTTCAAACCGTCCATCCAGCCTGGCTCGACCAGACCTCATCATCGCCGAGTATCGATCCCTTATCCACTCCATGAAAAGGGGCATCCGGAAACTCCAGTAAAATTTTGATCGCGATCCAACGGTCGGATTGAAAGTTATGGCCCTTTCGACTCGTCACTCAAGCCAGGCGCGATCAGACCTCATCAACGCTGAGTATCGATTACTCATCCACTCCATGCAGAAGGGCTTTCGGAAACTCTAGTAAAAGTTTGATCCCGATCCAACGGTCAGATTGAAAGTTATAGCCCTTTCGAACCGTCCATCAAGCCTGGCATGACCAGATCTCATCATCACCGAGTATCGATTCCACATCCACTCCTTGCAAAAGTGCATCTAGAAGCTCCAATAAAAGTTTGAGCGCGATCCCACGGTCGGAACGAAAGTTATGACCCTTTCGAACCGTCCATCAAGCCTGTTACGACCAGACCTCATCATCATCGAGTATCAATTACTCATCCACTCCATGGAAAAGGGCATTTGGAAACTCCAGTAAAAGTTTGATCGCGATCCAACAGTCGGATCGAAAGTTATGGCTATGTCGAACCTTCACTCAAGCCTGGTACGACCAGACCTCATCATCACCGAGAATTGATTCTGCATCCACTCCATGGAAAAGGGCATCCGGAAACTCTAGTAAAAGTTTGATCGCGATCCAACAATCGGATCGAAAGTTGTAGCCCTTTCGAAGTGTCACTTAAGACAGGCCCGACCAGACCTCATCATCACCAAGTATTAATTCCTCATCCACTGCATGAAAAAGGCATCCGAAAACTCTAGTAAATGTTTGATCGTGATCCAACGGTCGGATCAACATTTATGGCCCTTTCGAACTGTCACTCAAGCCAGGCGCGGCCAGGCCTCATCATCAGTGAGTATCGATTCCTCATCCACTGCATGGAAAAGGGAACCTGAAACTCCAGTAAAAGTTTGATCGCGATCCAACGGTGGGATCGAAAGTTATGGCCCTTTCAAACCGTCCATCCAGCCTGGCTCGACCAGACATCATCATCACCGAGTATCCATTCCTCATCCACTCCATGGAAAAGGGCATCCGTAAACTCCAGTAAAAGTTTGATGGCGATCCAACGGTCAAATCGAAAGTTATGGCCCTTTCGAACCGTCCCTCAAGCCAGGCGCAACCAGACCTCATCATCAGCAATTATCAATTCCTCATCCACTCCAAGAAAAAGGGCATCCGGAAACCTAGTAAAAGTTTGAGCGGGATCCCACGGTCAGAACGGAAGTTATGACCCTTTCGAACCGTCCATCAAGCCTGTTACGACTAGACCTCATCATCACCGAGAATCGATTCCTTATCCACTGCATGGAAAAGGGCATCCGGAAACTCCAGTAAAAGTTTGAGCGCGATCCAACGGTCGGATCGAAAGTTATGGCTATTTCGAACCGTCACTCAAGCCTGGGACGACGGCACCTCATCATCATCGAGAATCGGTTCCTCATCCACTCCATGTAAAAGGGCATCGAAAACTCCAGTAAAAGTTTGATCGCGATCCAACGGTCGGATCGAAAGTTATGGCCCTTTCGAACCGTCCATCCAGCTTAGCTAGACCAGACCTCATCACCGAGAATCGGTTCCTCATCCACCATATGGAAAAGGGCATCTGGAAACTCCAGTAAAAGATTGATAGCGATCCAACGGTCGGATCGAAAGTTATGCCCTTTCGAACCGTCACTCAAGCCTGACGCGACCAGACTTCATCATCACCGCAAATCGATTCATCATCCACTGCATGGAAAAGGGCATCCGGAAACTCCAATAAAAGTTGGATCGCGATCCAACAGTCGGATCGAAAGTTATGGCCCTTTGGAACCGTCACTCAAGCCTGGCGCGACCAGACCTCATCATGACCGAGCATCGATTCCTCATCCACTCCATGCAAAAGGGCATCCAGAAACTCCAGTAAAAGTTTGATCGCGATGCAACGGTCAAATCGAAAGTTATGGCTATTTCGAACCGTCACTCAAGCTTGTTACGACCAGACCTCATCATCATCGAGTATCGATTCCTCATCCACTCCATGCAAAAGGGCATCCGGAAACTCCAGTAAAAGTTTGAGCGCGATCCCACGGTCGGATCGAAAGTTATGACCCTTTCGAACCGTCCATCAAGCCTGTGACGACCAGACCTCATCATCATCGAGTATCGATTCCTCATCCACTCCATGGAAAAGGGCATCTGGAAACTCCAGTAAAAGATTGATAGCGATCCAACGGTCGGATCGAAAGTTATGCCCTTTCGAATCGTCACTCAAGCCTGACGCGACCAAACCTCATCATCACCGCGAATCGATTCATCATCCACTGCATGGAAAAGGGCATCCGGAAACTCCAGTAAAAGTTGGATCGCGATCCAACAGTCGGATCGAAAGTTATGGCCCTTTGGAACCGTCACTCAAGCCTGGCGCGACCAGACCTCATCATCACCGAGCATCGATTCCTCATCCACTCCATGCAAAAGGGCATCCGGAAACTCCAGTAAAAGTTTGATCGCGATGCAACGGTCGGATCGAAAGTTATGGCTATTTCGAACCGTTACTCAAGCCTGTTACGACCAGACCTCATCATCATCGACTATCGATTCCTCATCCACTCCATGCAAAAGGGCATCCGAAAACTCCAGTAAAAGTTTGAGCGCGATCCCACGGTCGGATCGAAAGTAATGACCCTTTCGAACCGTCCATCAAGCCTGTTACGACCAGACCTCATCATCATCGAGTATTGATTCCTCATCCACTCCATGGAAAAGGGCATCTGGAAACTCCAGTAAAAGATTGATAGCGATCCAACGGTTGGATCGAAAGTTATGCCCTTTCGAACCGTCACTCAAGCCTGACGCGACCAGACCTCATCATCACCGCGAATCGATTCATCATCCACTGCATGGAAAAGGGCATCCGGAAACTCCAGTAAAAGTTGGATCGCGATCCAACAGTCGGATCGAAAGTTATGGCCCTTTGGAATCGTCACTCAAGCCTAGCGCGACCAGACCTCATCATGACCGAGCATCGATTCCTCATCCACTCCATGCAAAAGGGCATCCGGAAACTCCAGTAAAAGTTTTATCGCGATCCAACGGTCGGATCGAAAGTTATGGCAATTTTGAACCGTCCATCGAGCCTGGCTCGACCAGACCTCATCATCACCGAGTATCGATCCCTCATCCACTCCATGGAAAAGGGCATCCGGAAACTCCAGTAAAAGTTTCATCGCGATCCCACGGTCGGATCGAAAGTTATGACCCTTTCGAACCGTCCATCAAGCCTGTTAGGACCAGACCTCATCATCATCGAGAATCGATTCCTCATCCACTCCATGGAAAAGGGCATCTGGAAACTCCAGTAAAAGTTTGATCGCGATCCAACGGTCAGATCGAAAGTTATGGCCCTTCGAAACGTCCATCAAGCCTGTTACGACCAGACCTCATCATCATCGACTATCGATTCCTCATCCACTCCATGCAAAAGGGCATCCGGAAACTCCAGTAAAAGTTTGAGCGCGATCCCACGGTCGGATCGAAAGTTATGACCCTTTCGAACCGTCCATCAAGCCTGTTACGACCAGACCTCATCATCATCGACTATCGATTCCTCATCCACTCCATGCAAAAGGGCATCCGGAAACTCCAGTAAAAGTTTGAGCGCGATCCCACGGTCGGATCGAAAGTTATGACCCTTTCGAACCGTCCATCAAGCCTGTTATGACCAGACCTCATCATCATCGAGAATCGATTCCTCATCCACTCCATGGAAAAGGGCATCTGGAAACTCCAGTAAAAGATTGATAGCGATCCAACGGTCGGATCGAAAGTTATGCCCTTTCGAACCGTCACTCAAGCCTGACGCGACCAGACCTCATCATCACCGAGTATCGATTCCTCATCCACTCCATGGAAAAGGGCATCCGGAAACTCCAGTAAAAGTTTGATCGCGATCCAACGGTCAGATCGAAAGTTATGGCCCTTCGAAACGTCCATCAAGCCTGTTACGACCAGACCTCATCATCATCGACTATCGTTCCTCATCCACTCCATGCAAAAGGGCATCCGGAAACTCCAGTAAAAGTTTGAGCGCGATCCCACGGTCGGATCGAAAGTTATGACCCTTTCGAACCGTCCATCAAGCCTGTTACGACCAGACCTCATCATCATCGACTATCGATTCCTCATCCACTCCATGCAAAAGGGCATCCGAAAACTCCAGTAAAAGTTTGAGCGCGATCCCACGGTCGGATCGAAAGTTATGACCCTTTCGAACCGTCCATCAAGCCTGTTACGACCAGACCTCATCATCATCGAGTATCGATTCCTCATCCACTCCATGGAAAAGGGCATCTGGAAACTCCAGTAAAAGATTGATAGTGATCCAACGGTCGGATCGAAAGTTATGCCCTTTCGAACCGTCACTCAAGCCTGACGCGACCAGACCTCATCATCACCGCGAATTGATTCATCATCCACTGCATGGAAAAGGGCATCCGGAAACTCTAGTAAAAGTTGGATCGCGATCCAACAGTCGGATCGAAAGTTATGGCCCTTTGGAACCGTCACTCAAGCCTGGCGCGACCAGACCTCATCATGATCGAGCATCGATTCCTCATCCACTCCATGCAAAAGGGCATCCAGAAACTCCAGTAAACGTTTGAGCGCGATCCCACTGTCAGAATGAAAGTTATGACCCTTTCGAACCGTCCATCAAGCCTGTTACGACTAGACCTCATCATCATCGAGCATCGATTCCTCATCCACTCCATGCAAAAGGGCATCCAAAAACTCCAGTAAACGTTTGAGCGCGATCCCACTGTCGGAACGAAAGTTATGACCCTTTCGAACCGTCCATCAAGCCTGTTACGACCAGACCTCATCATCATCGAGCATCGATTCCTCATCCACTGCATGGAAAAGGGAATCTGGAAACTCCAGTAAAAGTTTGAGCGCGATCCCACGGTCGGATCGAAAGTTATGACCCTTTCGAACCGTCCATCAAGTCTGTTACCACCAGACCTCATCATCATTGAGTATCGATTCCTCATCTACTCTATGGAAAAGGGCATCCAGAAACTCCAGTAAAAGTTTGATCGCGATGCAACGGTCGGATCGAAAGTTATGGCTATTTCGAACCGTCACTCAAGCCTGGGACGACCACACCCCATCATCACCGACAATGGGGTCCTCATCCACTGCCTGGAAAAGGGCACCGGAAACTCCAGAAAAAATTTGATCGCGATCCAACGGTCGGATCGAAAGTTATGGCCCTTTCAAACCGTCCATCGAGCCTGGCTCGACCAGACCTCATCATCACCGAGTATTGACTCCTCATTCACTCCATGGAAAAGGGCATCTGTAAACTCCAGTAAAAGATTGATCGCGATCCAACGGTCGGATCAAAAGTTATGACCCTTTCGAACCGTCACTCAAGCCTGGCGCGACCAGACCTCATCATCACCGCGAATCGATTCATCATCCACTGCATGGAAAAGGGCATCCAGAAACTCCAGTAAAAGTTTGATCGCGATCCAACAGTCGGATCGAAAGTTATGGCCCTTTGGAACTGTCACTCAATCGTGGCGCGACCAGACCTCATCATGACCGAGCATCGATTCCTCATCCACTCCATGCAAAAGGGCATCCGGAAACTCCAGTAAACGTTTGAGCGCGATCCCACTGTCGGAATGAAAGTTATGACCCTTTCGAACCGTCCATCAAGCCTGTTATGACCATACCTCATCATCATCGAGCATCGATTCCTCATCCACTGCATGGAAAAGGGAATCTGGAAACTACAGTAAAAGTTTAAGCGCGATTCCACGGTCGGATCGAAAGTTATGACCCTTTCGAACCGTCCATCAAGCCTGTGACGACTAGAACTCATCATCATCGAGTATCGATTCCTCATCCACTCCATGGAAAAGGGCATCCGGAAACTCCAGTAAACGTTTGAGCGCGATCCCATTGTCGGATCGAAAGTTATGACCCTTTCGAACCGTCCACCAAGCCTGTTACGACCAGACCTCATCATCATCGAGTATCGATTCCTCATCCACTCCATTGAAAAGGGCATCCGGAAACTCCAGTAAACGTTTGAGCGCGATCCCACTGTCGGATCTAAAATTATGACCTTTTGGAACCGTCTAGCAAGCCTGTTACGACCAGACCTCATCATCATCGAGTATCGATTCCTCATCCACTCCTTGGAAAAGGGCATCCGGAAACTCTAGTAAAGGTTTGAGCGCAATCCAACGGTCAGATTGAAAGTTATGGCCCTTTCGAACCATCCATCAAGCTTGGCTCGACCAGACATTATCATCACCGAGTATCGATTCCTCATCCACTCCATGGAAAAGGGCATCTGGAAAATCCAATAAAAGTTTGATCGCGATCCAACGGTCGGATCGAAAGTTATGGCTATTTCGAACCATCACTCAAGCCTGGTACGACCAGACCTCATCATCATCGAGTATCGATTCCTCATCCACTCCATTGAAAAGGGCATCCGGAAACTCCAGTAAACGTTTGAGCGCGATCCCACTGTCGGATCGAAAGTTATGACCCTTTCGAACCGTCCACCAAGCCTGTTACGACCAGACCTCATCATCATCGAGTATCGATTCCTCATCCACTCCATTGAAAAGGGCATTCGGAAACTCCAGTAAACGTTTGAGCGCGATCCCACTGTCGGATTGAAAGTTATGACCCTTTCGAACCGTCCACCAAGCCTGTTACGACCAGACCTCATCATCATCGAGTATCGATTCCTCATCCACTCCTTGGAAAAGGGCACCGGAAACTCCAGTAAACGTTTGAGCGCGATCCCACTGTCGGATCGAAAGTTATGACCCTTTCAAAACGTTCACCAAGCCTGTTATGACCAGACCTCATCATCATCGAGTATCGATTCCTCATCCACTCCATGGAAAAGGGCATTCAGAAACTCTAGGAAAATTTTGGATCGCGATCCAACGGTCGGATCGAAAGTTATGGCTATTTTGAACCGTCACTCAAGCCCGGTACAACCAGACCTAATCATCACCGAGAATTGATTCCTCATACACTGCATGGAAAAGGGCATCCGGAAACTCTAGTAAACGTTTGAGCGCGATCCCACTGTCGGATCGAAAGTTATGACCCTTTGGAACCGTCCATCAAGCCTGTTACGACCATACGTCATCATCATCGAGTATCGATTCCTCATCCACTCCATTGAAAAGGGCATCCAGAAACTCCAGTAAAAGTTTGATCACGATCCAACGGTCGGATCGAAAGTTATGGCCCTTTCGAACCGTCCATCCAGCCTAGCTAGACCAGACCTTATCACCGAGAATCGGTTCCTCATCCACTACATGGAAAAGGGCATCCAGAAACTCCAGTAAAATTTTGATCGCGATCCAACGGTCGAATCGAAAGTTATGGCTATTTCGAACCATCACTCAAGCCTGGTACGACCACACGTCATCATCACCGAGAATCGATTCCTCATCCACAACATGGAAAAGGGCATCCGGAAACTCCAGTAAACGTTTGAGCGCGATCCCACTGTCGGATCGAAAGTTATGACCCTTTCGAACCGTCCAGCAAGCCTGTTACGACCAGACCTCATCATCATCGAGTATCGATTCCTCATCCACTCCATGGAAAAGGGCCCCAGAAACTCCAGTAAAAGTTTGATCGGGATCCAATGGTCGAATCAAAAGTAATGACCCTTTCGAACCGTCCATCAAGCCTGTTACGACCAGACCTCATCATCATCGAGTATCGATTCCTCATCCACTTCGTGGAAAGGGCATCCGGAAACTACAGTAAAAGTTTGAGCGCCATCCCACTGTCAAATCGAAAGTTATGACCCTTTCGAACCGTCCATAAGCCTGTGACGACCAGACCTTATCATCATCGAGTATCGATTCCTCATCCACTGCATGGAAAAGGGCACCGCAAACTCCAGTAAAAGTTTGATCACGATCCAACGGTCGGATCGAAAGTTATGACCCTTTCCAACCGTCCATCAAGCCTGGCTCGACCAGACCTCATCATCACCGAGTATCGATTCCTCATCCACTCCATGGAAAAGGGCATCCGGAAACTCCAGTAAAAGTTTGATCGCGATCCAACGGTCGTATCGAAAGTTATGGCCCTTTCAAACCGTCCATCAAGCCTGCCTCGAGCAGACCTCATCATCACCGAGTATCGATTCCTCATCCACTCCATGGAAAAAGGGCATCCGGAAACTCCAGTAAAAGTTTGATCGCGATCCAACGGTCGGATCGAAAGTTATGGCTGTTTCGAACCGTCACTCAAGGCAGGCGCGACCAAACCACATCATCAGCAAGTATCAATTCCTCATCCACTCCATGCAAAAGGGCATCCAGAAACTCCAGTAAAATTTTGAGCGCGATCCCACGGTCGAAACAAAAGTTACGACCCTTTCGAACCGTCCATCTAGCCTGTTACGAGCAGACCTCATCATCACCGAGTATCGATTCCTTATCCAATACATGGAAAAGGGCGTCCGGAAACTCCAGTAAAAGTTTGAGCGCACTCCTACTGTCGGATCGAAAGTTATGACCCTTTCGAACCGTCAATGAAACCTGTTACGACCAGACCTCATCATCATTGAGTATCGATTCCTCATCCACTCCATGGAAAAGGGCATCCGGAAACTCCAGTAAAAGTTTGATCGCGATCCAACGGTCGGATCGAAAGTTATGGCTATTTCGAACCGTCACTCAAGCATGGTACGACCACACCTCATCATCACCGAGAATCGGTTCCTCATCCACTGCATGGAAAAGGGCACCGAAAACTCCAGTAAAAGATGGATCACGATCCAACGGACGGATCGCAAGTTATGGCCCTTTCGACCCGTCCATCAAGTTTGGCTCGACCAGACCTCAACATCACCGAGAATCGATTCCTCATGCGCTGCATGGAAAAGGGCATCCAAAAACTCCAGTAAACGTTTTATCGCGATCCAACAGTCGGATCAAAAGTTATGGCCCTTTCGACCCGTCCATCCAGCCTGGCTCGACCAGAGCTCATCATCACCGCGTATCCATTCCTCATCCACTCCATGGAACAGGGCATCCGGAAACTCCAGTAAAAGTTTGATCGCGATCCAACAGTCGGATCTAAAGTTATGGCTATTTTGAAACGTCACTCAAGCCTGGGACGACCACACCTCATCATCACCGAGATTCGGTTCCTCATCCACTGCATGGAAAAGGGCATCGAAAACTCCAGTAAAAGTTGGATCACGATCCAACGGAGGAACGAAA
>Ga0325414_1005835_pt1 | contig 13026 bp, 7 predicted proteins | sample PopdelMetagenome_8_FD_206183 | JGI IMG/M metagenome (GOLD analysis project Ga0325414, IMG submission 206183) | Populus deltoides microbial communities from Bellville, Georgia, United States - Leaf-PdKOR-R3 | ecosystem: Host-associated > Plants > Phyllosphere > Phylloplane/Leaf | place: USA...
AATAATAATAATAATAATAATAACAAAAGGATAAAAAAAAATCCCTTGCATAGGCTTATAGATTTTTTGCTTTTATGAGCATCTCACATGATATTAACAAAATAATAATAATAATAACAAAAGGATAAAAAAAAAATAACTGGCATAGGCTAATAGATTTTTTGCTTTTAAGAGCATCTCAATAATTATACTATATTAACAAAGATAAAAGATTGAAAATATCTCGCCCAGTTCAGCAAATTTAATTTTTAAGGGTATTTTAGATATTATATTGTGTAAAAAAAAAAAAAGTAAAGAGACCAATATATCCCCATTCGATGTAGTGATGTAGTAACGACAAAGAGGTCTTGTTGAAAAGATAACCCCCTGAAAGCAAGTTATATGGTTTTTTTCATCATGAAGGTTAAAATGATAATTTCACTATCATAAATAGACTTTTGTTAATGAGAGACAATACGAGCAAGACAAACCTCAAACTACTTTTAGAACTACAATTTTCTTAAGAGAAAATTCTACAGAGGCTCCTCTCAAGAAATTATTTTCTGGTTGATGGCTCTATAGCCTTTACAATCTCTGAAGATGCATTGCATTGATTATAATAAGGTCGTCCAGCCCTGCATGCTCTTTTAATATAACGAGTCCAACTGAAATTCATAGCTCAACAATAGTTAATTTCTGGAAGAAATTGTCTTTGACATTGAACATCACTTCACATACTTACTGTCACGGTATATTGGTGTAAGAAAATCCAAAGTCAACATAAAAGCTATCTGTAACAGCCAATTGTTATTTCAACAACATGCCTGATCAGCTATACTTAGAAGAATACAGTGGTTGTCCTTCCAGAAAGGCATCTGTTGAACATATTAAAGATCTGTTCTAAACTTGCCCCCAGAATATCTCACACTTCCGAGAACCTTTATGTAAACATACAAAACACAATATCAATTTATTAGAATGAATAAGAGGAACTTTTACACACATAATTTGTGTTTTCCCGGGAAAAAAATGTTTTACCTCATCAATCATGTTGAAAATTATTTGCCAGTTCCACCAGTCGCAGAAGCAACCAATTGGAGATATTCTTCAGTTGCATAACAAACCAGGGAAATATCTTGATCTGCTATATGCAGTGACAACAAAAGCATCTAATAATACGCTAATATTTATCTAAAATAAAAAGGAGAAAAAAATGGCTTTCATAAAAGCAGATATGGATCTAGTTAAACAGGTTGCGCCATACTTCAAAATTCCATAAGTGGAAATATTACTTAAGAGCACTAACAAGAGTAAATCATGAAAAGAAACACTACAAAGAGAGCGAAGTATTAGAAAGCAAATCATCAAGCATGATATGATTATGTTTAATCAACGTTAGTGCAAATCTACAGCATTGATTGAGGTATAATCAACTTAATAAAACCTCATATCCAATTCGGTTAGCAAGTTACTGAATTCTGATTCAACAATTTGTTGATGTACTTTCTGCCCCCATTTCATGTGAAGCCGTTTCTATAATTCAATCAGCATCAACATGTGTATTCTGGACCTTACCTTGAAGCTGTAGCAGTCCAGTTAGGTCAAGTCAAGTCTATAACAAAGCATGATTTCCATGTCCTGAATGTAACCAATGCATTCATAATCACCATTCACAGAAAAGGGAGAAAAAATGAAAAATTACCGACCCTTTTGGAGATATTATTCATTTGCACAACTTACCCATTATCGCTCTGGTAGGGCTTCTAACATGTTCAATATCCTTGAACCACCATGGAGGCTGATGTGGTTCCCCCAAGGCCACAACCACTGTATTATGAGTACATGCAATTTTTTTAATTGTCACCAATAATCTAAGCAAGAACACCTCCCATCTCGAAAGTGATGGAAACGGTTGGCATCTCTAACAACTATCACTCTGTTTGTAACCTTCGAAATAAGTCTCACAGCTGAATGGCAATCATCACATATCCTAAGGTTCTTAATTACAAGGATGGATGCTTCTGATGGCAACTTCAGAAGTCCATAAGCTATGGCCAGCTTCTCACTGTGATAACTAAGATAATATTCCTTCTGCTCATCCTCTACATCATGCAGTACTGCACCAATATCTGGAGTATAACCCAGTGGCTTAATCATAGCCAAGAGTTCCTTTACTTTTTGATAAGTCTGACCATAATCTGGATGCTTATTGTCTTCCGAAGTAAATATATGGGTGACATTTCCAATCTCTATCCAGCTCACCCCAGGTTCTTTCTTAATGTTTTTGTCTCTCATCAACTTTCTAACCTTGACAACTCCATCCCATCTCTTTTCCTTGGCATAGATATTAGATAACAGTGTGTAAGTCCCTACATCATTAGGGTCCATCTCTAAGACAAATTCTGCAACCCACCTTCCTAAGCCGTAGTTCTGATGGACATGGCATGCATTGAGCAAAGTACGCCAGGCAACAACATCCCATTTAACTGGTGCTGTCCTCATAAAATTCCGGGCTTCATTAAGTTGTCCTGCCTTGCTTAGAAGGCTAACAATACAAGTATAGTGTTCCAATCCAGGTTGGACACCAAACTGTTTCATTAGGTGGTGCAGATAATAGAATCCCTCTTGCACTAGACCCAGATGGCCACAAGCAGAGAGAACCCCAGTAAAAGTTACATAGTTAGGATGCTCTTCTGCAGCCAACATGTCTTGAAACACAAGAAGAGCTTTCTTTCCAAGCCCATGGTGTGATAAGCCACATATCATTGCATTCCAAGTAATGATGTCACGATGCATCATATCTGAAAATACTTTCTTAGCTGCCTCAATGTCGCCACTCTTTGCATACATATTTATTAAAGCATTTCCAACCATAACATGGTGCTTAAAGCCCGACTTCTCACTGTGTCCATGTAACAAAGACCCATTTCTTCGTGCAGACAGGCCCGCACAAGCATTTAACAAGACAGCATATGTAAATTCATTTGATTTTACATTTTCCTGCTCCATTTTTGAAAATAAATTCAGTGCTTCTTCAAAGCAACCATTTTGAAAGTAAGAAGCCATGACCGCTGTCCATAACACAACATTCCGACTTTGCAAACCATCAAAGACCCCCCTTGCCATCAAACTCTTTCCACATTTCCCGTACATATTTATGATTGCACTGCTAACATATGCATCACATTCAACATCACTCGTCAACATCTTGCCATGAACATGCAAACCCAATCTCAAATCTTTAAGAGAAGCACAAAGACTAAAAGCATTGACAAAAGTAACCTTATCCCACTTCACAGACTCGCTGACCATACTCCCCAGGACCTCCAAACCCTCCCTCAAATACCCATTTTCCACAAGCCTACTCAAAATCGAATTATAAGCGACAATATCATTTACAAGCACTTCATTCCAAACCCCCATTGCATCTTGAACAATCGAACATTTGGAATACATAGATACAAGAGCATTCCTCACATAATTATGAAACGAGAACCCAGTCTTCAACAAAAGCCCGTGACATTGCCTACCCTCGTCAACTCTCCCACGATCAAGACAAGAAGAAATCGCAATTGCGAATATATACTCATTCGGGCTAACATTAGCCTCCGAAACCATATCTTTCAACAACCTAATCACTTTCAAAGAAAACCCATTGAGTAAATACCCAGTCATCAAAGCACTCCAAGAAACCACATTTCTTTCAGGCATTCTATCAAACAAGTTGTGGGCAATGGAGACCTGATTAACTTTTGCATAGAAATTTATCAAGGAATTAACTTCAATTATGTTGTTTTCTATGGCTTGGTAAGTTACGATCAAATGGGCATGGATTGTTTTACCAACCTTGAGGTTTTTAGTATCAGCTGACAGTTTTAAGAGCTTAATGGGGTCTAGAGGAGAGGAGGGCGTGACAGCATTTGGTCTGAGTAGAAATGGCGCGTGCCGGAATGGCACATAAGCCTTTCTTTGTGCCTTTAGCATTAGATTTGATTAGGTTTTGCAGCAATCGCAAGGTGGGTCTTCTAACTTCTAGTTGTCTCCAATGTCATCCTAAGGCCTTATGTTTGAAAGTGCAGGGCTTCTACCTTTCTTTTTTGTAAGAAGGGAGAAGATTGGTTAACAACATATTGTCAATAAATAAATTTTGACAACATTGCGGTAACCTGACAAAATAAACATAGTAGTTTAAATAAAGGTAGTTTAAATCATCAGGATTTATATTTATTTTTTAATGATCACGAGTTCGAGTTTTAGTTTTTTTAGAGTTACTGAAATATTTACATGGTTATTATTTTCAGGATTTCTAGGATTAGTTAAAGTATATATAAGCTAGTTTGAACACCCACATTAATAATAATAAAAAACATTAGTTCAATTAGCTTACATATGCCTAATTTATCATCATGGTCCTTGTAGTTTGTTTGGGTGAGTTTTCTAACTTGTTTCTAATTCTTGAAAAATTATCAATCAAATTCTTAGGTTAGAATCCATTAGTTAATTGATGATTTTTATTAATTATTGTCCTAGCATCTTTATATAAATCTTATTCGATTAAGGGGGTGTTTGAGAGTATAGTCGCAATTACTTTTCAAAGTATATTTTTACTCAGAAATGTATCAAAATAATATTTTTTTTATTTTTAAAAAAATTAATTTTGACATCAGCAAATCAAAATGATCTGAAAATATTAAAAAATTAATTTGAATTAATAAAAAAATATAAAAATTTTATTTTTTTCAAAAGCACTTTTAAAATGTAAAAACAAATGGGGTCTAAGTAGAAAGAAAAACAACATTAGAATATGAATTTTTTAGCATTTTGGTTAGCACCAAATATTAAACCAATCCACTTCTAACATTTATTTTGAATTTTATAATTAAATTTTCTTTATTAAATTTAATGGGTGTGATTTTGTTTCATTATGCAAAGAATCCTTGTAGGATTAAAATTATGAATAATACTTCAACTATTCAGACTAATATATATATATATATATATATAAAAGAAAGAGGCTTAATTATTTATTTGTTTAAATGATGTTATAGGTTCATGTGAGCTATTATGTACTGTGAGAATTAGGTGCGATGATGTCTCCATATTTAAGATATATAAATAAAAAGTTATTTAGTGTTTGATATAGTAGTTAATCAATATATTCACGTACTTAGACTTCTTCTTCTTCTAGCTATTTGCCACTCCTATGCTTATCGGGCTCAGGGGAACTTGATGTCTGTGGTGTAGAATGACATGATAGGTGGACTGCCTTGTTTTTACGTTGTCTAGATGGACGCCTAGAATAACAACTTAGTGTTCGAGTGTCACGAGGCTGTGTATGCCTTTTGGTATGGCTTGATGATCTCTGAGGTTGAGGATTCTTCACTAGATCCTTTTTTTCACATCCTACTGGATAATATAATTGTCTACGGATACTAAGTAAGGCCTGTTGTTGTGGAGGTGAGTATAGAGATGCAACAACTTGCTGAGAAGGAGCTGCAATCAGTGGCCATGAATTTTCTCTCGCTTGTTGATTTGCCAGAACTACCTGGGAGAGGAGATATATCTATTCCATCAACTATTAAAGAATTAGGCGTATGGGGGTTGAAGTATCTATTGTGACAAGAAAATCAGTAACTCGTTCTTTTCCAAGAGTGTCCTAATTATCTACCATTGATGATAGTAATTACAGAAAACAATAAATCTATTTATAACCTTTTATAAATGTTCCCCACAAACGGCGCCACTATCTGTGAATCATTGTGAGCTTGAAGGGGATAGGCATTTTATGAACTCAAACCCTCTAATATTCATCACACTTATTCACTAGGTCCATGACATCCTAGAGTATGGTTAACTAGTAAAATACTGCTTGTGTCACCTGAGCTACAAGAGCTCGTATGTAAGCCACATATGCCTTCATATATTTCTTGTAAGACATATGAGCTTTTTTATAGGGACAATCATTTCAATAATGAAGCTGAGGTAGATCTTCTATATAAGATGTTGTCAATCATGTAATACACTGATGCGCGTCCTGTCATATGAAAAACTTCATTTCTATTTAAAGGTAACTCCCTTATTTGTAAATAATTTCTAATAAGGATTCTCCAGTTATCTGCTATGTTGATAGGGACAGCTACCCATTCATCTTCACTAACACTAGGCATTTTCAAGACTTCTATCCAAACATCAGTAGAGAGTTCCACAAAATTGAATCTGGCATTTCTTTTCACACCATGTTTTGCAAAGTTATCAACCATATGATTAGCCTTACGTAAAACATGACAGAAAGATAAAGAGCCCAACTATGAGGAGAAACGAGATGCTAGAATAACAAGTTTATGAAATCTCCATGGCCTAATAAATAGCTTATACATCCAATTTACCACAAAAACATAATCCAGATTCAAAGATAAAATTTCTACAAAAAAAATCATCATATGTATAAGATAATTCAAGAGCTTTAATTATAGTAAGTAGTTAAGCCTCATTTGAATCTTTAATCCCCACATGAGTAGAGAAAAAACCCATCACAAGGCTATTATGATCACGAATAACCCTACCAATACCAACAAGATCAGGTTTTCCAATAGAAAAGCCATCAACATTCTATTTAAGTGTATATGGTTCAGGAGGATACCATGAAATGGGATGTCTAGAACACTTGGTATTTGACCAACATGCCAATCTTTCAACTGAAATTAATAAATCAGGGGCATAATAAAAAATTCTAAAAAAAGGCTTTGATCCATACACACAGTATAGTTAAAATAAGAAGAAAGATGGTATCATAATCAGGCTGTCTATTATTAAAGATAAATTCATTTCTAGCAAGCTAAAGATACCATAAGATTACAAACAACAACATAAACCATACATTTCTTTAGATCTTTTTATAGACAAGATGTTCCCACCAATCAATAAGTATTTCTCAAATATGCCAATGATTATAACAGTGTATAAGAAGGTGTCAATAGTTTCCTTAGAGCCCAAACATAGAAGACAATTAGCATCTCTTGCATTAAGAATACCTCTTTTGACCAACACATCTTTATTATTAATTTTGCCAAAAATGGCCATTCAACAACAAATTTCAATCTTAGAAAGAACCAATCCTTTCCATATGCCATTGAAAGAATTGCATAGATTAATCTGGCTTGAAGGTGATAGCAAACCACAAGTGGATTTTACTTAATAAACCCCATTAGAATTAGGTTTCTAGATTAGTTTATCATTAACTTCACAGTCTAATACAACATAAGACAATTTGCTGAATATAACTTTAAAAGCCCTAGTCTCTCTTCCTTTTAAAGCTCTTCTTCATCTAAAATTCCATATCCAAGAGAAGCCATCCCACATTTCTATGTTAGCAATAAAGGAGATCTAATCCTTTGAAAGGCTGAAAAGTCTAGGAAAATGGATGCATCATAAAAATCCCCTGGCAACGCATCATGTCAGAAACTAGTATCCATGCCATTCCCAACCAAAACACAAACTTCTTTATTGATAATATTTTAAAGCTTATCATCCTTATAACAATCTTGATGATCATAAACAATGTACTTCCACTGGAATTAACATTAGGCAAACTTAAAGTAGGTTTCTAATTGTGTAGATTGCATATGGTATTTTTCCATAAACCTGAATTCGAGCATTTATATCTCCAAAACCATTTGAGTAACAAAGCTTGTTTTTGTTAAGAATGGAAGCAATACCAATTCCTCCTAGTTGTTTTTTGGAAGAACAATCAAGGTCCATTTAACATTACACAATTCCTTACTTCCCTCCTCGCATGATCTGATTTGATTTTCAATTTTGGCAACTACAAAGATTGGAATGGGGTACAAAAAAAGATAGTAAATATGAAGGTTATTTATCACTAATTTGATCAAATAAACCCTTACACCAATAGACAAAAGATGCCCTTAAGTAGCCAATCTGCTGCTAATTTTTATGATAATAGGCTTTCACATCATAATATAGGATGATGAAGCTCCAGTAGGCAATCCTAAATACTTAAATGGTAACCCTACCTTCCAGCACATGAAGTTATTTACAGTGAGGGAAAGAACATCATCATCAATTCCAACTCCAATGATAGAGCTTTTATAGAAAGTTACCTTCAAACTAGAAATCAATTTGAAACATTAAAGGATTCTTTTAATGTTTTGAAGAAAGGAGAAATTATATAAACTGAATATAAGAGTGTCATCTGCAAACTAAAGATGAGTGATGTTCATTTAATCCTGACTAAACCTAATACCTTAAATAAAGCCCAAATCATAACATTTCTTAAGTATTTTGCTAAGTCCCTTTACTGCAATGTTGAATAGAAATGGTGATAAGGAATCACCTTGCCTAAGCTCTTTTTCCATAGAGAACTATGGAGTTGGAAAGCCATTCACAAGAATTGAAACTTTAGCAATTAAGACACACTATCAAATCCATCCTCTCAAATAAGAACTAAATCCTATACAATCCATAACCTCATCAAGATATTTTCAAATCATAGAATCAAAAGCTTTATGAAAGTTAAGTTTAAAGAGAAAGCCTTTTAATTTCTTTCTACTTAAGTGGCTAATGATTTTATTGGCAATAATAACACTATCTATGATTTGTTTGCCCTTGATGAAGACATGTCAGCAATCACTAATAATTTCAAGCATAACACTCTTTAATCTAATAGCTAACACCTTTAAGATCACTTTGTAGAGGCTTCTAATAAAACTGATAGGTATGAAATCTTTAAAATCATTAGAGCCAACCACCTTAGGGATTAAGGTAATAAATGAGCTATTAAAAACTATGAGGGAGAACACCTAAGAGATAGAAATCATCCATGTTAAGAATATTACTAATGATTATATCCCATGCTTTTTTAATGAAGAAAAAGCCAACACCATTAGGACCCAGTGCTTTGTTACTATCATACTCCCTGATAGCTACCTTGACCTTATCCAAAAAAAATGAAAATTCCAAATAAATAGTTGAAAATGACAAAAGTTTCTGGAAGTTTAATTTTGAGTAAGATGTTCTATCCTATTTTTCAAGAGAGTAAAGACATTTGAAGAATCTGGCAACTTCAAACTTTATCTCAGAAGGCTTGAAGAAAGTCCTCTCATCGACCGAAATAGAAAGAATAACATTCATTTTCTTCCTTGCCGTAGCAGAAATATGAAAAAACCATGTATTTCTTTCACCAAGTTTGCACCATTGTATTCTTGATTTATATTGCTAAAGGGATTCATCCATTCAATACAAGGTACACAGTAATGATTGCTTCTAAACACTTCATTAGAATACAGAACCCTGTTATCCTTAATACTCTTTGAATTCTGAACTTCTAACTTCAATGCTTTGATTTTCTCATCAGTATTTCCAACCCTGTCATTATTCTATGATCTCAAACCTTCTTTAAGGACTTTGATTCACTGCCATAAATTCAATGAATACCAACGACATTACCGATAGACCTTTTCTATCGGTATTTTGCGGTGATATTTACTGACCGAATTAATTCCCTCGCTAAAACCATCGGTATATACCGACAGAAACATTTCATTGGTATATACCGAGGGAATCCGAGACAGAATTTAAAGAATAAAAAAAACAAAGAAGTGCAATGATGTGAAAGTTTTTTTGGGCAATTTTACTAACAGAATTACAGAGGGATTCAAACCAGGATGTCCGTACAGTGATGTGTCCACTTCATCGATAGAATTGCTGATGGATTCATAGATGAAAATATTTTATCGGTGATTCCATCAGTAAAGTTAATATATGATCTGACCATCGACCCTCGCCTCCCCTATTTCTCCTTCTTCTTCCCCCACCCTTGCATCTAAACAAACTGCCCCCTACCCCCCAACTACAAACAACCACCCCCCTAAAATAACCTTTCTTCTCAACACAAGTCATCCTTCTTTAACTTTTATAGTCACAACATTCGTGTTCTAATTTATTGCGTATTTTTTTTTCATTTTTAGTATGTAAATCTATCTTTTTTAATTTTAACATTAAAATGTCAATTTTATTATTATTGAATGTTTTTTTAGTATATGTATTTTGTTTGGTTGTTTACTTGTTGTATTGTGTTTTCTCAAACAAACTTGTAGTATGGATTATAATTTTGTATTTGTTATGATTTGTTTTAGATTTTATAAAATTATATTTGTTTGTAAATTATTGAAACTTATGTCGAATTACTGGCTTAGGTGTGTTGTGATGAAATAAATAATAGCATGTTTAACAGGTTTGTTTTAATTTTTGTCAATTTTATTGTTGAGTTGTAATTTTCATAAATTAATAGGTATAAATTTATATAGATGTAGATAATTGATAATGAATATTTAAGAGAAGTTTGAAAGTAAATTGAATAATCTTGAGCTAAAACAATATTTTTATAAATTTATTTATTTAACGTAGTTAATTAATACATGTTGTCATTAATATTTTATAGAGGCTCAATAGAAGTGATGGATGATCGTTCATGGATATATCGAGATTCACCTCAAGGATTACGAATGATGGATTATTGTAATGAGGTTCAAGGTTTTATTAATTTCACAATTTCTATTCTGAGAACTTTTAGTGAAGGCGGTATTAGGTGTCCATGCAGGAGGTGTAAAAATAAAAAGTTTTTGCATCCAGATGTTGTAACGATGCATCTTCTACATAAAGGGTTCATGGAGAATTACTTGTGTTGGTATGCACATGGAGAACTTTTTTTTCATAACAAATGCATGGTAAAAAGGATGGTTGGGTCAACTTCTAGTGCTAGCAACATGCATGAAGTTATAAATGACAATAGTAATCATTACAAGAATATGGTTATGGATGCCATGAGAATGAATCAAGGTAATGTCAGTTAATGTCAGTTAATGTCCAATCATAAAAGAAGAACCTAATGCAGACGCAACCAGGTTTTTTGATCTGTTGAAAGATTTTGATAAACCATTATGGGATGCTGCACAAATCACAGTAAATTATCGGCTGTTGCACAGGTGTTCACCATTAAGTAGGATTATAGGTTAAGTGAGGTCAGTTATGATAGAATTATCGAATGGACGAGAAACATTTTACCTGAAAAAGAACTTCTATGCTGATAAGTCCATGATGAAACCCCTATGGAGTTTTGACTTATGATGTATCGAAAATCATAATTTTCTTATGAGTGCAGCTTTGATGTGGACTATCAATGATTTTCCAACTTATGCAATGGTTTCCGGTTAGAGCACGCATGGGAAACTAGCATATCCATATTGCATGAAAAACAACAAGGCATTCACTTTAACAAATAGAGGTAAAATGTCTTTTTTTACTGCCACCAACGTTTCTTGCCAACGAATCATATGTACAGAAAGAACAGAAAGGATTTCTTTGTTGATAGAGTTGAAAAGGATGTTACACCCCCGCGTATTTCTGGTGAATAATTGCATGACGTGGTGTCAGAGTATGATGACATTGTGTTTGGTTTCCAATCCGGTAAGTACAAGTTTCCTGGTTTTGGTTTGACCCACAACTGGGTAAAGCGAAGTATTTTCTATGAGTTTTCTTATTAAAAGACCAATCTTCTTTGCCATAACCTTGATGTCATTCACATAAAAAAAAACATGTTTGAGAATATTTTCAATACGATCATGGACGTAAAGGGGACAACATGAAGGCTAGAATGGATATAGCGTTGTTTTGTAACCATAAAAATATGGAGTTAGTTTTTGATGGGTCACGGGTCGCAAAGCCTAGAGCAAGCTTCACCTTAAAGAAAAATGCATAATTACTAGTCTACCAAAGCTTAAGAGTCTGTGTTTTCCTGGTGGACATGCCTCAAACATATCAAGGTTAGTTAAGCTAAAGGAATGTAGATTGTATGGAATGAAGAGCCATGACTGCCACATATTTATGCAAACACTTATTCCATTAGCTTATCATGATTTGTTGTCAAAAGGGATATGAGATGCACTCATGAAGATTAATAATGTTTTTAGAGATATATGCTCCAGCAAGTTGCAGACACATCACATTGAGAGGATTGAAATGAATATCATCGAAACAATATGCAAACTTGAGATGATATTCCCTCCATTATTTTTTTTTACTCGATGAAGCATTTATCCATACATTTATCGTATGAGGCAAAGGTTGGAGGTCTAGTCCAGTATAGATAGATGTATCCATTTGAGAGGTTAGATATTATAGATGCAATGTAATTATTAATGTATTTTCATTGTTTTTTTTAATTATTTATTTATTTAATTCCATACAAGTACCTGTTCAATCTTAAAAAAAGGTTAAGAACAAGACGCATGTTGAGGTTTTGATATATGAGGCCCATATTGTTGAGAAAATCTCAACATTTATCTCGTACCATTTCGAGTCTCATTTGAGAAAGAGAATCAACTGCGTTCCAAGACATGATGATGGAGGTGAAGTGCCTTCAAGTGGAAACTTATCAATATTCTCAAATCTTGGACGACCCACACCTAAAAATGTTGTAAAGGAAAGATATTTGTTTGAAATAGAGTTCAAACAAGCACACAATTAGGTGTTATTTAACTGTAATGAACTGAAACCTTTTATTCAGTATGTATATGTACTACTCAAACTTTGTTATAAATGGACTATTTATTTATTGTAATATTATGAACTCATACAATTTTAAAAACCTTGTAGGTAACATCGAAAATATTTACTATCTAATAACTCACAGCTGACCAAATCCTAAATCTTTTGATTATAAGATGAACAATTTGTCACATGGTTCAAAACACATGTATGTACTATCACAAACTCATTATCTATCATGGTATTTAATTTCATTATAAAATTCTCGTTTACTGTTTATTGTTGTACTTCATGTACAAGGTTTATCACATGGAAATGAATAATAATGTTTCATTGTCTATGTTAATGCTACGATGAGTATTTTATCAATGGATATGTGTTTCATACTGAAAAATACGAGCATCGAAGAAAGATATATATCAGTGGTGTTTGTGTTAAGGGATCGACTTGTAATGATTGACTATTATGGTAAATTATAAGAGG
>Ga0325414_1005836_pt1 | contig 13024 bp, 8 predicted proteins | sample PopdelMetagenome_8_FD_206183 | JGI IMG/M metagenome (GOLD analysis project Ga0325414, IMG submission 206183) | Populus deltoides microbial communities from Bellville, Georgia, United States - Leaf-PdKOR-R3 | ecosystem: Host-associated > Plants > Phyllosphere > Phylloplane/Leaf | place: USA...
AACAAATATAAAAGAGATATAAATATATTTGATTGAAAAGTTAAAATTACATTATTTTCATGTCGGCAAGTTTATATCAAATAATGGAGGACGGTATGGGATTAAAACCGAACAATTTTTCCAGAATAATTAGGCACCAACCCCAAACTAGACCACCACGCACACGGATTACCAAACCAAGCTCCTTTTAAAAGTTGAAATCATTCAAGATTGGGACAAAAGCATTCCAGTTTCGAACACAGAAAACATGTAAAGACACGAAATGATGTTGTAATAAAGTTGCTGGTCCGCATGATATTATTGTTATCATCAAGATTTACGTGCAACTAATCACATTGAGTGAGGACGTGGCAAAAATACAGAGCCTAATATGCTAAAGAAAGGGCATATAAAAAGCTTACTTCATAGTGTCTTCATCCCTTCAAGAACCTCTCTTCGTCGATCCATTGCATTATTCATGGCTAGCTTGAGCTTCTTTGTTGGCATCATTGGTTAGTTTCCTTTCTTCTCTTAATGATGAGATTTATTCCCTCTTAATTAGATTCATGGATTTTCGTTCTTTTTTTTTTTTGCAGGTAATATAATTTCTTTACTGCTTTTTGTTTCTCCAATGTAAGTTTATTTAATTCAAAATTAATAATTTCTCTTTGTTTTGCTGTTTAAAATATGGAATGTGCTGATAAGATGATGCATGCTTATTGTCTCTTTTGTTCTCGAGGATGGATTTTCATTAATTAATTAAAATATGTTTATAAAAAAATAAAAAATAAAAAATAAAAAGATGATATGATTATGAATATAGATTTTGAAGTAATCGATCTTTTGGTCATGGAATATATTTACATAAATTAACCTTTGCAACACTCAGTAGGAATATATATATATATATATATATATAATAATAAATGGGAAACTTCAAATTAGTCCTCCAATTATACATGGATTCTAAATCAATTCCCAAAAATCTCAAAAAACTCTCAATCAATGTTACTGAATCCCATCCAGAACTTCACGTTTCTTCAGGGAATTAAGAGGAAAGAAAAAGAGGAGATTTAGCATAGAGTTTGGCATTTTTATAGAAAATCTGTGAAGAATAATTCGGATGAAAAACCAAATGGGGAAACTTTAGATATGGCTTATCTAATTTATAGATGGGTTTTGCATAATTGCAGAAAGACCTTTTGGGGAGTGGTGAAGAAGAAATCAACAGAGAATTACAAGGGGGTTCCATACATAACCACACTGCTGAGCACAAGTTTATGGACATTCTATGGACTTATCAAGCCAGATATTCTTGTTGTATCAGTGAATGGAGTTGGAGCCATCTTCCAATTCATTTATGTCACACTCTTTCTCATTTATGCTCCTAAGGATACGAAGGTGACATTCATTGATGTCTCGTTGTCTCTTTTATTTTCTTATTTTGCAAAGTAATCCATGCACACAGGCCATTGCTTTATCAAGAAACCTTTGTTTGCTTAATATGAACAAGCTCACTTTTATAATTATGTGAAATTAAAAAAAAAAAAAAACTAAAATCAAGATGGTATGGGATTAAAAATCCTTAGTTAATTTCCTAGTTAAACTGGGTTTTTTGTTTTTCTTAATCTGTTTTGTCTTGAGCTAGGCCGGGTTCAATAATAATGACTAAAATACATGATTTATTATTTATTTTTTCAGGTTACGATGGCAAAGTTTGTGGCCATTTTGAATGTTGGTTTTCTTGGAGCAGTAATTATGGTTGCTCTTCTAGCAATTCATGGAAATCTGCGAATTACCTTCGTTGGAATTTTGTGTGCTGCATTAACAATTGGCATGTATGCAGCGCCATTATCAGCCATGGTAAGCTTCACTAACTAGAGCTTGTAGCTAGAATTTCCTTTGAAGTAGACATATGTAATGACATTAATTGATACCTTTAAGGTTCTTGAAACTCCTTGGATTTAAAGTTCTATTGATCTTCAAAATCATATAGCATGTTCTTGATGAACCATTTGGCTTGAATGCAATGCATCACAGAGAAGAGTAATAAAGACCAAGAGCGTGGAGTACATGCCATTTTTGCTCTCTTTTTTCCTGTTCCTCAATGGAGGTGTTTGGTCAGCTTATTCAGTGCTTGTCAAAGACTTCTACATTGGAGTAAGTTCTCGTAACATTTTTGTCATTTGCCGACTCTCTGCATCTCAACAGTATATGAAGAAAACAACTCTTGAAATGAAATCTGATGTAAAATAATGCATGTCCAACTTCAGGTGCCTAATGTAGTTGGTTTTGTATTGGGGTCAGCTCAATTGATCCTATATTTAATGTACAAGAACAAGTCAGCATCAGCCAAAACAATGAAGGCGATAGAAGAAGATGGCTCGGTACAACTGGTGAAAGGAAGTGTCGATATACTTGTACACAGAAATAAGGACGATGAAACGTCGAGGGCAACTTGAAGAACAGAAGTCTCAGTAAGGGAAAGAGCCTGCCAAAGCCATCGGTACTTAATAGAGAACACAGCTTACAAAAGATCACGAAGACACTCTCTTCGAGTAATTATGAGTTGCAATATTCAAGTTGGGCTAATGAGGCTGGTATTGAGAACGGGAAACTTGATAACCCTTGATTGATGCTTTGAGTTGGTCTAAAAAGATCAAGACTACATACATGTACCTAGCTAGTTACCCTAGCACTTACTGTTTTTGGTCCTTACTTTACAAAATGGGAAGGGAAGTTTACTGCATGTGTTATCAATAATCAAGGAAAAGCATATGCCTTCCGATATGGTTCCTGCGGTGTCATAATCGGTATGCTTTCCGATGGTGCCATAAGCGGTGCCTCTACGGCCTCTTTCAATGGATGCAAATAATGTGGACTATGAGGTACCGTTATGGCCTGCACAATGCTTTTTCTTGATATATCTTCACTTATTTAGACCATTTTAACTCTTCAATTTCTAAGATGACATGGAAAAAATTAACTAGTAAATCACTCGTATAAAGCCAATGTGTCATGTACTCTTCCAAATTGAGAAACGAAAAGTGAAGGGCTTCAGTGATTGATCAACAAGTATGTATTTAAATGTCAATAAACATTTATTAGCTGAACTCGTAATGGGGTTCTCTTTCTCTCATGAGACCTCGTGTTCAAGTTTCTTAATTCTTTGTAATAAAAAAAAGTAAGTATTTACATGGTTAACATTAGAAGTTTTTGTTGGGTTTCTAAATATCATATACACAATGAAAATTATGAAATAAATTTATTCTGAAGTTTTTAGAATCTCGTTAGATAAATTAAAAGTTGTTTAGGAATTTATTATTGAAGATTTAATCCTTTTCGGCTTTAAATAATTCTTTAAAAGCTGAGTTGTTGCAAACCACAAGCTATTCAATGGTAATCCACACGAATCATCCTTAAAAAATATTTTAAATCCCTATTTAGATGAGAGAGATTGTTATGCTTAGATTACTAGCTCTAATTCTGTGTTTTTATAGTTTTTCGTGTTTAACAGATAACAACTAAAAAAATAAAAGGCATTGCTTACTATTTATAGGAAAATCTAAAAAAAAAACCGCTATAAATTAGTAAAACATCAATTTGTTTCTTGAATAATATTCATATATTAATTCAAGATAATTTTAGAAAGTAACTTCATCAAGTCTTTGATTTTTCTAAGTCTAGAAATATAATCATTATATTAATTATATTATAGTTCTTAATTTCTAAAATATATTTTAATCAAGACGTCATACTTAATTAAATCATCTCAGTTTAATTTATAATTAATGGTTATTAATGAATGTGACTCATTGGATTCCTAATATGTTAACCCAAATATAAATTCTAATTCTAATTAAATAGAATTAAATAAATTAATTTATTATCAATTAAATAATTGATTAATTTATATTTGAAGATCAAAGATATCGTCTTGCAACGTGTCATGATTCCTCAAATATTAAAAAAATCATTAGTGGTTAAACTAACCTTTCAATGACTAGTTTAATTTCTCAGTATAATTAATATATTTTCATCAATAATGTTCTAATTAATTTAACATTAAAGCATGATATATGTCTGCTATGTTAAATCATGTTTGTTCTCTACATAATATAATGATTGATCGTTTAAATAAGATTTGAAACTCTTTTCAAATCTCATTCCACCTTGGTTAAGGATTTCTCAGTCAATACTATTTAAAAACAGATATAATATTTTCCTTAATTCACATAGGGTAATAAATATTTTCTTAATTACTTAAGTACCTTCATATAGTTCATATTATAACTAATGTTTGTTATTTCATTACTTCGATTAAGATAACATATAATGAAATTAAAATATAACATTCTCTATATAAGATAACTTAGTGATCTCAAGTTTATGGATCACTTACACAACTATCATGTGAGTCTTTTCATAGACATAGATGATCTCTTTATAAGGAATTCTCATGTGGGTTAGTTCAGTGTACATGTCTTATGATAAACTCTTACATATTAGTTCTAGATATTTTTTATACCTCAACTTATGAGAGCAATTGTTTCATTTCATAAGAAAAGAAACATAATATATACAAGTTTTGATAGCTCTAATGAATTTTTAGTATTTAAGAGAGTATCGATCAAGAATATTTTAGAAACGATGCTTTGATGTAATATGAATCTCATAATTATAACAACTTTATAAATGTTTTTGGAGAACATTTTTGTCTTATGAATTTTATCTTTTACTCCAGATTTATTAATATATATAATATTATATAAATATTAAAAATAAATTAAATATTTATTAATAATAAATATATATTTACACAAATATAATAATACCAACAGATTTGCTACAGAAAATATTAAATTAATAATTTTGGAAGCAACGAAATCAAACATTTCAATGGAACAAAACTTGCCTGGCATCCCTCAAAGTTGCAATGGTGGTTACATTGAATTTACATATTTTACCCTGCCATTTGAAACAGTTATGCTTAAATTTCTTTATTTTTTTAATGTTTGTTCTTCAAATCATCCATTTTCTGCTTTCCCTCTTCAACAATTTCTGCAGCCGAAGATTTCTGAAAAACCACCGATTCCTTCATTTCCATTAACTTTTGGATGTCCGCTTCAATTCTAACTTCTTCAAATGTGAACTGTGACAGCTTTGATTCCTCTACTTGTAATTCTAGTTTCTCTCTCTCAAGTATAGCCGGGAAATCAGGATTTTCTTTGTGAAAATTTTCAAGTTCAGATTGAGCAGATTCTTTTGAAGACCCCATAAAAGAAATCCTATCGTTGAGTTCAGCGAGAAGTTGCTTCATATCTCGCAGAATCAGGGTTTTTGTGTCATCCCCCGAAAAATGACCGATCAGAATGTCGACAGTTCTCTCCATGTCACTCAGTTGAGTAGTATTGTCTAAATTGGACGTTATTAATTATTCATATATCTTCAAAGCTTCTTCCATTGCTGTTCAGTATTTACAGCTTGGTTACAGCTCGGTTACAGCTCTGTTGACAAGTGGTGTCCCTTTCTGTAATGGCACCCTGCAAAAGAACTACATAAGATTCTAACAGCGAAAAGGGATCCCAAGGAAAGAGAGTATATGATGCTCAGAAAGAAGATGATATTATGTAGAGTTCATCTCAGAGTGGCAATAGCATGGATTGAAGAAATAACGGACAACATTCAACACTGTTCACAAATCTAGCAAACCTTGCTATGAAATAGACTGAACTTCACAGTGTGAAGTGAAATGGAAGGTAATATAGCCAAAGATCTACAGTGCCTCCTCGGACGGTCCTAAGGATATCTATAGGATCTCGCCAGGTGACAAACAATAAATCTTGTTTTCAACTCATTAATCTTCAACTTTTGGGTCTCAAATTAAATTTCTTTAGTTTTCTATTGTTAGTTTCAGTCTCCTTGTAATGCCTTTTAAGTCCTGCCACTGTTGTATATGTTTGTTTGATTCTTCATTTAGGCTGGAGTAGCCATTACTGAACACGCAAGACATGGATTTGATGCTTGGGCACTTGAAATCTGGTGGGAAAAATGAAGGATTTTTTTACAAATAGCCAAGACTGACATGGAAATGAAAGTGGTTCATGGGTAAGGATATCCAAGTCCAAGCTGCATGCTTGTATTTTGAAATGATCCCAATTCCAAAAGATTTTGATGTTTTGCTGATTATGAAATTCATTCATTTTCCAAAAAGAAACTGATTGAAAAATGGAGCTTCAAAGGATGGTTGCTCTCCCATTATTGCATCATCTATCGAACGTGAAGCATTATCACAAGGTAATGGAGTTCTACTGGCAGGAGGAATCACTCTATATCTCTGAAGGAATGGGGTTGCATTGGGATCATTCTCATGACAGTGATGACAGTGTAGCAAATTAATTTTGTTGATCTTCCACCAACCATCCTTTTGGAAGGAAGAAGTTACTGAAACATTACATCCCTCCCTCAGTGATGGCCTAAGTAACTTGTTTTTCTTTCCTCTTGACTTGTTGGCTCCCTCTTTACTACATACCATGCTGACAGTACATCTTCCACCCTTGTTCTTATCCTTTCTTGAAGTTCTGGTTCTCCATTGAAACCCAACAGCCTTCGCATAAGATTTCAGATGCGGCACCAGTGCTTGCAAACTACGAAAAACCTGCCCATCATACGGTGATTGTGTTAAAGGATTTTCAGTTCCATTAGGCAAAGATGAGTGACCAGCTTCTTCTTTTTCTTTCCCCTCCTCCTCCTCTTCTTCTTCCTCCACACCCGACCCATCATTTGACGTTGATAGATGCTGTTGCTCAAGGAATGGGGTAGCATTCAGACCAATCTCATGACAGTGTTGCAAAAAAAAATTTTGATCCTCCACCAACCATCCTTGTTCAAGCTAGAAGTATTCCCCACATCACACCCCACCCTCAGAGAATTGACCTTTTTCCCCGAGACTTGGCAGTGCCCTCTTTACTACATACCACGCGGACACCGCATATTAATCATTCTTATCCTTTCTTGAAGTTCTGGTTCTCCATTGAAATCCAGCAACCTTCGCATAAGAACGCAAATTCTTAAGCAGTACATGTAAATTGTAAACTACCAAAAGCCTGTCCATCAAAAGGTGGTTCCATCAGAGGACAATCTGCTTCCTTTTCTTTCTCCTCCTTCTCATGACTTGATCTCTGCTTCTGAAGAAATGGGATTAGAACGACACCATATTGGATTGACCATGTTTAATAAGTTTGTTTATGATCCTTGCATGGAACAACTAGCATTCTCAAGAATGATGTGATCAAAACAGCACACCAATTAATATTACCAAAGACGATGAAAAAAACGAAAAAACAAAAAGCACATGAATAAAACAAATACCAAGAGAGAAAAAAGTAGAGCAGCAAAAGGGCAAGTAAAAACCTACATTACATGTCATTCCAATTTGAGAAATATAACGTTGAATGTTGTTTGGTTTGATCAGAAGGCAAGAAGTACTACAAGGTTCACAATTACATGTATTTGCTAAACGAAAAGAAAAAAAAAATCATTTGAACAAAACCCTTTTGGCGTCCATCAAAGTCGCGTTAATGGTTGCATTTACTTTACTCATTTCATTTCTCTTTTGGAAACAACTGTACTCTGCCTTCTTGATGCTTTCCTCTATATTCTTGAGCTCTTCCATTTTCTGCTTTCTCCTCTCAGCCCTCTCAGCTGCTGAGGTTTTCTGAGAAAGAACTGATTCTTTCTTTGCCATTAGTTTTTGGATTTCCAGTTCAAGTGTAGCTTCTTCACTTGTGAGCTCTGAAAGACGTGATTTGTCAGCTTGTAATGCCAGTTTCTCTTGGTTTAGCTTAGCTGGCAGATCAGGATTTTGTTTGTGAAGAGACTCGCATTCAGATTCGGCAGATTTGATTGAAGACAAGAGAGATGGGATCTTATTTTTGAGGCCAGTCAGTTGTTTTCTTAGATCTCCCAGAATGGGGGTCTCTAAGGCATCGCCTGAATGATGATAGATTGCGTCAACAGTTCTCTCCATGTTGTTCAATTGATCAGTTTCGTAGATGGACTCTATTGACATGTCCATGTATTGTTTAAGCTTCTTTCTCTGTTGTTCAACATTCACAGCTGGGCCATGGTTCTGTTGAGGAGTGAAGTCACCTTCTCCAACGGCATCCTGCAAAAGAAATACATAAGATTCTAACAGTAAAGCAAAGTGCTTTGGATCAAGACAGTAGGGACTATGAGTTCTGGATAATCTTGGGCTACAAATAAATCAGGAGTAGAAAATGCCCATCTGTTTGTCTTTGATCACCATGGTGCTCTTACATTTATCAGGTGCAGATGGAAAGAAATAACAGATAGAATTCAATTTCAACGGTGGACAGGCACCAGATGATCTTGTTGAACAAATTGCTACATAGTGAAGTGCTGCCTACGTCGGAAAGCTAAGGCTTTCTCAGTTAATATTCAAGATAATTTGTATCTCAAATTGTTCTCCAAAGCTTATGATGTTTCTTTTATTCATTCTTTTGAAAAAAATAAAGAATACCTGATCATGCTCAGTGTTTACGGGATCTTCAGAGGATGGATACTCTTCTAATGTCATGTCATTCTATGAAGGCAAAATAAAATTTCAAGTTCAGTTTCCAAATCACTTCATCATGGACTTAAATGGCTAAGTTGAAAGAAATGTTTACTTCATCAGCAGAGGGCTTCTGATGTCGCAACTTTGTCAAAGGCAGATCAACATCATCATCATCATCATCTTCTTCTTCTTCTTCTTCTTCTTCTTCTTCTTCATCATCATCATCATCTTTTGATGATGATGATTCTTCGCCATCTTCTACTTCTTTTACTATTCCTTCTTTATTAGAAGGCAGATCTTCTGATGATGACGACGATGATTCTTCCTCTTCTACTTCTACTTCTACTTCTACTTTTCCTCCACCTCTTCCTTCGGGGGATGGTTCTAAAAGAGCTGAAACCATTCTTGCTCTACGCTTTGGAGCTGCCCACATAAATTATCATACCAACACTAACAGTTGAGTAACAGAACTCTAAAATGTACTTGAAAAGAGGGGAGGGGAGCTGTAAGATACCTCTTTGCAACTTCTGAGTACGTGTTGCACGGCGTTTCTTATGCATCTTCCTGGGACCATTTCCAAACTTGGAAACAAAATGTTTCTTTGCCTCAGAGACATATGAAGCAACATTTGCCCAGCACCATAACCACCAAAAATCAAAGGCATGATCTGAAGATGGGAACCAATGAATCTGATTTACCTGTGACATCGCAGACTTTCTGATGAAATAGTCCTTCTCTGCATGCTTAAGAACATTAGCAGCCACAGTGTTCCTAGAATGCCAAGGCTGGTTGATAGTTTGGTAGAAAGGGACAGGAACTGATTGGAGGTGTCCAAGTTGCCTAGCAAACTGATTTGGAGAGTAAGGTTCAAGGAAAAATGAAGGAGGACTAAAATATGCTGGTAAATCTCGAGCAATGAGAACTGCTTTCCAGGCATCCTTTTCATCTCTAGTGTGTTTCTGATGAAGCGTGAAAGTACGGAACCAGTCAGCACCAAATTCCCTTTTAAGAAATGGGTTCCATTCCTCTCCTTGGCGTTTCCTTTTGTTGTCAGTCAAATAGTTGAAACATTCCCCGAAAGTTTTCTCGCAATGAACCTGGCTGGAAATTATGTAATCCCCATATGAGTATATGCTATTAAATTTTTGTTGCCTTGGGCTTTGAAGATGTGTAGAAATACTACTAGCTGCAATAGGATTAAAATAAGCCTGCGCCCATAGCACCACCAGCCATAGAGGCCCACTCACATGTTCACTGAAATCTGATCTGAGAATGTTGCCTAGGCAATTATAGGCAAGACCAAGTAAGAAGGGGGCAAGCGCTATTGGACCCTTTGCATGAAAGATGGTCTCAGCCACACATTGAAAGCCCTTCAGAACCATGACTGAGCGATTGCAAACAACAAACTTGCATATCCAGTACAAGTAGAAAGCCATTTCCTCTTGTTCTTTATCTCTGAGCGCCATAGCTCTAGTCACAAAATTGCCGTAACTAGATACACCAATCCCTAGATAAGTGTTCTTTACATCTGGCGGGTCAGTCCCTAATGTAGATAACTCAATGCCAACTGGGGAACAACTGGTGATTGCGACCACATCCTCCATTGTTATGCCCATCGGACCTTCAGGGAGGAGGAAAGCATTGCAACTTTTGTCCCAAAAACACATGAGTGCAGACATGAGAGGACTGTCAAAGGAAATGAGACGTGTAGACAGCATAATCGCTTCATAAATTCGGAGGTCACGCCATTTCTGTTCAAGTCTCTTTTCCAACTTCTTAACCCAATTACAGTAAGTTTCATCTGGTAGATGCCATCCAACAACTGGGCTGGAATTTTTGCACCAACTATGCCACGAAACCAAACTTGAGAAATTCTGCACCAGAATTTTGGCTTTCTCAGAAGGGTAATATTTAGACAACCTTGCAGCCACAGGTTTGTTATCTTCTTCAACAGATGATGGCGAATCAAAACACGGACCAAGCTTGTAACACCGAGCCGAACCCGAACCCAAACTCAATGAAGTTGCTGTGTCATGTGATTCATAAGCCTGCTGAACCTCAAGATTAGCAGCACCTGAAACCAGTGCCAATTCCTGAATTTCACCGCAATCACCTACTAGGCTAGGTACTGTACAAATCCTTGAAATCTTTGAATTATTAACCATAATTCAGTTCGCACCCTTTTTCCCCCTTTGTACGGCAAGAAAAGAATCCGCTAAAATCACATCAAAATACGCTTCACTTGGAGTTACTAATACTATTCTGATTCCGATCCAGTCCAAACTAGCATTTAATTTACATGAAATCAAGCCTGCTGTAATAAATAATTGATGTTACCAAAACAAAACCCCCATTTTATCTATGATTCCAATTCTTATTTTCTACGAAGAAAAAGAGATTCCCACTCCAATATCTCAAGTTCTCAAGTGAACCAAACTTATAGCAAATTAACATGGGAAATCAGTAGTCTATAAACCAGTGTGATAATCATTAAAGAAAAGGAAGAGAGAAGATTCTTGACCTGGAATAGTGGAGATGGCTGGTCAGCTAGATGAAGGAGAAACACAGGTATAGGCAAATGAAGTGCTACATTAAAGGGCACTTCTTGCTGAAAAAGTAGAGTATAGAAGTGAAGAAGAAGGGGAGACTTGCTAGGGGTTGGGGTTTAGATTTTACAGACCCTATTAAGTGGAGAAAGAGTAATCGTTGGGAGTGGAGAAAGACTCCACTTTTTTTACAAAGTCGAGCAAACCCCTTGGGACTAGGACATGCCACGATAATTTCTTTGCACCTTCTTCTTATAGTGTTTGAGTTTGATGTCCACATTCTTACGCTACGTTTGTTTACGAATTTAAAAAAAAAAGAAAAAAACAATTCGAGTTAAATACAGTTTGAAACTTAAAATTAATACGCAGACAAACGGATATATTTTTTTTTTTTTTATGTGGGGTGTTTGGGCCAGCTTACGCGCACCATGACTATTCCTCACTAAATATCCTGCAAACCCAGGAGCAGGTAAGGCACCGCGGGGGTGACAGGCGTGCACATAAAAAGTCGAACTTAGAACGGGAGCGGAACAAGTCACACGATTGACCACAGCAACTAGACCCTCAAGTGCAGACAAACGGACACTTTGTTCTTAGATTTCCTTCCCATTTATTTTTGGAAGTAATATCAACACATTCAATGATTTTCATTAGAGGTGTTTAAAAAAGTTTAATCATTTATAATATTTGTATTAATTTTTTTAACTCTATTTAATCTATCAAAATCAATTAATATATATAGTACATCTAATAATAAATAAATAAAACTAAAAAACAAATATCATTGGTAAGATAACGAGCCAGAATTTAAAAATTTGATCAACTCAATTCAATTTAGATACGTTATATTTTTTTTTATTATTTTTACACTTGATATTTTGTGGATTGTGGTTTTTTTATTTTATTTAAAAATATTTTGATTTCAAAGGTTTTGTTTGTAGACTTCTTTGTTAAGTAAAGAAAAAAAAAACTTGTCTTCTTGTTGAAAGGTAAAAAAAAGGTGATTAGAATTTAATGAGAGTAAAAGGTATAAAAATTAGTAATATAAATCTAAATCGTTAGTCAAGCTTATTATATTCAATTCACTCAAATAAAAAAAAATTAAATATATTTTATTTATAATTTGTAAAATATAATTGAATTTAATTATATGATTTATTTTTTATTCTAAACATGGAATTATAATAGATTATAAATTAAATACAATTATAACTCAAACTCAACCCAACTATATCGGTAAACTTCCCTAATTTTCATACAAAAATGTCTACACCAATATTTCAATATTAAGACAAATGGTTACAAAATATTTTAGTTAAAATTATACATATAAAATAAGAAATAGGATTTTATATTATTATTGAAAAACATTTCATGATAATAAAAATATATTATAATTACATAACCGGTAAGAAAAGAGCAGCGTATAATATTCAAACTGACTGCACCATTATTCAATTTACCTTTGGTTTTTTCAATTGACTCCATCTTGACTCGGTGAAGGAAGCAACAAAGAGCAAGATTACTGTACCAAATCCACCATTTGTGCATTCTTGTCAACTTAGAATAGAGATTGTATAAATAATTTCAATCCAGTCCTAAAATTACATAAATTCAATCAAGATTTTCAAAATTAAAATGTTTTGGACTCAAATTGGGAAAATTAGAAAGTTGGAGGGCTTACAAATTCAGTTATGTAGGCAACTTAACTGATGAAAAATCAAACTTAAAACTCTTTGAAAATAACATAAGTGCAAATGCACTCAACTAGATTAAAGTACCCAGATAGTCTTTAGAGTTTTATTATTTAATATTAATTTTTTTTTTAAATATTAGCTTTATGATTTTTTTTAAAAAAATTTCTATCATCTCGGGTTTGACTGGTTAACTCGAGACAACTCGTCTCTAGCTTATTGTCTAG
>Ga0325414_1005838_pt1 | contig 13022 bp, 11 predicted proteins | sample PopdelMetagenome_8_FD_206183 | JGI IMG/M metagenome (GOLD analysis project Ga0325414, IMG submission 206183) | Populus deltoides microbial communities from Bellville, Georgia, United States - Leaf-PdKOR-R3 | ecosystem: Host-associated > Plants > Phyllosphere > Phylloplane/Leaf | place: USA...
AGGTTACCTGAAAAAACCATGGGTAGGTTACCCGATCACAAACCACGGGCAGATTACATGAATATAAATCACAAGTAAGTCACCCGATTAGAGACCATGGGCAGATTACCTAAACAAACCACAAGCATGATACCCAATCATAAATCATGGGCTAGTCACCCAATAGAGACTATTTGTGAAAAATCTTAGATATTTTTTCACACATGGGCAAAACACCCGAACATAGACCATTCGTGAAAAATCTTAGAAATATTTTACGCGGTAGGTAAGCGCTCAAACACCTAACACTGTTTTGATTTGTTATATGCTACCTGATGGTTTTCTTTCTAAATCCAAAAAGATCTCATTTTCTTCACAAACTTACTTTTTAAAGTCCTTTAAAAGACTTTAATATGTAAGTATTCAAAAGAGGGGGGCAATTATCATAACTTAATTTTGAATTCCCTAAAATTTTTAATAATAATATACATGTATTTTCATTTCAAAAAAAAATCCAAAAAAATAAAAAATAAAAAATCCTAAAATATTTTTGAGACACAAGGAGATAGACCTTCAAGCTGTAATAGACCAAAATGCTAGATCTAGATATTTTTGACAAGATGAGATGAAGAAAGAAAGAAAATTAAGGTTGAAATCCAAACCTAACCAAAATTAGAAGAATTAATTAAGTTTAATTACTTAAGAAAACTTCTAATTTGGATCAATTCATAAAATTTGGATTTAATTAAGGTTGTATAGATTCAATTAAGGACTTAATTGAAGAAAAATCAACTTTGAAAGCCTAATTTGAATTAATTTGCAAAGATTGAAAGATTATAGACACAATTAAAACTTTGAAAGACCAAATTTCTTAGGAAAAAAACATTGTTCTTTGAATAAAATCATTGTTTTGAAGCTTAAACAATATGCCTATAACTTCAGCGAACCCAACAGACTAACTTAAAACAACCCAAACCACAACAACTTCAATACCTAAAACCTATTACCATAACTTCAAAAAAAAAAATAAAACCTAACATCAAAGCCTGTAAAACATCATTTTATACTAAAATTTAACACTTTAATGAACAATTCTAATCATCCGAACAAGTTTCAAACAAAACATACACACAATAAATCATGTCACAACTAATCATTTGAAAAAAAAACTAAGTCACCAAATGCATTGAAACTAACAAATAGCTAAAAAAGAAAAGCATAATGAACATGATACAAACATCTAATAAGTAGAATGAACGGGGAGGGGCATGCTCATTAAGCTCCAACCTCTAATCAAAGTTGAGGAATACATTAACAATGTTACCTTCTTTGCTCGGAATTTCATGCTCTATTTTCAAGCTTCTAGTCCTTTGGTACTTATGCTCTTACTTTTAGACTCAAAAGCTTTGCCTTTTACCTCTTTCTTTCCACTTCTCATCAATCTTTAATAACCATTTTTATCAAGAGACTTTTGGTGATCAATACTCTAAGTTTTTCTCCTTTTTTTTTATTATCTCCCTCATCCTCTCTATGATTTCTTTTTCTTTTATAACCTGAAAAGGCAGGTAGTTGTAAAACCATTAATGGGTTTGAATGTGGGTTTTCAAAACTAGATCATAGGGGATTTTTTCCTCTCTTTTTTTGTTGCTAGGAGATGATTCTTCTTTTTTTTTCTTGCTTTCTAGATGTATAATAAACTCTTAGAGCTTCTAGAAAATATTGGGAACTTCATAACTGAAGCTCGGCCAAAAATGGTCGACTGGGGGTGCATTTTCCTTGAATTAATTGTGGCAAATAGGAGGTTATTGAAGCCAAATAAGCCATACATCATGTAGAGGGGGTGTTATTCTTCAACTAGGATCAAACCATGATTGATTTGGTGGCCTGTAGCTTTCCCATCATCGATCCAAAGTTAGATGTAACACTATCAAATTTAATTGAATCAAGCAAAGCTATTTTTGGACTCGAAGTTGAGGGCTTCCACGTGGCAAGTGGGGTAAAAACATTGAACAAGGGTGACACAACCATACAAAAGAAAAACTCCTTTATTGATAGGTGGTGGTTGGAGTCCTTGAAGAGGTCGAAGATGCCACCTTCATTCGTCTAAATATGGTGACTCGATCAGCCTTCTCGACCCAGGAAGACAATAAAATAGGGATAGACGACATTTCACTCAATCTTTTTATTAAAATTGAGTGACATATTGTCTACTCAAACCCTAAAAATTAGGGTTTTCTAATTGGAATTTTGATAAATTTCAAATTGATTCATGTTGTTTCAATTTAAGCTCCAATATCCTTAATTAAGATTAACCTGACTAATTTTATGCAATTAGGCTCCTAACAAAAATTAATTAAGATCTCCCAAGGCTGGCTCCTTTAACAAAATAGCTCTTTTTTTCAATTTTTTTAATTTAATTCCTAATTAAGCCTTAAACTTTGGTTTTCTTTAATTTAGTCCCTAGAAAAGTTCAGTGCAGCCCTTAATAGTATGCACCTTTTGCAAAAAGGTCCTCAATCTTGATTTTTTTTCAATTCACCTCTTATAACCTTAAAATTTCAAATTTCTTGCAACTGAACCCCTGATTTTACCAATATGGCCTTCCAAAGTTTCAATTGTATCTCTAATCTTCCAATCTTTGTGAGTTAATCCAAATTAGTCCTCAAAACTTTATTAATTTTTTTAATTTTTAAAAAGTTAGGATTTCAACATCAATGTTCTTTCTTTCTTCATCCCATCTTGTCAAAATATCCTGATTTGGCTATTTTTCTAGCCTTTTGGTCTGTTGTAGCTTGAAGGTCTATCTTCTCATATCCCGAAAATATTTTTGGATTTTATATTTCTATTTTTTTGGGATTTTATTTTTAAATGAAAATACATATATATATATATATATATATATATATATATATATATATATATATATATTATTAAAAATTTTATAGGTCCAAAATTGGATTATGACAGTTGTCTCTCTCTTTACAATACTTACAAATTAAAGTCTTTTAAAGGACTTTGGAAAATAAGTTTGCAAAAAAAAAAAAAAAACATTTTCGGGTTTGAAAAAAAAAACCACCTAGGAGCTTATAACAAATCAAAATGGTGTTGGTGTTTAAGTGCTCACCAGCCCTATGAAAAATATTTAGGATTTTTTATGAATAGTCTATGTTCAGGTGTCTTACTCGTATGTGAAAAAATATCTAGGATTTTTCATAAATGATTTTTTTCGGGTGACCAAATCGTGGTCTCTGATCGGATGACCTGTCTCTGGTTTGTGTTCGGGTAACTTCTTTATGGTCATGATCGAGTGACCTGCCCGTGGTTTGTGTTCGAGTAATTTGCCTGTGGTTTGTGTTTAGGTAACCTATATGTGGTCTCTGATCAGGTGACCTATCCATGGTTTGTGTTTGAGTAACTTGCTTGTTGTCTCTGATCAGGTGACCTGCTTGTGGTTGTTGGGTTTTATGAAAAGATGATTTACTTGTATTATAGCAATGCTTAATATAGTGATTACAATAGGAGTTACAATCAAAATAGAAAAGAAGAATTATACACAGAAAAGGAAACAAATGTCTTGACTTTAAGGAAGCAATTATCCTAAGTATACGGGGAGTTATTGCTGAAGATATGCATACTTATTCTTTTACTCTTATACACCCCCGTAAAATGGTGCCTCCATTAGAGACACCAATCTTGGATCGAAGAAGAGTAAACCATTGGCAAGGGAGAGGCTTGATGAGAGCATCGGCTAGCTGATCTGTATTAGAAATATGAGAGACCCAAAGTAGACCTTTGCTGACATGATCATGTACAAAGTGGAAGTCAATAGCTATATGTTTCATGCGAGAGTTGAAAACAGGATTGGCATAAAGGTAAGCTGCTCCCACATTGTCACAGTAAACAGTTGGTGGAGCAGGAGGAGAGGCATGCAGTTCACGTAAGAGCTGCTGAACCCAAGCTAACTCAGCAGCAGTAACAGCAATTGCCCGATATTCGGCTGTTGTAGAAGAGCGTGCAACAGAACGCTGCTTGCAAGAAGCGCAAAAGATAACATTACCTCCCAAAAATAAAATATAGGTAGTGGTGGATGTGCGGTCATCAAGATTGCCTGCCCAATCAGAGTCAGAGAAAGCAGATAATGTAGTGGAGGAGCTGTAGGTGAAGGAGAGGCCATGATGAATGGTGCCCTTGAGGTAGCGTAACAGACGCTTGACTACTTACCAATGAAGCTGAGTAGGTCTATGTATGAACTGAGAGAGCTTATTCACTGTGAAAGCTATGTCTGGATGAGTGAGAGAGAGAGATACTGGAGAGACCCAACAACACTGCGAAATTCACTAGCATCCATAGAGGCAGAACCGTCAGATATAGTAAAACTGGTAGTTGTGGAAAGTGTTGTGGTTGCCTCCTTTGCACCAGCCATATTGGTGCGGACAAGAAGATCATATATATTTATGTTGGGATAGGATAAGGCCAGTAGAGGCAGGCAATACTTCAACCCCAAGGAAGTAGTGAAGAGAACCCATATCTTTGATAGAAAACCGAGAGGACAATGCAGTAATAAAGGAAGACAAGAACCTGCCATTGTTGCCAGTGATAAGAAGGTCATCAACATAGACCATGAAGTAAGCAAGTATTCCACCATGATTGTAGATGAATAGAGATGTATCAGCTTTAGAGTTGACAAAGCTCTATGAGAGGAGAAATGTGGCTAGCTCATTAACCAAGCTCTGGGAGCTTGTTTAAGGCCATAGATTGCCTTGGAGAGATGACAAACATGGTGTGGCAGCTGATCATCAATGAAGCCCAGGGTTGAGCCATGTAGACTTCTTCAGAAAGAGAACTTTGAAGGAAGGCATTGTTAACATCAAGTTGTGTAATAGGCCAACCATGCTGAAGAGCTAGATAAATAACAATGTGGATGGTAGTAGGCTTGACAACAGGGCTAAACGTCTTAGTGTAATCGAGACCAGGACGTTGATGAAAGCCTTTAGCTACAAGGCGAGCTTTGTACCTGTCAATAGAGTCGTCTAGTTTTCTTTTGAGCCAAAAAACCCACTTACAGCCTACCAGATTCTAATGCGGAGAAGGAGGGACCAGTTCTCATGTGCCATTATTGGTTAGAGCAGTAAACTCAGCTGATATGGCAGCTCTCTATTCTGGGTGTTGAAGGGCTTGAGACACACATGATGGTTCAAGAGTAACAGGTAAGGGATGTTTGGTGGTGAGGTTGAGCTGGCGGGGTTTGAAGATAAGGTTTTTGGAACGAGTGATCATGGGGTGATGTGGTATAAGGAATGGGGGAGGTGTTGGGGTGGGGGATGGTGATGGTGATGGCAAGGACGGGTATGCAGGACTTGAAGAGGGATCAGCACAGGGGGTAAAAGCTGGCATGAGTGCACGGTGGCCTGCTGTTGACGAGATGAGAGTGCTGCAGGGGAGGAGACTGGCATGGCCGACTGGAGAAGAGGAGGACTGGAGAAAGAGGGAGGAACTGGAGGCGGGGAAGGAATTTTAAATGATAATGCCTAGGTGGGCAGAGAAAGAGAGGATGGATATGCATGAGAGGCGGCAGCAAATAGGAATGCAATTTCAACAAAACGAACATGACGGGAGATAAATAATCATTGAGTAGTGGGATCAAAACACTTGTAGGCACTTTAAATGAGGGAATATCCGAGAAAGACACAAGGACGTGAGCGAGGTTCAAGTTTGTGTTTGGCATATGGTCATAGCCATAGGTAACACAAACACCCAAAGACATGAAGCTTGAGATAATTTGGCAAATTTCCAAAAAAGGATTCAAATGGGGATTTAAGCTGAAGAACGGGAGTAGGTAAATGATTAATGAGAAATGTAGCAGCTTGAAAGGCATGGGTCCAGAAAAAAAGAGGAAGAGAGGCTTGATGGAGCATTGTGAGACTTGTATCCACAATGTGCCTATGATAGCGTTCAGCATAAAGAGAAAGATAGGAAGCAAATTAACGTAATGACTCCATACACTTTTTCATTTACATTTACATGTATAAATACAGGATTGAAGAGCTTATTAAGCCTGAAGTTCTGCTTTTCTATAACTGCCTACAAGATGTGATTTTATGAGCTGTACATGATTCAAACATTTAAATTAAACGTAAGGAATTGATTTTGGTGGATGAGGATTTTATGGAGGAGCTAATGTTGTTGGATGAGTAATTTATGGAAAAGTAATGACTTTCCTTATATGCCCCCGCAAGATGAAGGTACCATCAGTAACACCAATCTTGGATCGTAAGGTTTGAAAACGGTGGCGTGGAAGAGGCTTCGTGAGTAAGTCTGCAAGCTGGTCTAAAGTGTGAACATGATTGACAGTAACTTGACCTTTCTGAACAAGATCATGAACAAAAAGAAGGTCGATTTCGATATGTTTCATGTGAGTGTGTTGTACTGGATTTAAGCTGAAATGAGTTGCACCAATGTTATCACAAAAAACTTGGGGAGGATGTTGTAGATGTAAGCCAAGTTATGTGATTAAGGAGTGAAGCCGCACTGTTTCAGAAGTAGCAGCAGGTAATGCACGAAATTCAGCTTCTGTAGAGGAACGCGATACAGCTCTTTGTTTGTGTATAGACCAAAAGATGGGATTGGAGCCTAAAAAGGTGATATAGGCAGTAGTGGAGACCCTTGTATCAGTGTTGGCAACCCAGTCCGCATCAACAAAGGTGTGTAGGTTGAAGGGGTTGCTCTATTGAATAAGAATCCCATGGAACATTGTTTGCTTGAGATACCTGAAAATGCATTTGGCTGCAGTCCAATGACACGCTGTTGGTTTGTGCATGAACTGGGAAAGCCGATTTACTGCAAAAGTAATGTCAGGTCTAGTCAGGCCAAGATATTACAGTGCTCCAATAACTCTTCTATATTATGTGCTGTCTGCAGGGGCTGAACCATCTGTTAGAATCAGTGGTGTGCTGGTTGACATTGGAGTGTGAATGTCTTTGGCTATATCCATGGAAGTTTTAGAGAGTAAATCTCATATGTATTTATGTTGTGAGAGGAAAAAACCCTTGGCTGTAGGAATAGCTTCAATGCCAAGAAAGAAATGGAGACGTCCCATGTCTTTGACAGAGAAGGTGTGATTGAGTTTATTAATGGTATCAACTACAAATGATGAGACGCTTCCTATGATAATAATGTCATCAACATACACAAGACAATAGTATAGAACATTGTTAGAGGCATAGATGAATAAGGAGTTGTCCGTAGCTGAGTGAACAAAACCAAACTGCAGAAGAGCATCCCGGAGAGCTTTGTACCACTGGCGGGGTGCCTGTTTCAGTCCATAAATACTTTTCTTCAGTTTGCAAACATAGTCAGGCTTGGATATATCTTTGAACCCTGGAGGTTGATGCATGAACACGGTTTCTTCAAGATTGTCATGAAGAAAGGCATTATTGATGTCAAGTTGCCGAAGGGACCAACCATTCATGACAGCAATAGAAAGGATTAAACGAATTATAGCTGGTTTGACAACTGGACTAAATGTCTGGGAATAATCAAGACCTGGTCTTTGGTGGAAGCCTTTAGCAACTAGACGAGCTTTGTATCTACTAATGGTTCCATCAGAGTTTCTTTTCGTTCGAAAAATGAATTTTCACCCTATAAGATTTCGGTTATCTGCAGGAGGGACAAGTTCCCAAGTTGCATGATTAAGTAGTGCAGTGATTTCTTCTGACATGGCATAATGCTAGAGTGGATTTTAAAGTGCTTGACAGACACATGTTGGCTCAGGTGATTCAGGTAATGGATGTGTGATGGTGTTGTGAAGTTGTTTGGGAATAAAGATGTTATTCGTAGACCGAGTGGTCATGTGATGTTGTCTTTGAGAGACAACAGGAGCTGGAATATTTACCTGAACCGTAGAGACTGTTGTTGTAGTGTCTGAATTGGATGTAGGGGGAGAGAGCTCTTCTTAAGAGGCAGTGGAGACTGGTGTAGAGGGAGCTGGGTTGGCTGGTGTGACAATCTGCAGCAGTGGTGCAGAAGGAGTAGGAGCGACAGGTATGGAGGACTCAGAAGAGGACTGTTTGTTGATGTTCTTTAGAGGATATATATTTTCATCAAACGTAACATGGCAAGAGACATATAAGCGTTGAGTAGGTAAGTGTAAGCAAAGATAGGCACTTTGTGTAGTGGAATAACCAAGAAACACACAGGGAACAGATTTTGGCTGGAGCTTATTTGTGTGGTAAGGTTTTAACCAGGGAAAACACAAGCAACCAAATGATCTGAGTTTGAGATAATTTGGAGCTTCTGTGAACAAGGTTTAAAAAGGGGAGCTGTGATGAAGAATAGGGGAGGGCAACCGATTGATTAGATAGGTTGCTGCTGCAAAGGCATAAGACCAAAAATGAGAAGGAAGATTGGCGTGACTGAGAAGTGTGTTGCCTGTTTCTACTATGTGTCTATGGCGACGCTCTGAAACGCCATTCTGTTGAGAAGTGTGGGGGGCTGAGGTGTAATGACTGATGTCGTGAAGAGTAAGAAATGGTTGAAGGGCGATAAATTCTCTGCCATTATCAGATTAGAGACTTTTGATATTAGCATTAATCCAATTTTGAATCATTTTATGAAATTGAGGAAAGATGACTTTAACATCAGATTTGTTACGGAGTGGAAAAACCAGACATATTTTGTGAAGTGATCAATGAAGATCATGTAATATTTATGATCTTGAATGCTGGTTTGTGGTGATGGTCCCCAAACATCGGTATATATTAAATCAAAAGGAGTAGAGCTAGTGAGGCCATGTTTATGAAAAGGCAAGCAATGAGATTTATTGATAGAACAGGAATCATAAAAATGAGATATAGAGGAATTGCTAGAAACTGGAAGAGAGAAGGAGGTGATCATTCGGGCTACAACTTTAGAGGAAGGATGACCGAGGCGTTGATGCCAGCCATTTATGGATGTGCGTTCATGGACCATTGCAATGAGAGTGGAGGCACGGGGATGAGGTAGAGGATAAACACCATTCTGACACAGGCCTTGAAGAAGATTCTCTCTCGTCCATTGATCCTTAATAAAGAAACAAGAAGGATGAAATTCAAGAAACACATTGTTGTGTTTGGTAAAATGATGTACTGAAATCAAATTTTGATTGATGGTGGGAACACAAAGAGTGTCTTGAACTTGGAAATTGCGTTTAGGAAAAGGAAGAGTAAGAGAACCTGAGTGGGTTATTTTCAAACCTGAACCATCTCCAATAAGCACTTCATCTGTGCCATCGTATTCAAAGTGTAAGTGCAGATTGGATACTTGAGAGGTGATGTTATGGGATGCAGTAAAGTCAATGAGCCAGCGCTGTTCTAGACTGCGAGAAGCAGTGGTGCAATTAGCTGTAGCCTTTCTGGGATGTAGCTGAGGACAGTATTTGGCAACATGGCTAAGTTGATCATAGTATTGGCATTTGGGGGTATATTTTTGTTGCCTAAAATAACGGGGTTGAGATTTGGAATCATATTTCTGGGTGGCTGCATGCAAAGAAGACCATGGCTGTTTTTTTGAAAAACGATGATCCTTGCGCTGAGTATTGTGTGCTGTGACAACCAAGGAAGGAGGATTAATGTCCAAGCGTTTGAGATAAGACTCATGACCAATAAGAAGATCATGAAGTTCTTCAAATGATAAAGAAGATTCACGTGTACGAATGGGAGCTACTATTTCTCTGTATTCAGGACCTAAGCCATTAAGAACATAAAAAGTGATGTCATCAACAGAGAGAGGGGCATCAATGAGAGCAAGCTCATCGGCAATAGACTTGACAGAATAAAGAAAGTCTGTGACAGTGCGTGTTCCACGCTGAATAAGAGTGAGATCCTCTTTGAGTTGCATGACTCATGTTCTAGAACGACTGGCATAAAGCTTGGTCAGTTTGTTCCAGGCTTGAGAAGATGTTTTGGAAGCAACTATGAAGGGTATCACAGAATCAGACACCGAAGTAAGAATAGCATTCAAAATTAATTTGTCATGTTGAAACCAATGAGTATAGGCAGCAGTAGGTGCTGCATCAAGGGTTGTTGACGAGGGGCATGTGAGTGTACCATCGATATAGCCATAGAGATTGTAGCCGAGAAGGAGAGACTCAAACTGTGCATGCCAAGAGGGATAATTGGTTGGTGTGAGTCGGGTAGTGATCTGCTGAGTAGCGTTCATAGCAATAAGGGAAGGAGCTGAGGAGGCCATTGTAGAAGCGAAGAAGAGAAAAAAAATCAAAGGGAAACTCGTTGGAGAAAAGAAGGCTCTGATACCATAAAGAGAAAGATAGGAAGCAGATTAACGTAATGACTCCACACACTTTGTCATTTACATTTACATGTATAAATATAGGATTGAAAAGCTTATTAAGCCTGAAGTTCTGCTTTTCTATAATTGCCTATAAGATGTGATTTTATGAGCTGTACATGATTCAAACATTTAAATTAAACGTAAGGAATTGATTTTAGTGGATGAGGATTTTATGGAGGAGCTGATGCTGTTGGATGAGTAATTTATGGAAGAGTAATGACTTTCCTTATACAGCAGTCCCATTATGTTGAGGAGTGTGGGGAGGAGTAGTGAGATGATTAATGCCTTGAGTAGCAAAATAGTCTTTAAGTTTGATGTACTCACCCCCATTATCGAAGTATATGGAAACAATTGATTTTTTAAAATATTTTTCAACAATGAATTTGAATTTGGGAAAAATGAGAGAAACATCATATTTATGATAAAGAGGGTAGAACCAAATATATTTTGTAAAATGATCAACGAAAATGACATAAAATCGATAACCTTCGGTGGAAGTAATTGAAGCTGAGCCCCAAACATCAGTGTAAATTAAATCTAATGGACCACGACTTTTAAGAGAGGATACATGAAAAGGAAGCCATTGACTTTTATGATAGAGACAGGAGTCACAAATAATATTACTAGAGGATGTAGATAGAGGAAGAGTGCAGGAGGTAATAAGGTGATGCAGGATGCAAGAGGAGGGGTGGCCAAGCCGTCTATGCCAGTCTATCAGTAGGGCTTTAACACCAACGAAAGCATGGAATGATGTCAGAGGAGATAATGATTCAGGCCACATGTACACATCATTTTTATTCCGGCCTCGAATGAAAGTCGCCCCCGTGCGAAGATCCTTCACCAAAAAATAAGCAGGAAAGAATTCAATTGAGGTGTTATTAGATTTGCAAAATTGGGAAACTGAAAGTAAATTTGTCTTGATGGAAGGAACACATAGAACATTAGATAAGGCAAAATTTTTGGATAGAGTTGGGAGAGTTGCATGACCAGCATGAGTGATTTTCAAACCTGTGCCGTCACCTATAATAATAGCATCTGAACCTTCATAAGTCGAGGTGAGTGAGAGATTGGTGAGATCATCGGTGACATAATGGGACACTGCAGAATCAAGAAGCCAGTTTAGTGACTTCGGAGAGGCAGTAATGGTGTAATTGGCAGTAGGAGCTGTAGAGGTAATAAGGCGAACTTGAGGACAACGTTTGGCACTGTGTCCTTGTTGATCACATGATTGACAAAATCCTTTATACCCTTAGCCTGGACGTTTTCGTGGAGGCTGATATGCGCCTTGGTAGCCACAATTGGAGTTAGAGAATGACTGATATCCACGACTATTGGAAGAGGCTTTGTTGTTGTGATAATGCCTAGGAGTGGAGGTCCTGGATTGGCCAGATCGTTGAGTGACATGAGCTATGATTGGAGGAGATACAGAGCGCGCCTCTTCACGTTTGAGAAAGTTTTCATATTCAATAAGTTTATCATGAAGATTTTCAAAGCTGATGGGGTTGTCACGTGCACGAATGGCTATAGCAATTTCTTTGAATGCAGGACCAAGACCATTGAGAACATGAACTACCAAATCAATATCACAGGGAGGCTCACCAATGATTGATAGTTCATCAGATATGCTTCGCATAGTATTAAGAAATTCACTCACAGAGCTGGAGCCACGGGTGGTAGCAGTGAGTCGTTCCTTGAGACTCATTACACGTGATCTTGAATGGTTTGCATAGAGAGTGTTCAGTTTCTCCTATGCCATACGGGAGGTTGTTGCAGATGCAATGAATAGCATGATTTGTTCTGAAACAGAAGTGATGATGGAGTGCAGCAATAGCTGATCTTGGCGAACCCAAAACATGTGAGCAGGATTAGGTGCATCATGCAAACGTTTGGGTGGTTCCTGATAAGAGCCATCTACATATCGCAGAAGATCATAGCCAATGAGAAGGGCATTGAACTGAGCACACCATGTTAGGTAGTTTATTGGCGTGAGTTTGTTGAACCTTTTTGGTTGCTTTCGAGGAACCTTCCTTGAAAATTTCTAAAAATATACTTATGATGTTTATTTATGTATTTTACATGTTTATGTTTTGAAAAACTTTTTCAATTGTTCTGATTGTTAGGTTTCTAAGCTACTTGAGCCAGTGTGTAGGTCTTTTCACGATTCTCATAATGTCTTTAATGATTTTTGAGAGTTTTTGACCTTATAAATTTGAGGAAACAATTTCATGCTTTAAAATAGTTGTCTCCTTTCAAACGTGTTTATGTCGGTGACTTAAGTACATGATACTTTTCAAAAGCCTTCATTTATCTTGATAATTCTTGGGGATTAATCTTATACAATTGTAAGAATTTTGATTTTTTTATTTTAAAAAATTAAGTGATTTTGCTATGCATTTAAAAAATATCTTTAAATTACACAATTCCCTGTTTTTTGAAAAATGAAAGATTTGTTTTCATTGCATTTTAAAGGGTGTCTAAAATTGACAATGTACTATGGTGAGGTAACAGAAATTTGGTCTAGATTCTTTATGGTAAATGCTTGTTTTTCTTGCATGCTAATTTCATGTTCATATGACATCAAATAGTTTTGAAGCTTATAGATGAGACTTTAAGACGCATAAATTAATCTCTTTGAAGCTGGTTTATTGTGACTATAGGCATTTTCTTTAAAAAGAATGGTCGTAGTTTGAAGAACTTGATCAGGTTTTGAATATTAG
>Ga0325414_1005841_pt1 | contig 13019 bp, 6 predicted proteins | sample PopdelMetagenome_8_FD_206183 | JGI IMG/M metagenome (GOLD analysis project Ga0325414, IMG submission 206183) | Populus deltoides microbial communities from Bellville, Georgia, United States - Leaf-PdKOR-R3 | ecosystem: Host-associated > Plants > Phyllosphere > Phylloplane/Leaf | place: USA...
GGTCTGTCTCGGCTGTAGAATCCACGCGTCACCTTTGACAGCAGTTCGTTGATGATTTCTTAATCCCTATGGGCTGTCTGGGCTGTCGAATCCACGCGTCACCCGTGACAGCAGTTTGTTGATGATTGGTGACTCCGTAGGGGTCTGTCTCGGCTGTAGAATCCACGCGTCACCTTTGACAGCAGTTCGTTGATGATTTCTTAATCCCTATGGGCTGTCTGGGCTGTCGAATCCACGCGTCACCCGTGACAGCAGTTTGTTGATGATTTGTGACTCCGTAGGGGGCTGTCTCGGCTGTCGAATCCACGCGTCACCTTTGACAGCAGTTCGTTGGTCATTTCTGAGTCCCTAGGGGCTGTGTGGGCTGTGGAATCCATGCGTCACCCGTGACAGCTGTTCGCTGATTATTTATGGGTCCCTAGGGGCTGTTTGGGCTGTCGAATCCAGGCGTCGCCGGTGATAGAAGTTCGGTGATGCTTTCTGAATCCCTAGGGGGCTGTGTGGGCTGTTGATTCGACGCGTCACCGGTGACAGCAGTTCGTTGATGATTTCTTAATCCCTATCGGCTGTCTGGGTTGTCGAATCCATGCGTCACCCGTGACAGCAGTTCGTGTGGGTTGTCGAATCCACGCGTCAACCGTGATAGCAGTTCGTTGATGATTTCTAACTCCCTAGGGGCTGTCTAGGCTGTCGAATCCACGCATCACCCGTGACAGTAGTTCGTTGATGATTTGTGACTCCGTAGGGGGCTGTCTCGGCTGTAGAATCCACGCGTCGCCCTTGACAGCAGTTCGTTGATGATTTCTTTATCCCTAGGGGCTGTCTGGGCTGTCGAATCCACGCGTCACCCGTGACAGCAGTTCGTTGATGATTTTTGGGACCCTAGGGGCTATCTTGGCTGTCGAATCTACGCCTCACCCGTGACAGCAGTTCGGTGGTCATTTCTTAGTCCTTTGGGCTGCGTGGGCTGTCGAATCCACGCGTCACCGGTGACAGCACTTCGTTGTTGATTTCTTAATCCCTAGGGGCTGTGTGGGCTGTCGAATCCACGCGTCACCCGTGACAGCAGTTCGTTGGTCATTTCTTAGTCCCTTGGGCTGCATGGGCTGTCGCATCCACACGTCACCCGTGACTGCAGTTCGTCGCTGATTTCTGAGTTCCTAGGGGCTGTCTGGGCTGTCGAATCCATACATCGCCCGTGACAGCAGGTCGTTGGTTATTTCTGAGTACCTGGGGGCTGTGTGGGCTGTCGAATCCACGCGTCACCGGTGACAGCAGTTCGTTGATGATTTCTTAATCCCTAGGGGCTTTGTGGGCTGTCGAATCCACGCGTCACCCTTGACAGCAGTTCCTTGGTCATTTCTGAGTCCCAGGGGCTGTGTGGGCTATCGAATCCACGCGTCACCTGTGACAGCAATTCATCGATGATTGGTGACTCCATTGGGGGTTGTCTGGGCTTTTGAATCCACGCGAGACACGTGACAACAGTTTGTCGATGATTTCTGAGTCCCTAAGGCGGTGGGGGCTGTCGATTCCGTTGATGATTGCTGAGTCCCTAGGGGGCTGTGTGGGCTGTCGATTCGACGCTTCACCGGTGACAGTAGTTCATTGATGATTTCTTTATCCCTAGGGGTGTCTGGGCTATCGAATCCACGCTTCACCCGTGACAGCAGTTCGTTGATGATTTCTTACTCCCTAGGGGCTGTCTGGGCTGCCGAATCCACGCGTCACACGTGACAGCAGTTTGTTGATGATTCGTGACTCCGTAGGGGGGCTGTCTGGGCTGTCGAATCCACGCGTCACCTTTGACAGCAGTTCGGTGGTCATTTCTGAGTCCCTAGGGGTTGTGTGGGCTGTGGATTCGACGCTTCACCGGTGACAGCAGTTCGTTGATGATTTTTGGGACCCTAGGGGCTATCTTGGCTGTCGAATCTACGCTTCACACGTGACAGCAGTTTGCTGATTATTTATGAGTCCCTAGGGCAGTGGGGGCTGTCGATTCCGTTGATGATTGCTGAGTCCTTAGGGGGTTGTGTGGGCTGTCGATTCGACGCTTCACCGGTGACAGCAGTTCGTTGATGATTTCTTAGTCCCTAGGGGCTATCTTGGCTGTCGAATCCACACTTCACCCGTGACAGCAGTTCACTATTTAATGCTGAGTCCCTAGGGGCTGTGTGGGCTCTCGAATCCATGCGTCACCCGTGACAGCAGTTCGTTGATGATTTTTGAGACCCTAGGGGGTTGTGTGGGCTATCGATTCCACGCGTCCCCGGTGACAGCAATTCGTTGTTGATTTCTTAATCCCTAGTGGCTTTGTGGGCTGTCGAATCCACACTTCACCCGTGACAACAGTTCGTTGATGATTTTTGAGACCCTAGGGGGTTGTGTGGGCTATCGATTCCACGCGTCCCCGGTGACAGCAATTCGTTGTTGATTTCTTAATCCCTAGTGGCTTTGTGGGCTGTCGAATCCACACTTCACCCGTGACAACAGTTCGTTGGTCATTTCTGAATCACATGGGCTGTGTGGGCTGTCGAATCCACGCGTCACCCGTGACAGCAATTCGTCGATGATTGGTGACTCCATTGGGGGCTGTCTGGGCTGTTGAATCCACGCGTCACACGTGACAGCAGTTTGCTGATTATTTATGAGTCCCTAGGTGCTCTTTGGGCTGTCGAATCCACGCTTCACCCGTGACAGCAGTTCACTGATTAATGCTGAGTCCCTAGGGGCTGTGTGGGCTCTCGAATCCACGCGTTACCCGTGACAGCAGTTCGTCGCTAATTTGTGACTCCGTAGGGGGCTGTCTCGGCTGTCGAATCCACGCGTCACCGGTGACAGCAGTTCCTTGATGATTTCTTAATCCCTAGGGGCTGTCTGGTCTGTCGAATCCACGCGTCACCCGTGACAGCAGTTCGGTGGTCATTTCTGTGTCCCTAGGGGTTGTGTGGGCTGTCGAATCCGCGCATCACCCGTGACAGCAGCTCGTTGGTCATTTCTTAGTCCCTTGGGCTGTCGAATCCACGTGTCACCGGTGACAGCACTTCGTTGTTGATTTCTTAATCCCTAGGGGCTGTGTGGGCTGTCGAATCCACGCGTCACCCGTGACAGCAGTTCGTTGGTCATTTCTTAGTCCTTTGGGCTGCGTGGGCTGTCGCATCCACGCGTCACCCGTCACTGCAGTTCGTCGCTGATTTCTGAGTTCCTAGGGGCTGACTGGGCTGTCGAATCCACGCGTCACCTTTGACAGCAGTTCGGTGGTCATTTCTGAGTCCCTAGGGGTTGTGTGGGCTGTGGATTCGACGCTTCACCGGTGATAGCAGTTCGTTGATGATTTTTGGGACCTTAGGGGCTATCTTGGCTGTCGAATCTACGCTTCACATGTGACAGCAGTTTGCTGATTATTTATGAGTCCCTAGGGCAGTGGGGGCTGTCGATTCCGTTGATGATTGCTGAGTCCTTAGGGGGTTGTGTGGGCTGTCGATTCGACGCTTCACTGGTGACAGCAGTTCGTTGATGATTTCTTAGTCCCTAGGGGCTATCTTGGCTGTCGAATCCACGCTTCACCCGTGACAGCAGTTCACTATTTAATGCTGAGTCCCTAGGGGCTGTCTGGTCTGTCGAATCCACGCGTCACCCGTGACAGCAGTTCTTTGGTCATTTCTAAGTCCAGAGGCTGTGTGGCCTGTTGAATCCACGCGTTACCCGGGACAGCAGTTGGTCGATGATTTGTGACTCCGTTGGGGGCTGTCTGGGCTGTCGAATCCACTCGTCACACGTGACAGCAATTTGTTGATGATTTCTGAGTTCCTAGGGCAGTGGGGTCTATCGATTCCGTTGATGATTGCTTAGTCCCTAGGGGCTGTGTGGGCTCACAATTCCAGGCGTCACCGGTGACAGCAGTTCGTTGATGATTTCTTAATCCCTAGGGGCTGTCTGGTCTGTCGAATCCACGCGTCACCCGTGACAGCAGCTCGTTGGTCATTTCTTAGTCCCTTGGGCTGCGTGGGCTGTCGAATCCACGCGTCACCCATGACAGCAGTTCGTTGGTCATTTCTGAGTCCCTAGGGGCTATGTGGGCTCTCAATTCCATGCGTCGCCGGTGACAGCAGTTCGTTGATGATTTCTTAATCCCTAGGGGCTGTGTGGGCTCTCGAATCCACGCGTTACCCGTGACAGCAGTTCGTCGCTGATTTGTGACTCCGTAGGGGGCTGTCTCGGCTGTCGAATCCACGCGTCACCGGTGACAGCAGTTCCTTGATGATTTCTTAATCCCTTGGGGCTGTCTGGTCTGTCGAATCCACGCGTCACCCGTGACAGCAGTTCGGTGGTCATTTCTGTGTCCCTAGGGGTTGTGTGGGCTATCGAATCCGCGCGCACCCGTGACAGCAGCTCGTTGGTCATTTCTTAGTCCCTTGGGCTGTCGAATCCACGCGTCACCGGTGACAGCACTTCGTTGTTGATTTATTAATCCCTAGGGGCTGTGTGGGCTGTCGAATCCATGCGTCACCCGTGACAGCAGTTCGTTGGTCATTTCTTAGTCCTTTGGACTGCGTGGGCTGTCGCATCCACGCGTCACCCGTGACTGCAGTTCGTCGCTGATTTCTGAGTTCCTAGGGGCTGACTGGGCTGTCGAATCCACGCGTCGCACGTGACAGCAGTTCCTTGGTCATTTCTGAGTCCCTAGGGGCTCTGTCGGCTGTCGAATCCACGCGTCACCGGTGACAGCCGTTCGTTGATGATTTCTTAATCCCTAGGGGCTGTCTGGTCTGTCGAATCCACGCGTCACCCGTAACAGCAGTTCTTTGGTCATTTCTGAGTCCCAGGGGCTGTGTGGCCTGTGGAATCCACGCGTTACCCGTGACAGTAGTTGGTCGATGATTTGTGACTCCGTTGGGGGCTATCTGGGCTGTCGAATCCACGCGTCACACGTGACAGCAATTTGTCGATGATTTCTGAGTCCCTAGGGCAGTGGGGTCTGTCGATTCCGTTGATGATTTCTTAGTCCCTAGGGGCTGTCTAGGCTGTCGAATCCACGCGTCACCCGTGACAGCACTTTGTTGATGATTTGTGACTCCGTAGGGGCCTGTCTCGACTGTCGATTCCACGCGTCACCCTTGACAGTAGTTTGTTGATGATTTCTTCATCCCTAGGGGCTGTCTGGGCTGTCGAATCCACGCGTCACCCGTGACAGCACTTTGTTGATGATTTGTCACTCCGTAGGGGGCTGTCTCGGCTGTCGATTCCACACGTCACCGGTGACAGCAGTTCGTTGATGATTTCTTAATCCCTAGGGGCTGTCTGGTCTGTCGAATCCACGCGTCACCCGTGACAGCAGTTCGGTGGTCATTTCTGTGTCCCTAGGGGTTGTGTGGGTGTCGAATCCACGCGTCACCCGTGACAGCAGCTCGTTGGTCATTTCTTAGTCACTTGGCTGCGTGGGCTGTCGAATCCACGCATCACCGGTGACAGCACTTCGTTGTTGATTTCTTAATCCCTAGGGGCTGTGTGGGCTGTTGAATCCACGCGTCACCCGTGACAGCAGTTTGTTGGTCATTTTTGAGTCCCTAAGGGCTGTGTGGGCTGTGGAATCCACGCGTCACCCGTGACAGCTGTTCGCTGATTATTTATGGGTCCCAAGGGGCAGTTTGGGCTATCGAATCCAGGCGTCGCCGGTGATAGAAGTTCGGTGATGGTTTCTGAATCCCTAGGGGGCTGTGTGGGCTGTTGATTCCACGCCTCACGGGTGACAGTAGTTCGTTGGTCATTTCTGAGTCCTTAGGGGCTGTGTGGGCTGTCGAATCCACGGGTCACCGGTGACAGCAGTTTGTTGATGATTTTTTAATCCCTAGGGGCTGTCTGGTCTGTCGAATCCACGCGTCGCCCGTGACAGCAGTTCGGTGGTCATTTCTGTGTCCCTAGGGGTGTGTGGGCTGTCGAATCCACGCGTCACCCGTGACAGCAGCTCGTTGGTCATTTCTTAGTCCCTTGGGCTGCGTGGGCTGTCGAATCCACGCGTCACGGGTGACAGCAGTTCCTTGATGATTTCTTAATCCCTAGGGGCTGTCTGGGTTGTCGAATCCACGCGTCACCCGTGACAACAGTTCATTGGTCATTTCTGAGTCCTGGGGGCTGTGTGGGCTGTCGATTCCACGCGTCACCGGTGACAGCAGTTCGTTGATGATTTCTTAATCCCTAGGGGCTCTCTGATCTGTCGAATCCACGCGTCACCCGTGACAGCAGTTCGGTGGTCATTTCTGTGTCCCTAGGGTTGTGTGGGATGTCGAATCCACACGTCACCCGTGACAGCAGCTCGTTGGTCATTTCTTAGTCCCTTGGGGTGCGTGGGCTATTGAATCCACGCGTCACCGGTGACAGCACTTCGTTGTTGATTTCTTAATCCCTAGGGGCTGTCTGGTCTATCGAATCCACGCGTCACCCGTGACAGCAGCTCGTTGGTAATTTCTTAGTCCCTTGGGCTGCGTGGGCTGTCGAATCCACGCGTCACCCGTGACAGCAGTTCGTTGGTCATTTTTGAGTCCTTAGGGGCTGTGTGGGCTCTCAATTTCATGCGTCGCCGGTGACAGCAGTTCGTTGATGATTTCTTAATCCCTATGGGCTGTGTGGGCTGTCGAATCCACGCGTCACCCGTGACAGCAATTTGTTGATGATTTGTGACTCCGTAGGGGGCTGTCTCGGCTGTCGAATCCATGCGTCACCCTTGACAGCAGTTCGTTGATGATTTCTTAATCCCTATGGGCTGTCTGGGCTGTCGAATCCACGCGTTACCCGTGACAGCAGTTCGTCGTTGATTTGTAAGTCCGTAGGGGGCTGTCTCGGCTGTCGAATCCACGCGTCACCCTTGACAACAGTTGGTTGATGATTTCTTAATCACTATGGGCTGTGTGGGCTGTCGAATCCACGCGTCACCCGTGACAGCAATTTGTTGATGATTTGTGACTCCGTAGGGGGCTGTCTCGGCTGTCGATTCCACGCGTCACCGGTGACAGTAGTTTGTTGATGATTTCTTAATCCCTAGGGGCTGTGTGGGCTGTCGAATCCACGCGTTACCCGTGACAGTATTTCGTCGCTGATTTGTGACTCCGTAGGGGGCTGTCTCGGCTGTCGAATCCACATGTCACCCTTGATAGCAGTTTGTTGGTCATTTCTGAGTCCCTAGGGCTGCATGGGCTGTCGAATCCACGGGTCACCCGTGACTGTAGTTCGTCGCTGATTTCTGAGTTCCTAGGGCCTGTCTGGGCTGTCGAATCCACGCGTCACCCGTGACAGCAGTTCGCTGGTCATTTCTTAGTCCCTTGGGCTGCGTGGGCTGTCGAATCCACGCGTCACCGGTGACAGCACTTCGTTGTTGATTTCTTAATCCCTAGGGGCTGTGTGGGCTGTCGAATCCACGCGTCACCGGTGACAGCAATTCGTTGATGATTTCTTAGTCCCTAGGGGCTGTGTGGTCTGTCGAATCCACGCGTTACCCGTGACAGCAGTTCGTCGCTGATTTGTGACTCCGTAGGGGGCTGTCTCGGCTGTCGAATCCACGCGTCACCCTTGACAGCAGTTCGTTGATGATTTCTTAATCCCTAGGGGCTGTCGGGTCTGTCGAATCCATGCGTCACCCGTGACAGCAGCTCGTTGGTCATTTCTTAGTCCCTTGGGCTGTGTGGGCTGTCGAATCCACGCGTCACCCGTGACAGCAGATCGTTGGTCATTTCTGAGTCCCTAGGGGCTGTGTGGGCTCTCAATTCCATGCGTCACCGGTGACAGCAGTTCGTTGATGATTTCTTAATCCCTAGGGGCTTTCTGGTCTGTCGAATCCACGCGTCACCTGTGACAGCAGTTCTTTTGTCATTTCTGAGTCCCAGGGGCTGTGTGGCCTGTTGAATCCACGCGTTACCCGTGACAGCAGTTGGTCGATGATTTGTGACTCCGTCGGGGGCTGTCTGGGCTGTCGAATGCACTCATCACACGTGACAGTAATTTGTCGATGATTTCTGAGTTCCTAGGGCAGTGGGTTCTATCGATTCCGTTGATGATTGCTTAGTCCCTAGGGGCTGTGTGGGCTGTCGAATCCACGCGTTACCCGTGACAGCAGTTCGTCGCTGATTTGTGACTCCGTAGGGGGCTGTCTCGGCTGTCGAATCCACGCGTCACCCTTGACAGCAATTTGTTGATGATTTTTTAATCCCTAGGGGCTGTGTGGGCTGTCGAATCCACGCGTTAATCGTGACAGCAGTTCGTCGCTGATTTGTGAGTCCGTAAGGGACTGTCTCGGCTGTCGAATCCACGCGTCACCCTTGACAGCAGTTGGTTGATGATTTCTTAATCCCTATGGGCTGTGTGGGCTGTCGAATCCACGCGTCACCCGTGACAGCAATTTGTTGATGATTTGTGACTCCGTAAGGGGCTGTCTCGGCTGTCGAATCCACGCGTCACCCTTGACAGCAATTCGTTGATGATTTCTTAATCCCTAGGGGCTGTGTGGGCTGTCGAATCCACGCGTTACCCGTGACAGCAGTTCGTCGCTGATTTGTGAGTCCGTAGGGGGCTGTCTCGGCTGTCGAATCCACGCATCACCCTTGACAGCAGTTCGTTGATGATTTCTTAATCCCTAGGGGCTGTGTGGGCTGTCGAATCCACGCGTTACCCGTGACAGTAGTTCGTCGCTGATTTGTGACTCCGTAGGGGGCTGTCTCGGCTGTCGAATCCACGCGTCACCCTTGATAGCAGTTCGTTGGTCATTTCTGAGTCCCTAGGGCTGCATAGGCTGTCGAATCCACGCGTCACCCGTGACTGTAGTTCGTCGCTGATTTCTGAGTTCCTAGGGCCTGTCTGGGCTGTCGAATCCACGCGTCACCCGTGACTGTAGTTCGTCGCTGATTTCTGAGTTCCTAGGGCCTGTTTGGGCTGTCGAATCCACGCGTCACCCGTGACAGCAGTTCGTTGGTCATTTCTTAGTCCCTTGGGCTGCGTGGGCTGTCGAATCCACGCGTCACCGGTGACAGCACTTCGTTGTTGATTTTTTAATCCCTAGGGGCTGTGTGGGCTGTCGAATCCACGCGTCACCGGTGACAGCAGTTCGTTGATGATTTCTTAGTCCTTAGGGGCTGTGTGGGCTGTCGAATCCACGCGTTACCCGTGACAGCAGTTCGTTGATGATTTCTTAATCCCTAGGCGCTGTCTGGTCTGTCGAATCCACGAGTCACCCGTGACAGCAGTTCTTTGGTCATTTCTGAGTCCCAGGGGCTGTGTGGCCTGTTGAATCCACGCGTTACCCGTGACAGCAGTTGGTCGATGATTTGTGGCTCCATCGGGGGCTGTCTCGGCTGTCGAATCCACGCGTGACCCAGCAGTTCGTTGATGATTTCTTAATCCCTAGGGGCTGTGTGGGCTGTCGAATCCACGCGTTACCCGTGACAGCAGTTCGTCGCTGATTTGTGAGTCCGTAGGGGGCTGTCTCGGCTGTCGAATCCACGCGTCACCCTTGACAGCAGTTCGTTGATGATTTCTTAATCCCTAGGGGCTGTCTGGGCTGTCGAATCCACGCGTCACCCGTGACAGCAATTCGTTGATGATTTGTGACTCCGTAGGGGGCTGTCTCGGCTGTCGAATCCACGTGTCACCCTTGATAGCAGTTCGTTGGTCATTTCTGAGTCCCTAGGGCTGCTTGGGCTGTCAAATCCACGCGTCACCCGTGACTGGAGTTCGTCGCTGATTTCTGAGTTCCTAGGGGCTGTGTGGGCTGTCGAATCCACGCGTCACCCGTGACAGCAGCTCGTTGGTCATTTCTTAGTCCCTTGGGCTGCGTGGGCTGTCGAATCCACACGTCACCGGTGACAGCACTTCGTTGTTGATTTCTTAATCCCTAGGGGCTGTGTGGGCTGTCGAATCCACGCGTCACCCGTGATAGCAGTTCGTTGGTCATTTCTTAGTCCCTTGGGCTGCGTGGGCTGTCGCATCCACGTGTCACCCGTGACTGCAGTTCGTCGCTGATTTCTGAGTTCGTAGGGGCTGTCTGGGCTGTCGAATCCACGCATCGCCCGTGACAGCAGTTCGTTGGTCATTTCTGAGTCACTAGGGGCTGTGTGGGCTGTCGAATCCACGCGTCACCGGTGACAGCAGTTCGTTGATGGTTTCTTAGTCCCTAGGGGCTGTGTGGGCTGTCGAATCCATGCGTTACCTGTGACAACAGTTCGTCGCTGATTTGTGACTTCGTAGGGGGCTGTCGCGGCTGTCGAATCCACTCATCACCCTTGACAGCAGTTCGTTGATGATTTCTTAATCTCTAGGGGCTGTCGAATCCACGTGTTACCCGTGACAGCAGTTCATCGCTGATTTGTGATTCCGTAGGGGCCTGTCTCGGTTGTCCAATCCACGCGTCACCCTTGACAGCAGTTCGTTGATGATTTCTTAATCCCTAGGGGCTGTTTGGGCTGTCGAATCCACGCGTCACCCGTGACAGCAATTCGTTGATGATTTGTGACTCCGTAGAGGGCTGTCTCGGCCGTCGAATCCACGTGTCACCCTTAAGAGCAGTTCGTTGGTCATTTCTGAGTCCCTAGGGGCTGTGTGGGCTGTCGGATCCACGCATCACTGGTGACAGCAGTTCGTTGATGATTTCTTAATCCCTAGGGGCTGTCTGGTTTGTCAAATCCACGCGTCACCCGTGACAGCAGTTCGGTGGTCATTTCTGTGTCCCTAGGGGTGTGTGGGCTGTCGAATCCACGCGTCACCCGTGACAGCAGCTCGTTGGTCAGCAGTTCAATGGTCATTTCTGTGTCCCTAGGGGTTGTGTGGGCTGTCGAATCCACACGTCACCCTTGACAGCAGTTCGTTGATGATTTCTTAATCCCTAGGGCTGTCTGGGCTGTCGAATACATGCGTCACCCGTGACAGCACTTCGTTCATGATTTGTGACTCCGTCGGGGGCTGTCTCGGCCGTCGAATCCACGTGTCACCCTTGATAGCAGTTCGTTGGTCATTTCTGAGTCCCTAGGGCTGCATGGGCTGTCGCATCCACGTGTCACCAGTGACTGCAGTTCGTCGCTGATTTCTGAGTTCCTAGGGGCTGTCTGGGCTGTCGAATCCACGCATCGCCCGTGACAACAGTTCGTTGGTCATTTCTGAGTCCCTAGGGGCTGTGTGGGCTGTTGAATCCACACGTCACCCGTGACAGCAGTTCGTTGGTCATTTCTAAGTCCCTAGGGGCTGTGTGGGCTGTGGAATCCACGCGTCACCCGTGACAGCTGTTCGCTGATTATTTATGGGTCCCTAGGGGCTGTTTGGGCTGTCGAATCCAGGCGTCGCCGGTGATAGAAATTCGGTGATGGTTTCTGAATCCCTAGGGGGTTGTGTGGGCTGTTGATTCCACGCATCATCGGTGACAGCAGTTCGTTGATGATTTCTTAATCCCTAGAGGCTGTCTAGGTTGTTGAATCCACGCGTCACCCGTGACAGCAGTTCGTTGGTCATTTCTGAGTCCCTAGGGGCTGTGTGGGATCTCAATTCCATGCGTCACCGGTGACAGCAGTTCGTTGATGATTTCTTAATCCCTAGGGGCTGTCTGGTCTGTCGAATCCACGCGTCACCCGTGACAGCAGTTCGTTGGTCATTTCTGAGTCCCTAGGGGCTGTGTGGGCTCTCAATTCCATGCGTCACCGGTGACAGCAGTTCGTTGATGATTTCTTAATCCCTAGGGGCTGTCTGGTCTGTCGAATCCACGCGTCACCCGTGACAGCAGTTCTTTGGTCATTTCTGAGTCCCAGGGGCTGTGTGGCCTGTTGAATCCACGCGTTACCTGTGACAGCAGTTGGTCGATGATTTGTGAGTCCGTTGGGGGCGGTCGAATCCACGCGTCACACGTGACAGCAATTTCTCGATGATTTCTGAGTCCCTAGGGCAGTGGGGTCTGTCGATTCCGTTGATGATTTCTTAGTCCCTAGGGGCTGTGTGGGCTGTCGAATCCACGCGTTACCCGTGACAGCAGTTCGTCGCTGATTTGTGACTCCGTAGGGGGCTGTCTCGGCTGTCGAATCCACGCGTCACCCTTGATAGCAGTTCGTTGATGATTTCTTAATCCCTAGGGGCTGTCTGGGCTATCGAATCCACGCGTCACCCGTGACAGCAATTCGTCGATGATTGGTGACTCCATTGGGGGCTGTCTGGGTTGTCGAATCCACGTGTCACCCTTGATAGCAGTTCGTTGGTCATTTCTGAGTCCCTAGGGCTGCACGGGCTGTCGAATCCACGCGTCACCCGTCACTGTATTTCGTCGTTGATTTCTGAGTTCCTAGGGCCTGTCTGGGCTATCGAATCCACTCATCGCCCGTGACAGCAGTTCGTTGGTCATTTCTGAGTCCCTAGGGGCTGTGTGGACTGTCGAATCCACGCATCACCCGTGACAGCAGTTCGTTGATGATTTTTGAGACCCTAGGGGGTTGTGTGGGCTGTCTATCCACGTGTCACCGGTGACAACAATTCATTGTTGATTTCTTAATCCCTAGGGGCTGTGTGGGCTGTCGAATCCACGCGTCACCCGTGACAGCAGTTCGTCGATAATTTGTGACTCCGTTGGGGGCTGTCTGGGTTGTTGAATCCACGCGTCACCCATAACAGCAGTTTGTCGATGATTTCTGAGTCCCTAGGGCAGTGGGGGCTGTCGATTCCGTTGATGATTTCTGAGTCCCTAGGGGGCTATGTGGGCAGTCGATTCCACGCTTCACCGGTGACAACAGTTCGTTGATGATTTCTCACTCCCTAGGCAGCTGTGTGGGTTGTCGAATCCACGCGTCACCCCTGAGAGCAGTTCATGGATGATTTTTGAGTCTCTAGAGGGCTGTGTGGGCTGTCGATTCCAGGCATTACCAGTGATAGCAGTTCATTGATGATTTCTTAATCCCAAGGGGCTGTTTGGGCTGTCGAATCCACGCGTCACTGGTGACAGCAGTTCATTGATGATTTCTTAATCACTAGGGGCTGTCTGGGTTGTCGAATCCTCGCGTCACCCG
>Ga0325414_1005844_pt1 | contig 13014 bp, 6 predicted proteins | sample PopdelMetagenome_8_FD_206183 | JGI IMG/M metagenome (GOLD analysis project Ga0325414, IMG submission 206183) | Populus deltoides microbial communities from Bellville, Georgia, United States - Leaf-PdKOR-R3 | ecosystem: Host-associated > Plants > Phyllosphere > Phylloplane/Leaf | place: USA...
GTGATTTTTTAGATAAAAATTATTTTTTGGATTAATTTCTTTTTTGTAAGGAATTTTAGTTTATTGTTCCTACAACAAATTCAAAAACAAAAGGTAGAAATAGTTGTAAATGTTAGGAGCAAAAGGATGAGTCAGTGCAGGAGATCACATTGGCTTCACTAATTTGATAAGAAATAGTTGAACTTGGCGACTGTAGATTGAAGTGCCAACATGTAATTATTTTTATTTAATGTACTAAAAATATTAATACAATTCTTTAAAATAACATTTTCCAACTATATTATGGTTTTAATTGTTTTTTTATGCTAAATTTTTATGATTTTTTTTCATCATTACATAATGTTTAATTACACTAATCGACGTAAATTTGGAAGTTTGAGCAATTCAATACTAACCTTTTCTAATATAATAAAAACCGGTAGAAACAATTTATCATTAAATTGATAAAAATAATTTATTATTTTATTTCCTATCATAGTTGTTTGTGTGTTTAGTGGGTAATAATATAGTAACTAACCATCAATTATATCATTATTAAAAGATAAAAACACCCTTAACTTCATATAATTTGATTAATTTTTCATTTACTCGCTATATTTTAAAATATTATACTTTATATTATAAATTTTATATGTGATAGTACTTAATATTCCCATAAAAAAAATTAATAAAAATATTTAATTATTTACAAGATTGTTATTATTTTTTATTTAACAAACAAGAAACCCTTACATTAAATATTATTAATTTACCCTTAAATAAAAATAAAAAACCTAGCATCCGACTCCATAACCAAACCCAGATCTCCAACCAAAAAAAAAACCCTGCCATCTGCATCCCAAATCTCGACCATCATGAATTAAAACACCACCTAAAACCATCTTCAAAACTTGTGTCTCCAGGCATAATATGTGGCATGGAAGAACTTGATCCAACAAATACTACATGATTTGAACATCCTCTGCTAGTATCTCAATTGCATTAGTCATCCTAAGCATCGTTGGTTCCATTAATGCCATGTTCTGATTCATGCTACCATACCAAGCTTAATTTATGTTGTAACCCTAAACACCCTGTACAGTAGTGCAACATATTCTGGATTTAAAGATGCCACAAATCACATAAAATCTCCTCGCACAGTTTGAAGGGAGTTACATGGCTCTTTCTTGTAACAAGTATGGAAGTAATGTTGTGAAGTGCTTGTTAACAACAAGTGAGGATCAATCCACACAAATAATCTTGGAGTTGCTAAGCAATCCAGGTGCTTCCATGCTCCTTGTGGATCCTTTCCGAAACTTTGTTATCCAGAAGGCACTATCAGTTTCTCAGGTTAGATCATTAGATCATTTGCACTCCAAGATACATCTCACCTGCTTGTTGGATAACTGCAAACCAGCTGTAATGTGCAGATAGTAAGCATTGCTTTATGCTTTATTCTTCGACATATCTAACTGAGATTATCAGTATCAAATTGTTTCTATATGCCATTCATGTTGTTTAATTTAACTTTATAGTGTGATTGTATTGACGATCTGGACTTCCCAGGCTCAGAGTGCTTGAATTGGTCTGAATATATTGTAGTCAATTCTCAACATGAGAAACATATTTTTCTGTGAGGAATTGAGTCTGCTTAATTTATGTTATTAACATAACAAGCTTAATTTATGTTGTAACCATAAACACCCTGAACATGTCGTTGCCATAACAAAACTGTGTCGTGTTTTGAGATCCATTAGATTAAATTTCTCTCAGAACACAGTCCAGCATGCTTGAATAGCTAGTTCTGGAGAATCGTTGTGTGAAGACGTGAAAGAATCCATTCTTAAATTTACAGGGTCATGTTTACCATTTTGTCTCTCTCATTTGTGATATGCTACACATGAAACAAAACCATTCAAAACAGATCACGCTATAAAAGCCTAAAGTGATCTTCCCTTGTTAAAATTAAGGGATGAGTTTGATAGAAACAAGATATTAATTGCCTCCAATATCCAAAAGGGCAATAATAACAAAGCCCTGAATATTCTCAATGACATAGTTTATAGAATTATAAAATCAAGCTGAATAAATCAAAGACAATCATGAACAGAACAGCACAAAGAAAATCCGGACAGAAATAAAATCTACAGTAGTAGTTGCTGCAGTTAAATTATAATATGATGCAAGAAATAAAGGTAGACGGTTATCATAAGAATTAAAAGGCTATGGTCATACCAAATAGCAGAAGAGGCTCTCACAATATTCATGCTTATCCAATCGTTTTGTCACGAAAACTTGATCCCTTGTCTTTTCATGATAAAGCTATTCATCTAAACTGCAATTAGCTTCTACTAATACCTGGAACGACTAAGCTAACCACATGAGATCAGATTTTGGAAAACTTGTCCTTTTTACTATGGTATTAAATGTTTTACTTATTTAATGTCTTTAAAAATCAGCATTGATTTGTATTTTTTTATAATATAATCCAATGATAAATGATATTTATTATCGAGTGTGAGAGTTTGTTTTTACGTATATTTTTCAAAGTGTTTTTTAAAAACTTTCTTTGCCTAAAAAAAATAAAATTACACACACACAGTAACATCTCCTAATTAATCCCAGAAAGATGGGTGCAGAGTTGCTTCAGTAAATTCTGGAATTCCAATTATTAAGAGGTCATCCAAAGGTCTGTGATAAAAAAAAAAGTAAAAAGCAGCAATGAAACCAAAGAAATTGAGAAGTTGAAGAGCAGGTTATAACCAAATAACTTAGCATCAACCATATTAATATAACTAAGCAGATAGATGATACATTTCTTAAAGGTCTTTTACTATTAGGGCCAGGATTGCAAACGGAAAAGTCATAGCATGTCAGCACTTAACTCAATATTGTACTCCATAATGCACATCAGGGTGACCTGAAATCCTACTGTAATCATCTGAAAATAAACTGGAATTAAGTACAACACCAACCTTTCAATGGTAGAAGCACCAAGATTACCAGGCGAGGAATTCTCGAATCCTATAGCATGTACAGATTCAGAAGCCTTGGAATTGAGACTCTATAAACTAATTGGGGGTATGTACAACGTAAAAAGTTCAGTGGAACTGAACATCTTGCGATGCCAATGTCATGACTAGATACCTCCTCTTTCAATAAGTTGAGGTCCCATGATGAGCAATAACCATCCTACAAACTGATACTGTGTCAAAGTATAGATCCTCGAACACAATATTTTCAACTAAAACTGAAATACATGGGCTTTCAACGGACCAGGTGTACAACCTGCAAATATGGCTAGTCCAGAAAGTTCACCTGTTGAACTGGAACCTGCATATGCAATTATCGTAGGTTAAACAACTGAAAAAGCAGATTCAGTAAAAATGCTTTCACTATTTTATCTTACAATTTGAATTTTTCTGATTTTACAGTCAATTAATGTTAGCATTTCTGAATTCCAATCCTTGATTGGTTCATGCACACAAAAAAGGATATTGCACCGATGTCTAAAAAAAAAAATTTTGATCAAGTAATTTCTCGGTTACAGAGTGCAGATTTTATCCATAGACTTTTTCTATTTCATACTCACAGTTACCTTGAGGATTGCACAAGTCAAGTATGAGAAAAACATGAATCAAACTGGAAGAATGATCATCGATATTCAAGGCCTTAAATTGATGCGAATTCAGTTCAGCTGCTTCGCAAAATCACCGCTCTCCCGCTATTTGTAAATAATGGAATTGCAAGAAAATCATCAAACTATAGAATCAGTATAACATAACTTGCAAGTGGAGCATTATGCACAGATCACAAACCTGTGTTCATCAGACCAAGTATGAGAAGAACCAGCTCCCGGGAGAAAAAGAAAAGAAAAGAAACTATACAATAATGTTTGCAGTCTGCAAGCATCAGCTGGATAGACGTTTTAAAAAGTAAAATTAAAGGGAAAAGGGATGAACTTATAAGAAACCGAAACAACCATAATTGAAGAAATAAGCAGTAGAAATTGCAATCAATAGAAATCTTACATTAGGCCATCTTGTCACGAGGGGATGTAAATTGGGAACAAAATTCCCGATAAGGAGTGAATTCCTCTTGCCATTTTGAAAAATTCTTCTTCAATAAATTTGAAATTTTCGACTCTTGTGAACTAAATTTCACCTCACGAGCATCAAATTTCAAGTCGATTGGGCACAGATCATCAAAGAATTCTAGTTTGAAAGTTTCCACCTTTTCAGGATGAGGTGACTGTTTCTCATGCACTTTTGTAATCATGGAAGCAAACTTGTCATCCTGATACACACAATTACCCTCTTTGTGAACTTGAAAAGAGAGCTGACATGCAGTTGGATGGTATAGAAGGAAAGACTTTGGTTTTTCAGAATGATCCAAAAAGTCATCTCTGTCATCATCAAGGGAGATAGCATTATCATCCTGAAGCTTGGTTGTGGAATCTGAAACAGCCACTTCCTTGGCCACCTGCATAACTTCATTGCATCGAACGCTAAGTTCCGATTCTGATGAAAATCCGCCTGTTTCTTCCTGTGAATTTGGACAACCATTACGAAGCTCATGAAGTGTAGACAAAACAGGGAGAGGAAGAGCTGGACCTACAAGGGCATCACTACTTTGCACTTTACGTGAACACCTATTGCTGTGGTTTGAAGGCTTCCGCAAGAAAAATGGAGGTAATTGAGGTAGTTCTGGAACAACTGAAAATTCCAAAGCAACCCTTTTCTGATCCAAAAGTACTTCATGCAATTCAGAATAGCTGGAAAAGGCGAGTTGTAAGAATTCCATTGGCAATTCAGCCCACATTCTCCTCAAAGCTACCTCATGGATGCTTGTTGGCAAGTTTATGTCATTAAATGTAACTGTAATGGCAGGGGATGTTCTAAATCGACCAAACCCACAAATTTTCAACTTCTTGCACAATACTTCATGAAATTCTAGGCTGAACAATTCCTTCTCATGAGGACACTCACAAGGCTTTGCCATGTTTGAATCGAGAACTTGAGAAAGGTTGCCATTCAAATGTGCTTGTAGATAGTTCAGTTCAAAATACTTAAATTTTCTAGGGACCTTGTATTCCTCATCACCCATGAAGTAAAGTAAGTTGTCTTCTGGATGCAGCATTGGATCTCTTTGAGCCACTCCTATATTTTTAACCAATTCCCATGAGGCACAATATCTCTGTGATTCAAGCTTTCCTGATGACATCAATCTAATTAAAACAAAACCACCAAATTCATCAGGCTCAAACAACAATGACGAGAGATCGTTGCTTAAAACACCAAAGCCCAACACTATGTCTTTTTTCTGCTGCCAATCAGTCCATTCAGGAAGAGCTTCCTTCCAAAACTGTTCTCTTACAAGGCAATCTCCACGTTGACAATCATCACCTGATAACATGAGACCTGAAGGGTGGTCCCAAGCGTATAAACAACTGGAAAATTTAGAAATTTCAAAGGCAGTGGACCCTTTACGAGGAGGAAAGGATGGTCCATAGCAAAAAAGGCTGAATTCACAATTCCAAAATGACCCCAAAATAATGCCAAAACCTGAAGAATTCGCCCAGTCATGTGTGTCATCCCTTGAGTTGGACCTCAAATCAGACAATCTAAACACATCAATAAAACATGGCTTATCAAGACCATGTGCCCATTGCAACAATGGTATCATAGGCTTGCGCACGTCACAAATAACTAACATAGTTTCAGAAACCAAAGCAAAATGAAGACTATCCGAAACTGCCCTGGACATAGCTAGGAACCGTTCCTTTTCACTAAGAGCATATGCACTAAACATATCAATCCTTGCTAAACAAGTCACATCAAAACCACCGCATTTCCAATCAATCATAAAAACAGCATCTGACCGTGCAACAATCAAAACCCTACAATGCCAACTAAACTCACACCCTAACCATTTACAATCTCCTAACTTACCTTCATCACCCCACGAAACTTTCAATTTAGTACCCCTAAAATACATATCAGAACAATCGGCTTCCAAATCAAACAAAAATAATGTACCATTCTCCAACAAAACCACACTCTGAACTTTTATATAAGGACTCCAACAAGCACTCGCAATTCCACAACTCTTAAAATTCTTACAACCTAAATAACTCAAAACAGGCCTTTTCATACTTTCACTATATTTAACGCAGAACCAATTCACAGAATACATAGTATAAACTAACAAATAACCAAAAGAGCCAGAAAAGGAATAGTTACCATTCAAAAAAGAATCATCCTCAATGGGATTCACTAAGACCCTCACAATCTTTGACCCCAAACTCTTACTAGCAGTAAAAATCCCACCCTTTTGATCCCCAGTAGCCACCAAGCTCTTATCTTTAACAGAAAGTAACAAAAACCCAATTCGGTCAAGATTAGTCCCAGTGGAAAAAAACACAACAACAGTATCATCATGTGGGCATTTAAGGAACTGGAGTCTATTATAAGCTAACAAAGGAGAAGAAAAATGTAGATCTTGAGGGCCAAAAGAAAAGGCAATAGAGGAAGCAGTAGAGAGAGGGAGAGGAGAGTCAGCGAGTGTTGAAGTGGAGATAAATCTTGTGAGAGAAAGATGGGGTGGTGGGTTTAGAAGAGGAGGAGAGAGAGCAGGAGAGGTAAAGAGGTGTGCCAGTGATTCAGGGATTGGGTTGAATATAAGTGGACCAATAAGGGATTCTAAGGCTTGTTTTGAGAGTAAGAGTGGTGCTTTCGACACAGTGCCTATTGGAAATCCTGACTTCCATTCTTGTGAAAACTCGATCATTGCCATTGTCGTGTCTTTCAGGCAGACAAAAACTTCCGAGAGACAGAAGGGTGGCAAGGATACGAGAGGTTCCAAGACCTCTTAACTTTTTAAGGTTTCTCGGTTTTAAGGGTTTTACTTCTATCCCTCTATTTTAAACCTGTCCATTGTTATCCCTATATTTTCAGAATGTTTCAATTTAGCCACAACTAACTAAATAACTAACTAGAACCCACTAATTTCATATTTTTATTATGTTTTCCTTATTTTCCCTCGTATCCTTTAATAGGATGTTTAAATATGTCGTAAAAATTATTTTTAAAAAATATATATTAAAATAATATTTTTTTATTTTAAAAAATTATTTTTAATATTAGTACATAAAAAAATCTAAAAATAAAAAAAAACTAATTTGAAGTAAAGAAAAAAAATTTAGATTTTTTAAAAGTATTTTTGAAACACAAAAAAAAAACAAGGTCTAAATATATGTTAAAATATCTCACAATAAAAAATAATATTTAAAAAATAAAAAACCAAATTCAAAAGTTGGTTAATGGTTTGGGGAATTTTTGAATTATTTTGGAACCTACAAGGGTAACATTAGGAAAGTTTAAAATATAGGGTTAAGAGTGGATATTAATGAATTTATAGGGATAAAGATAAAGTTTACCTGAAAGATGGTAATTAAATTGTGGAGTGTGAGCTTTGAGTGGAGCTGCAGAAAAATAATGGAGTCGAGGGGGGTGGCGAGCCACAGCAACATTGTTAGCAGCAGAGAAAAGAAGGCTAAACGCAGAGAGGTATAACCCAAAAAACAACACGAAAAAAAGGCATTCTTTCTTTTCTTTTAAGGGATTTTGAGATGTAAAGTTTCAGTCTTTCTTTTTTTCTTTTTATTTATTTAGATACTGGAAAAGAAGAAGGCAATTGATGAATTGATAAAAGCAGCATCTTCTGAGAAGGACCATCTTGTTTATTTCCAACCATTTTGTCATTACAATAGAAACGGTATAATCCTTAGTTCCTTGCTCAAACTTGGTTCATATGGTTGAAATTTTATTTTTTTTGTATTTCTTTACTTGGTTTTTATGATTGCATTTTTATTGGATGATTGAATTGGCTGATTTACTGTAGTTATTTAGTATTAGATTTTAGCATGTTGGTTCCTTTTGTTTTATGGGTGTGCTATTTTGTTTACAAATTCTATGTTTTTGAAAGCTGAATCCCTGTCATGATTTGATTACTAGGTCTGTCTGTGTTTTTAGAATCTGGAAGTGGAGATAAACTTTCCTCTTCTGTAAAGCGGTACATTCAAAACCTCCTTAAGGTAAAAAAATAAAATAAAATGAGTTTAAGAGTCTTATTGTTTTTGTTATTTTGGGCTTCTGTGATCTCATATTGCACGTGCTCTATAAATATTTCAGTTGGAGATTCTGTGTTAGTACCATTGTGGAATTGCCTAAATTGTTTGAAATTTACAGGTCAATATGGAGGTGGCGTTTGGTCCTGAGTGGCCATCAGAAGAAAAGGTGAAGTGTAGGGACATGGTTGCTTCAGAAGCGCGTTATATATTTGTTCATGAGGCTCCAAATGCTAGTGTTGATGAAATTTCAATGAAGTTAGATAAAAGCCCCTTGGTTGGATTTGTACATTATCGCTTTACTCTTGAGGAAGATATACCTGTTCTTTATGTGTATGAAATACAGCTCGAGTCTCATGTCCAAGGGAAGGGATTGGGGAAATTCCTTATGCAACTAATTGAGCTTATTGCTCGCAAGGTGCTGAATGCTCTTTCTTGTAGCTCTTTAATGGTTGTGAATAACTAATGAGATATATGAAAACACCCATGTTTCTAGGTTTTCTAATTGAACAGCATACAAGTAATATGAACTATCCTTCTCCCCCGCCATGTAAATCTCTAGTATCTTTACTTTGTACCTCAGAATTAAATCTTCTAGATGCTAATTGTGCTTCATATTTGAGATTTAATTTACTCATTTCATCTTCTGTAGAGCTGCATGGGTGCTGTAGTATTAACAGTTCAAAAAGCGAATGCAGTAGCCATGAATTTCTACAGAAGTAAGCTGAGGTTTGTCTTTTACTCGAAATACTGTTATCTTAGTGATCTCTTAAATTTTGTGACATTTAGCTCTGAGTATCTAAGTTGAGTTCCACTCATTTGCTAGATAAAATGCAATAGTAATGAGTATACTTGGATGCTAATGGAAATTAGAAACCAGAAGAAACCTCTTTCCTTCCTAGGCTACTAACCATTTCCCCACCAATCCATGATTTTTCTTTATCATTTCTGCCACAAAAAATGGTTTTTAAGATTTTTTTTATTCATCAGTCAATATCATTTCTATGCAGATACACAATATCAAGCATTTCACCATCCAGAGTTGATCCCTTGGTATGCAATTATTGATTACATTATGTACAGTATCTACAATTTATGTTTACCCCCTCTGTTATAAGGAGCTTTATTCGTTGCACAGATGGGTCTTGAGAAGAGTTACGAGATTCTCTGCAAAGTATTCGACCATGAAGCCAAAGTTATATTGGAGGTACAAACTATTACATTATTTTCTATGAATAATAATTTTGTAATCTTAAAAATACATGCCATTTTGTTCGTGTGAGAATTCAGGATAGAAAAAGAAGCTTTCTTCCAGATATAGTTTTTGATATTTCTTGCATGTTGCGAAAATTTTGATATGCTTATGTTTGCACATGGCAAGCCTTTGTAAATAAACAGACAGATGATTGAAGATTTCTACCATATATTGCTAGCATTGTGTGGTTGAACGTTAGTGTTAAAGAGTAAAACTGCACTATAATTAGGGTTTGTTTCTGGGGTTCATTTAACCATGTATTTTCATAGGTTAGTAGGCTTCATTGCCATCAACAGCACTGCCCTGTTCATTCTGGAGACAAATTTTTCTGTTGATTTCCACTTGTGGATTGCAATTTTTTTGGGTTTCTTCCTAGTACTGCCTTTCCATCTACTAACAGCATTCCTAGAAAGCTTATTGCATCCCTGCCAAATCAGAAGACTTTCGTAAATAAATCTCTGAAGGCCAACCAGTCAAGTTTGTAGTAGCAATGATTAGATAAAGTGCTCTGACTTCGAGATTTCTCTTCACATGTATTCCAGAAATGGGAAGGGCGTGTGGATTCGGTTCCTCATCATAGCACAGAATATTTTGTACTTCCTATGGGCTTCTAGTTTATTTTGTTAGGTGACTCTAAGAACAGGATGCTAAGGCATGTGCTATTTGGTGGTGGTTTACAGCTTCTCTTTGATTAGTAGATGGTTTTGCTTAACAGAGCATGTAATGGCCAAGAGTTGCACTAATGAGACCATTCATTGACCAAGTGAAGCATTTTTTTTGGAAGTTTTCCATCTTTGCAATTTGATTTCTTCAAGATGGACATGAACATTTGATAAATGAAACTTTACATGTGCTTTTTTCACTAGTGGAACTTTTCATTGGTAAATTTGATGGAATACGTAGTTGATTTGATACAAAAGTCTTCATCTTTTGTATCTTTTTGGTGCAGTTAATTGGGGGGAAAATCTCAAGCTTTTGAGGGTCACTCATACAAATTCTTTCTGACATATACTTTAATTGAAGGATTTTTTCATCCTCCTGTTTATTATACAAAATTATTATGTTTTTTATATGCAGGGGAGTGGATGAGCAGGAGAGAGATGACTTTTCAGTGTATTCTTGATGTATGTTCTGAATTAAACCTTTACTTTTTCTGTATGTCCTTTCTCATTCCCTATTCTTCAATGCTAGATAGAGTGGATTAATATCAGAGAATCATTAAATTTTATTCTGTGCATGAACCATCTCGATGACTGATGCTCTTCACCGCCATTGACAATTGAACTTCAAATCGATTCTTTTTTCCCCCAAAGGTGTGGGCTTATGATTATGTTAGTTGATCCTGAATTGTGAAATTGCATCTTGTATAAATAACTCAGTTTTATTTAAACTGTTTGTGCTATGTATTGTGGTGATTGTACGATTGATTTAACTCTAGGATTGGAATGTGAATGTTGATAAATATTGTTGGCTTCTAAATGAAGTAAACAGAAGGGTTTAAGCTATAAAGAGTGTTGGGGTTATTGGTGGAAAGTGAAATAATTGTGTTGAAAAGTTGGTAGCTAATAATGCATTGAGCTTTTCTCCCTCATTTATTTCTTGGTAGTGTATTTGGGTGGGGAGGGGAGGGGGGAGCTGATGATTCACGGAGCAAGACAAGGTTTTCTCACATGTCTTTGATTGAGCAAGAACTTCCTTGAATGAGAGAAACTCATGCATCGACACAAATAAGAGTTCTTTTTTCTAGGAACTATTTGCTCACCAATTTTTAAAAATAGTTCACTAAAATAAACAAAAATGAAGGAAGTGTTATGTGAAATCTATTGATGTTTCAAAACCATTTCCTTTGCAAAATTTATCTTAAATAAAATTTGCATGAAAAAAAAAAGTATTTAAGTGCTAGGTCGGTTGAAAGTGCCTTTCTGGCTAGTTTTAGGAGGTGAGAAACGAGAACTTCTAGGATGGCACTTGACATTCAGCATAAGTGTGTGCATGGCTGTTAATTTTGTCAATCATGTGGCAAAGTCTTCTGAACCACGAGGAGATAGAGGGTATGAACAAAGAGATAATAGCTCCTGGATGATATTATAATAAAAAATTGTCACAACTTTTGTAGCCATGATATTTTGGCAGTTCTAAGGGCCCGTTTTAAAATTTTTGGAACCTATCATGAAAAGCTACAAGGCCCTTTGATTGAAACAAATAAATTATCCATCCTTGGATTATAAGTCTCTCAATTATTGGTAAATTGCTAAACCAATCACCCAAAATTTGCAATTATTTTCTAGTATGATTTAAGCGAGTAGCATTAACCTGCTATAGCAGGTTTAGCTGACTCATAGCAGTTATATGATAATTAGGTATTATTCCCGAATTTATTATTTCAGGACCATAGAAAAAACCATGATATTTTTTAGTCCCCTAACCCAGCAACTAACTTAAACTGAAACCCATATATTGAAGTAAAACTTTTATCAAAATACATAACCGCTATTCTTCATTGTTGGAATATTTTCCTTCGTCAGCACACTAACAACTTTAGCTTGATCTATTTCTTTATGTTTTGTAATAACTCCTTTTTTTTTCCTGGTCTTCTTTCTGTTTCCATCCATTATATTTTTAAACCTCTGACGTTTAATTACTGGAATAGACTCTTTTCTCTTGCTCATGCTTTGATTTAATACAACAAATTATTTTCTTCTAATGCTCATGCTTGATTTAATACAACAAAATATCAGCAGGTCATTGGCATTTCCAAGAAGTTTAGCACACCAGCAATCCAGGAATTAGGGGAATGTATGATCTCAATTCGAAAAGCTTCTCTTAGAAGGTTTTGGCCTTGATTTTTTCAACTAGTTTTGCTGTAAAGTCTCCAGATTATAGATAACTGCTTTGAAATAGTCATTCACTTTGTGCTGAATTTGTGTGATATTCAGTATATTCTAATTCTTCCAATTTCTGTGGTTGCTTGAAAGTATATGAAAATTTGCTTGGTGGGATGTATGAAGTGACTCAAAATATTGAAGCCTGGGAGAATGTTTAGCAGGTTGTGGGCTGTCACTTGAGTGAAATATCTGGGAGCTGATATTGCCTAATTTCACTATGTTCTTGCAGCCTCAGAGAAACTTTTGTTTTATTGACATCTCCTCATCACTTTAGCCTTAGTCTTAAACTTGTTAGTCCCATGGTTTAAATGCCTGTTCTAATGTACAGAAAAAGATTTCATTTTCTTTACTGTTTCTTCTTTTGGTTAATTTAGATGAATCTTGTTCTAGGTCTGGTCTGCATGGGGAAAGAGAGGCCTTTGTTTTGAACGATAAAAAAACAGCATTTCAAGGTCGTGCTGTTCAAAATTTTGGGCATAATTTCTAAGCTGTTTGCATGTCATTTTTGAGAGTATAAAACTAAGGCACTTGCCCAGGATCTTCACTAGGAAACCTGATGGAAGCAAAGGTTTCTGATATAGCAAATTGGGATCTAAGTGGCTGTCAAAAATTTACTCTCAAGGAAAGTTTATTTGATTTGGATCTGGAACAATGAACATTTTTGGAAGATTATACATCAACTTGAACCGGTCTAGGAATGACAGATTGGTATGGAAGTTTGTTAGGAAAGGCTTGTGCAGTGTTAGATCATTTTATGTTACTTTAGA
>Ga0325414_1005845_pt1 | contig 13014 bp, 3 predicted proteins | sample PopdelMetagenome_8_FD_206183 | JGI IMG/M metagenome (GOLD analysis project Ga0325414, IMG submission 206183) | Populus deltoides microbial communities from Bellville, Georgia, United States - Leaf-PdKOR-R3 | ecosystem: Host-associated > Plants > Phyllosphere > Phylloplane/Leaf | place: USA...
ACAAGTGTGCTTTCTATGTACTTAGACGAATGATAAATAAATTGAAGAATATATTTAAGCCTCTTTCTCGAGAATCCCTTCTGGGTTCTCACTTGGTTTTTGCAAGAGTTCAAAATTGTGAGTATATGTGCCTAAAAATCGTTTGGTTCTCCTTTTCTTACCGTTTTTTATTATTATTTTTTTTTTTTTGTAAGAGTTCAAAATCTTGAGTATATATATATGTGTATACATTTAAAGAGAACCAATTTCGTAATGCTAGAGATAAAGGCAAGTTGTATGTTTAAATAATAAATGGGACCAAGCAGGACATCATTTGAAATCACACTATAAAATTTAACAGTTTTACCGATGGAATTTTTCCATCAACATAAGACACATATTCCATCGGTAATTAATTTACCAATAAAATCACCGACAGAAATGTTCCGTCGGTAAATTTTTCATCGGTAATTTTTTTCTGTCGGTAAATCCATTGGTAATAAAAAAATATTATTACCGACAGATTTACTGATGGAAAAGATACGTCGGTAATAATATTTTTTATCACCAACTGATTTACCGACTGGATTATTTAAAACCATATTTTAAAAAAATTCATTTTAAAAAATTATAAAATAATTAAATTAACATAAATCAACACTCTATAATATATACTCAAAATGCTTGTAAAAAAGAATAAAAAAATCAACTCAAACAAATTTGCAACAAATAAATAAAACGAAAAAATAAATTCAATTAAAAATTGATCTCATATGAAAAAAAAAATCTCACAACAATATTTATACAATTATTAAGAATAAAACAATTAAAAATAAAATAAAAAAAATACAGTCAAAAAAATCATGAAAAAAGAAGAAAAAAGAAAAATCTTACTTTAATGTAGTTGCAATTAAGTGAAGCTAAGGAGAGAAAAAAATTTCGTAAAGCATATTAATTAAAACAAAACTAAGAGGATAAAAGAAGAAAGAAGAAGAAAACATACCCGAGCATGGAGAAAAAGAGAAGGAGATGAGGAGAGAAAATAAGAGAAAGAAATAGATATTGATGTTTTTTACATATAGTGAAGAAGAAGAAGAAGAAGAAGTAGAAGAATAATAATAATAATAAATGAGTATGTCTCTTGTGAAATAAGGGGATTTGAGCTTTTTATTGGGGCGCGTTAGCGAAGAATTTACTGACGGATAATTGAATATTAATATTTTTTAAATATTCCGCTGGTAATTCTATCGGTAATATTTAATTTAAATTTTTAATTTTGTAAAAAGTTTTCAGAAACCGCCAACAATTACCGATAATTTTTCAATTCGTCGGTGATTCCGTCTGTAATATTCAAATGAAAATTTTAAATTTATTGAATTTTTTAAAAAAACCGCCAAATAACACCGACGACTTGTCAATCCATCGGTAATTTTATCTGTAAAGAACAACAATTAACAGTGCACTTGGAAAGTGAACAGTTCTGAAGCTCTCTAGAAAATACTGACGGAAAATTTCGTCGGTGATTCCCTTTGTAATTGACATGATGAACAGTGTTCATAGTTTACCAATGAATTTACCGATGGAATTTATTCCGTCGGTAATTCCATCGGTAAAAATAGCACTTCATCATTTTTTTTTGCTTTGTTTTAATTTTTTCCCCATGGTAATTCCCTTGATATTTCCGTTTGTATTTATCGATTTTCTGCTAATGTGTCTTATTGATCTTTAGCCAAATCTTAAATCACCGGAATGAAAATAAAAAATTATATCGAATTTAAAAAGGAGCATTTAATTTAAGATAATATAAAAATGAAATAGTGAAAACATGTAAAGTTAAATACATGGTTATTGCTAGAGTGCTAACAAACCTCCTTCTACCCTATATGTGCTCAAAATTTCAATTTTTTCACATTTTAGTTCTGAAATTTTAAGCGAGGATCAGAGGAAAAAAAATGAAATAGAAAGCGTTCAACCCGCCATGAAAAAAATCTCACCTTGGTTTTAATGGGTTCATGATAAAAAAATAAAAAAAAAGAGAGTTTAATATGGGTGGTTTTGACCATGAATTTTTTTTTTATTTTAGATTTTTAAACTAATTAGAGAAAATTGAAAATGTATTTGTTGAGGTTTTTGTGATTTTTTTTAAAGTTTTTTTAGGAAAAAAAAAACAACTTAAAAATAGATTTTTTGGGTCCAAAATCCGAACCTCGATTTTCTAGTCACCAAAGGTAATGATAAAATGATCCAATAAAGATACATTTTTTGCCAAGATGTACTCTACATTATTCGTTAAGAGAAAAACACTAGAGCGAACTATATTCTTTTTTTTTAAGAAAACTTAACCAGGCTTGGCCTTTCAAATCTAGAAGCACAAGACCTTTTTATTTAATTTTTCATTAATGGGTTTTTAAAATAAATTTTAATTTAAACTTTGAAAGTGTTAGTTGAACTTTTATTCCTAAATGATCTTTTGAATTGTTTATATAATTACAATAATACTTTAAAGAGATTATTATAATTTATCTTTATTTTTCTCTTTTAAATTTTATATAAATAAGTTGTATTTACAAGATGCATTTATAAGAAACAAATTATTTATATAAAGTGATCAAAATTAAAATATAAAATAAATAAAAAACTTATAAAATAAAAAGATATTCGAAGTAAAATATATACATGTGCATCTATCTTTTTATTCTTACAATGAAGATCAACTTTTTGTCTTATTCTTTAATTAATGTTAATAATTTTTATTTATTTATCAATTCTTATATATTTCTTTCAATTTATTTTATTAAGCATAAATAATATCTTTTCATTTTTCAATTTAAAAAATTCATGATACTGAAAAATACATTTTTAATGTCAGCTCATTCTTCTCTTGCGTTAAAAATTAACTTGAATCTTACCTATAATGTAGCATTGGTACACTAACTATTTTAAATCTAATTTCATGAATACATTTGTTTGTTCATATTTTCTACCATATTAGAAATATACATTTTTATATTTTAGAGAATTGGAAATTGATATTGATGTATGGATTTTAACCGAGCTCTTTGTAAATGTTGGACAAAATTTGTCATAACAAGTAAACAACATAATGTGATAGACTACATGGACACTCATCATAATCAACAACTGATTTTGTATGATTTATGTTGTATATGTGCAAGGTTGCAGTGATTATCCTCCTAGATCGGGATTGTCAAGAATAATATGGGTGGAAAGTACAAGGAATTCTTGTTTTTTATCAGTAAAAGAGGAGAAATAGGAGTTGTTATCTAGTATTTTAATTATTAAAAACCCTAACTAGTCTTAGAGTTTAGGTAAGGGAACTGATTGCCCTCTAATATGCTTTACATGAGGTAAGTTACATTATTTATTTATCTGATTTAAATTAAGGTAATGTTGTATTTCTATTGAAAATACATCTTACATATAAGTTCATAATCTTGTATATTAAAAGAAATAAAATAATATCTTTTTAGTCTTTTTGAAATATAACTCAAGTTCTCACGGATAATCATAAACTAGTTATGATTCTCTTGGATTGATTCTTGTAGTTTTTTTCAAAGTATGATAAAAATATATTTTTAAATAAAATAAAATAAAATATGCATGAAAATTTTATAATTTGGCCATATGTCAGGAAAAAAAATATTTTTTATTTTTTAATGCTTTGTTTGGCAAAAAACTCATTTTTCCTTGTATTAAAACTACCAAAATAGGCTTAAAGGGTGTTTGTCAAACACATCCTTAAACCAAAAAACCTTTAACGAAAACATGGCAAACCAAATAAGGTCTTAAACCCAAACCTAAAGACATAGACATGTTGGAAATCATGCAAGGATAAATAATCTAGCATCCATTCATTTCAATCATCACTTAAACATTTGAAACTTTAGGATTAAAATCCATCAAAACTTATTATTGATGCAAATAAACCCTAGATTATTTATTAATCAAGCATAAATAAGGATTATGTGCAAAGAAATAGATCAAAAGTGGTCCTAATCAAGGATCTAAGGCAATGTTCTTTCCAAAAACATAAAGAACATGCTCAAACCCAACCCAACAACTTAAAGTCCAAATTAGACCAGATACGATATATAAAAAAAAGCTACATGTTGGGAATCATACAAGGATCAATAATATAGCATTCATTCATTTCTATTATAAAAAATAAATATGATTTTGTCAAAATGAGTTTCGGTTCAATATTAAAACCCTAGGATTAAATTCTATATAAAAAAACTTGTTATTAATTTAAATAAACCCTAGATTATCGACTAATCAAGTTGGCCAAAGGGTTTAGTGTAAGAAATGGATCAAAATTTGTCCAAATCATGGGGCTAAGGCAATGTTCTTTACAAGAACACAAAGAACATGCCTAGAAACCCAACAAAAACCCAACTATTGCTAAGCTCTGAAAATGGGCATTTTGGCTTCTAAAATATGCTTTCTTTATCCCAACATGTCACACAACATAAAAACTAACAAATAACATCAAAATCATACATGAGGTAACAAATTCAAAAACTACCAACTTAAAACAGACCACATGTTCATGTAATATGGATTCAAAATTAGATCTTCTAAACTTATTTTGGTCACGAACAGACCTAGCATAACCAGGAAAAACATTATGGCTTAAACATCCATTGCTTAAATTAAACAACTAAAACAACATTGTGTGTGTGTGTGTGTGTGTGTACAAGTTAAACAATAACATTATTATATTAAAAACATCATAAAACTTATATAAAAAAACTTCCATAAATAAATAAAATAGCATTAAAGAGGTGAATACAATATCATTTATTAAACATTCCAAACTTTTTTTTATATGCTTGTAAACATAAATATAAAACAAAAAAAAAACATCTCAAGCAGGCCACAAGAACTTACTTTTGGATTAGAAAATATATCTAGAACAACTACTTTCTATTTTGCTTTTATTTGGAAAGTTTTGCCTCTCACCAACCTACTATTGTTTCCAAGCTAAGGAGATCTTTTATGTTAGGTCCTGGATCTTTACACCTAGTTTTTTTATGAATATTTTTCTACTTTTTTCTTTTTTTTAGCTCTTTTCTTAAATGGGTATTTATAGGGTTTTGGGAGGTCTTGAATTCATTTTTAACCTTGTGATCTTGAGGTAAATGTTGTAAAACCTTAATAAGAACCCATTTAAAAGCATTTGTGTATGAACACATGAAAAGAAGGTTGTTTCTTGCACAATTATGTTTCTATCATGGCTGACTAAGTTGCCCACTTTCAAGGCCTCGTAGGAGCAATTCTGATGTCAACGTCACCCAAAATCACCTGAAGTTAGTAGAGGGGGTTCACACCTTATATTTGGATCGAACCTTGTACAATTTGGAGGTCTATAGTTCCACATTCATTCATTTGAAGTTGCCAACTTAATCAGTTAAAATTGTCAAAACAGAGGTCAGTCTATCGAACAACGTGTCATTCACATTTTCTTCATTAAATCTGAATGATATGTCATTTATGGTTTAAAATTCAGGATTGAAAAATTTTGATGGAGTCTTTGTTCTTCAAATTTCTTTGAATTGCACCCATAATTGTCTCTAAACTTTTAATTTCATGCAATTTCACCCCTGTCAAACTCAATTGGTAGCCCCTAAGTTAACTATCCTTTTCATTTTGGTCTATAGATTCGATTTACTAACAAACTTCTAGTTTCTACAATTTGGCCCCTGATTTCGTCACTTCCAGCCCTTACATTCACTTATGTTTTAAATTTGATCCTTGATTTTGGATTTCTTCAATCAAGTTCATAATTGTCCATCAAACTTCAATACATACACACACACACACACACACACACATATATATATAAGCCCTTGATTTGACCAAATTAACTCTTAAAAATTCCAATTTAATCCCTAGACTTTAATTTCTTCCAATTAAACTCTAATTTGACTTTAAAAATCAAATTTTCTTGCAATTAAACCCTCAATAAAATCAATTAAACCTTGAAAAATTCTAATTGACTCCTTAAACATCCAATTTTGAATTTCCCTCCTCAAATTGATTTTTCTTTGTCAATAGGGTCTTCATCAATCGAAAATACATTGTCAAATTTTCCAATCTTATATATTCTGATCTTCTTTAACCAGTCTTCAACAATTTTCTTGGCATTCTGGTATATTCTTCATATTGATATATTTTTTGAGTTTCATCCAATATTTTTTAAATTTTCTTGTATTTTTTCTACTTTTTTTATATAAGGCTCCAACAATGGCTAACAACAACTTCAGTACTAGTCACTCTTTCTAAAAGGTGTGGCCAAAACACTATGCACACACCATTATTCACCCTCTCATATTTTACTATGGACTTACTATTCAAAATTGTATATTTTTTTTCAATTAGATCCTCAAACCTTTTTTATGTAATCACATCTATTTTTGGCCGAATTCAAGAATAATTAAATCAAATTTATTGACTAATAAAAAAATTGAAAGATAGGGGACCAAAGTATAAAATGCACCACAAATGGGTGATGGTTTCAAAGTTAACATAAAAAGTTTATTTTAGTTCTCAAACTTTATAAATTAATTATACCTATATAGTCACTCAAAATTTGTTCAATTCAATTTTGGTACAAGAGTTTATTTTTGTAATCCCTAGTTTGAGAGAGAAGAGAAAATAGAGAGAGACAGAGAGAGAGATCGCTAGATTTCGATTGTAAAGTGACAAAAATATTGTGTGCGCCAATTTAGGCCATCAAAACAGTCAATCTTTATGTTAAATGATTTCATTTAATGAGAGGAGTTCAGCTTAGGTTTTTCTCAACTTGAAAGTGCCTAAGACAACAAATTTGAGATCGAGATTTTTTATTTTGGATTGATTTCGGGTTTTGGAATGATTTGATATCTTTATGTCAAATGATTCCATTTAATGGGAGGAGTTTAACTTAGGTTTTTCTTAACTTAAAAGTGTCTAAAAACATATTTAAGATTGAAAAGATTTTTGGTTTCAGGTTGATTTCAGGCTTTGGGGTATTGTTTTGGTTTTTTTAGGCAATGGATGAGTTTATCAAGATCCTTAGTATGTTTTCTAGGTGTTTTGTGTTAAACATAGGTTTTTGAATAAAAAAACCTATTCGGCAATTTTGTTGGTAATTTCCAATGCCGATGGACTTTTTGATAGAAAATGGGCGGTAAAAGCACACTTTAGTAACAAAATATTCATCGGTGATTTTGTCAATATTATAAATCACTGATGGAATTGCTAACAGAATAAAATCACCGACGCTCGATTTTCCAATAACGATATTCTTTCAGCAATTCTATTAGTGATTTATAATACTGATAGAATTTTCTCTAAAATATAATGGGATATTCTTTTGGCATCCTCTAATTTTCTCGTAGTGATTGAATAGAAAAATAAAAGAAGTAAAATGAAAAGCTAATGAAATTTTGTGTTGACCTAGGTTAACACGTGAAATTTACAACTTAGGTAATGGATATGATCATAGTAACTTAACCCGGTCTGAAAATTTATCTCTTTCTTTTTCCTTTCCTTATTCTCTTTCTAATGGGGTCTTGATTGGGTCTTCATTGATCTCAGGTTGGATTAAATCTGAAACTTAATTGAAGAGTTATAAAAGGATTGGAAACAGAATTTAAAAAATATATCATATTGTATCGACCTCGATTAACCTTAGTTAACCCATGACAACCTGAATCATGGACATGATCCCATTTAGGTAACCCATTTGGGTAACATGTATCTTTCTTTTCTCATCCCTTACTCTCTTCTTGGTTAGGCCTTAATTGGACTTTAATTAGCCACAAATTTGATGAAATTTAAGATTAAATTGAAGAGTTATAAAAAGAAATTGGGAAAAAAAAAGAGCTTAAATTTATGACTGAATTGAATTGGCATAAAAGAATTAGGGGTAAAATAACAACAACAACATCAACTTGCTTTGTGCGTGCATTTCGAGTGTATTTTTTAGCATCGTAGAATCATCTCGTTAAGATCTCGCCTAGGGCGACACATGCCAGTGTCAGACTCCCTACATGGCTCTAACAACCTTGTCTTTACTTTATTTTTCCTCCCTTGTCTCGAGATTATTGCAGCAATTGCAAAATAAAAAAAAAACATTATAGTCACCCACGATGTTTTGTTTATGTGTGTGTATAGTGCTTTTAATTGTAGAAAAGTCCCTTCACTTTTAGTCTTTACCACGACAAGTGCATGTGACTAAGATAGCAAAATCAAACATAATATTTTTAAGCTAAATGATAACAAAGGATGAAATTATATTTTTATTTATTTTAAGTTAAAAAAATAGATCATTGGTAACAAAGGGTTGAATTGTATTTTTTTTTATTGCGAGATAAAAATGCATTAAACAAAAAAAAAACAGCCCAAATATTGTGACTTAACTCGTAAAGCCTGTGATCTCGATCATGGACTCAACCAGGTCTAATATTTTTCTTTTCTTAAATTTATCTTTTCTTAAAAATAAGAATAATCTAAAAGTTAAAATTGGTCGATATTTTTTTTAAAGCAATTTTATTATAAATGATGTAATAGGTAAGGATACATTGACAAGTTTCTACTATACTATAAAATTGAAATTACATTGAACAATTATTCAAATTCTATCAAACTGAGTTAGATTTTTCTTCCTCGACTTGAATCTTCTTTTTAGGCAATATTGAAGTTTTAAACAACCACTATCAAATTTTTTTTTATCAAATAGAACTCATGGACACCAAAATCAACTATTTTAATGGTTGAAATTGGAAAAAAATAACGACTTTCTCTCTCTACGCTAGACTCAAGTAATGCTCTCTCTCACACAAACCAGAAACTAAAAATAACAAAAATAAAATTTTGTGTCAACATTGATTTTTTTAAAAAAAGTAAAGGACCAAAAAGGTATAATATCATAAATTAAAGGACTAAATTAAACTTTTTGCACCAACTTCGAACACACCACCTATTTTTTGTATCTTTTTCCACTTTGGTTCTTCTTCTTTTGTCCATGGTCAACAGATAAAAAGGAATTGGGTATCAATTTTAAAATTAAAGGACTCAATTGATGAAACAAAAGTTTGGGAATAAAAATAAATAAAAAATACCACTCTATTTTAGTTTTTTGTTTTAGTATGGAATAATTACATTATTAGTACACCAACTGTACATATTTTCTCAATTAAGTACATCAATTTTTTTTTGAAGTACACTTTTTTTTTCAAAATCTCCAATCAAATACTTTCATCCACCTTTTATCCTAGTATATATTTCAATCAAGTACTTTCGTACTCAATTTAAAAAGAAATCAATAAAATACTTTATTTGAGTACATCAATTTTTTTCCCAATTTTCAATCAAGTACATGAACCACTTGATTTGAACAATAAAAAAAATTGGTGTAATACAATAAAAAAGATTGAAGTTTATGTACTCAATTATCGTAAAATAAAAGTTGGAGTACTAATAATAATTTAAGAAAAAACAGCATGGCATTAAATAACAAAAAAAAATTAATGGAAGGTGGGTGAAAATACATGATTGAAAGCTTTTAAAAAAATCAGTGTACTCAAACAAAAAAATTAAAGTTCGTGCACTCAATTGATAATTGATGGATGACTTGACTCTTTTTTTTTCTTTAACTTGATTTGGATATCTGCTCGTGTATGAGTCGACCCGACCGGCCCCTCACTTTAGAAGGAAACGACTTCAAAATTCGATAGAGCTTTCATGAAGAATTTTCCTATGGTCCGTGCCCCTTGGAGACGGCAGAGTGATTTGACAGAGATATTACATTTTGATCTACCAATAATTTAGAACTCATTAAAATTAAAAAAAAAAACCATAATTAAAAACAACAAAATAATCTGAAAATATTAAAAAAATATTAATTTAAAATAAGAAAAAAAATTAACAAAAAAAACCATATTCTGTTCAAAACCATATTTACTATAAAATTATTAATAAATTATATTGATAGAACATATTAATTGGTCTTTGTTTCTAGTAAAATGATGAAGTATCTTTTTATTATAACATAATTAAAATATTATTGGAATGTAGTTTATTAATTTTTAAAATTAAAAATTAAATAAAAATAATAAGATATAAAAATTGAAGTTATTAAAATTTTTATTACTCCATTAAATTCTTTGAAATATATATTTTTCTGGTGGATAATGTTTAGAAGGAAAAAAACGGTAGTAAAAAAAAAATCTTCCAGGAAATTAAATTTGGTGACTAAAAAGGTAAATCTTAATTATCCTTATTAAAAAAAAAAGAATATGTACTTTTAGCTATATTTTCTACATATAATTAAATATAAAACTAATATTTAATATCATCAGGATTATCTTGGTATATTTAAATAATAAAAACAGATCATACAATAGAAATAACAAGCTGATAGCTGATGATTGAAAATAACATCATCCTAAATTCACTGAGGGCTAGATCAAAAGCCAATTATTACATAAAAGTTCATGTACTTAATTATCATAAAATAAAAGCTGGACTTCCGGTGATTATTTAACGAAAAATGACACGTCATCAAAAAAAATTCATGAAAAGTGGATGAAATTACTTAATTGAAATTTGTTTTTTTAAAAGATAGTGTTCTAAAACGAAAAAAATTAAAGTTTGTGCAGTCAATTGATGGATGACTTGACTTTTTTTTTATTATTATTAATATGGTGTTCGGGTTAACTTGTGTGAACCTCGATTAATTTCACGATCCCTGAAATTAACGACCATGTAAACCTCTAATGGTTATTATATTAGTAACTACAGGGTTCGAACCTGAGATCACAGAAAAAGCAAACTTTTTAGTTTCAAACTCTTATCATTAGGCTGCCTTTTAGACATTTTTTTTTTTTTCGATCTTTAATTGATTGGTATCAAGCAAACCAGTAAGAGACGTGTCCTAGAGGGACTAACCTGGAAATTTAACTTGATTTGGAATTCTGTTCGTATATGAGACGATCAGCCCTTCACTTTAAAAGGAAACAACTTGAAAATTCGATAGAGCTTTCATGAAGAATTTTCTCATGGCCCGTGCCCAGTGGAGACGGCAAAGTGTGATTGGACAGGGAGAATCTATACAATATTTTGATCTACCAATAATTTAGAACTCGTTAAAATTAAAAAAAGAAAAAAAGAAAAAGATGAGAGACCCATCAATATATCATTATTTAAGAAAAATAAATAAGTCTATATAATACAAAATTATATATGCTATTGCATAATTCGATCCCGGAAAAGTATGGTTTTATATTGAAAATATTTCATGTAATTTATATATATGAACATAAATTATTTTATTACATTAAAAAAATAAGAATAAACTAAAAGTTAAAACTGGTCGATATTTTTTTTTAAATAATTTTATTATAAATGATGTGATAGGTAAGGATACACTGACAGGTTTCTACTATACTATAAAATTAAAATTACATTGAACAATTATTCAAATTCTATGAAAAATATTTAATTGTATAAAAATTGTCATATTTTGTTTTAATAGCTTATCATTTGTTTAGCTATCTAGAGGCTCTCAGTAACTTTATTTAAAAATATATTAAAATAATATTTGATTATTATTTTTTAAATTATAAAAAAATTAATTTTAAAAAATTAAAATATTTCAAATTTAAAAAAAAAATTAAAAACAAACCTTCAACTTGCACAGTGAGGGCACCATCACATCGACAGCTCAAAATAGCCTAAAGATTTTTTTTATACTTTTTTGCTTGACTTGACCAGCCAAAAAAACACGCCGGACCCGTTGACTTGGGGACTTCGGGGATGCTTCTCGTTTGATTAATTTCGCCGTAAACGCGGGGCATAAGCTCATTAAAGATGTGATCATTAATTTTAATAAAAATGATTAATAAAGAAATATATTAAAAATGATAGCAAATTAAAGGCAACAATTGATTCTTTTTTTTATATAAAGAGAATTTGTATAATTTATAACGGTATATTGATTTGTTTTTCTTGATAATAGTTGATATTTTATTATAAGATAGCCAAATTACCAATAAATTAATAATTAATAAAGAAATATATTAAAAATGATAGCAAATTAAAGGCAAAAATTGATTCTTTTTTTATATAAAGAGAATTTGTATAATTTATAACGGTATATTGATTTTTTTTCTTGATAATAGTTGATATTTTATTATAAGATAGCCAAATTACCAATAAATTAATAGGAATGAATTGTTTTATTGCCACCACATTAAACTATTATTTTCTTCGAGAATAAATTAGTCTAAATTCAAGTGAATTTATAATTTAATTTGAATTAGATAAGCTCTAATTAAGCATTGTTGTTTTTAATTTTTTTTTTTTCTTATTAACAAAAAAGCCACACAACTCATAGGCAATTGGCTAGTTCTAGTTATAATCCAGTGCAAATATTTGGAGGTGATGTCAGTGAATTTGTTAGTTGGCTATTTGTTAGAATAAATACATAAATAAATAAATAAATAAAGATAAGAAAAATCTTTAAGATTGTAGTTTGGGTGAAAATTCTAGAAAAAATAATTTTTCTTTAATTTTGATAAATTTTAAAAATTAAAAAATATATATTATTTTAATAAATTTTTTATTAAAACACAATTGTTATTCCATTTTCAAATATATTTTATTGGTCAATTGCTCCCATTGCTCCTAACTAACTGTAACATATTTTCTTGATAGTGTATTACTCAGTGGTAGCTTCAAATGTTCTTGGCAATTAGCTTCATAATCATGTTTTAATGCCCAAATTTCAAATTAATATAATATGGAGATTGCTAGTCAGAACAAGGCACGAAAAACATTTGTCGTGGACCCTACTGTTCCAGTTTTTCCACACGTGTCATGGACCCTACTGTTCCAGTTTTTCCACACGTGTCATGGACCCTACTGTTCCAGTTTTCTCCACACGGTGTGTGCTTATAAAATCAAGCAAACTATACATATTGGTCCCAAGCCAAAATATAGCCTGAAAACACCACCAAAAATGGCCGT
>Ga0325414_1005846_pt1 | contig 13014 bp, 9 predicted proteins | sample PopdelMetagenome_8_FD_206183 | JGI IMG/M metagenome (GOLD analysis project Ga0325414, IMG submission 206183) | Populus deltoides microbial communities from Bellville, Georgia, United States - Leaf-PdKOR-R3 | ecosystem: Host-associated > Plants > Phyllosphere > Phylloplane/Leaf | place: USA...
CTTGACTAGTACAAGATTTTCTTTGTCAGTGAAAAAACCACATTCAATAATGGTTATTGGCTAGAATGTTAGAAAAAAAAACTGAAAGTTAGATAGAAATGAAAATGATAGTTTATCATTCCACTTACAAATCAACATGTGTTTTGAATGTATAAAGTATGTGTAGCGAAAAGTGTTAGAAAGAGAGACATTATAAGAGTTGTAAAACTTGTGTGTTAGAAAGATTCCTGAATCTAGTGTTTGTTTGGATGAATATTTCTCTTTTAAAGAAAAACACCACTTGTGATCTCAACCATCCACTCCATCTAATATTGATATCAGAGCCTAAAAAGCAAAAATAAAAGGTGTTCTTGATTTTTTTATCTAGAAATTAAATTTTTTCAAGAATATATTTTGAATATGCGAATAGCACTTCACAATGAGTTAGAAATAAGCTCACTGAGTCTCCCAAAGTTTCACCAGAAAACAACATCATCATCGGAGAAGAAAACCAAAAAAACTAGTTTGAATTTTTAATAATTCCAAAACAACCCCAACAATTTCATAACAACCCTAAAGTTTGTAAAATTTATAAAATAGCCCTTTAAGTTTCATAAATCTTAAAAAGACCTAAAAGTTTCTAGAATTTTAATAAGTCCCTAAAAATTTTAGAAATTGCATAATGAACCCTATATTTTCTGAAATTACAAAACTACCCTAAATGTTCCAAAAATTCAATAACTACCTCAAAAATTCTAAAAATTACATAACAATCCTTCCTACCCACATTCGATTGTTATAGACTCATTAGTAAAGTCATTTTTGTAAAATCTCAATTTAAAGACTTGTTTTGATAAAGTCAAAAGCAATGGCCAATGAAATTACACAAGTACTCATCCCAAAGTTTACGAAGGAGAATTATAACAATTAATGCATTCAAATGAGAGCTCTACTAGGTTCTTAAGATGACTTAGATATCATGGAAGATGGGTTTAAAAACGTCTCATTTAGGAAAACACCCTTACATGATGATAAAAGAACAATCATGCGTGCTGATAGAAGAAGGGACAACAAGGTAAAGTCCATTACCTACCAAGGTCTTGATGAAGCTGTATTTGAGATAGTAGCTTCACAGTGACATCAAAAGAAGTTTGGGAGAGGTTAAGGAAAACATACAAGTTGTTGATAAAGTGTGTTTGTCTTCAAACATTACGAGGAGAACTTGAAGCTTTACAAATGAAACCTTTAAAATCAATTTCTGAATTCCATACTCAAATTATAATGGTGCAAAATCAAATCAAAATGGATAGAGAGAATTTTGAATACATGAGGATTTCTGAAAATATTTGGAGACCTTTGGATCTAAAGTCTTGTTATAGTTGTTTCCTTGGAAGAAATAAAAGATTTGAAAGGAATATCTATTGAAGAACTTATGGGTTCACTACAAACCCATAAGCAAAAGATTAGTAGAAGAAGCAAAGAAAAAATATTGGAGCAAGCCCTACAGTTAAAAACTATCATTAACTAAAAGGAGATACAAGAAAAGAGGGGCATCTTATCAAGGATGAAGTCAAAGACCTAGCAGAAAAGGATCTAAATATTCTAAATCCATAGGAGAAGGTCAGGGAACAAAAGGATTCTTAAGAGAAGTACATGAACAATAAAATATAGCACGAGAAAATGACTTGGAAGAAAAAGTGGTTACAATAACCATCAGAACTTTGGCAAAAAAAATTCTCAATGTTATAATTGTGAGAAATATAGTCATTATAGCAATGAGTATTAGGAAAGACTACAAATAAAAAATGTTAGTGAGGAGGCTAATTTTGTAAAAATTGAACCAGCTAATGGAGAATCATTGAACTTGATGGCACACAACTCAACTAAACAAGACCTAAATATTTGGTATCTTAATTCTAGTGCTAGTAATCACATGACCGGCAGAGAGGATTTATTTGTTGAATTTTATGAGAAAGTTCAGGGAGAGATATCATTCAGTGATCTCTCCAATGTCTTTTATGTTCCTGGTATGAAGCCGATATTTGGAGTCTTGGATAACTTGTAGAGAAAGGCTACTAGACTAGCCTTAGAAACAAGCAGATATTGATCTCAAATGCTCGGGGGAAGCTAATCTTTGAGTTTCTATGAAAATGAATCGAATGTTATCTCTTTCCATCCATCATGAAACGCCAAAGTGTTTAAATGCATTCAGCAACAACAAAGACCGGTTGTGGTATTTGAAGTATGGACACCTTAGTTTTGAAAGCTTGAAGGAATTAGGAAGGAAAAAAAATGATATACGACCTACCCTACATCCAATATCCAAATGAGATATATGGAAGTTGTGTTATGAGCAAGCAACATATAAATAGCTTTGGAATGCAAGTTGACTGGAGATCTAAGACTCTGCTCCAGCTACTACACACACATATGTGTGGTTTTTTGGACCTAGTTTCAAATGGATAGAATCAATACTTCCTCATTTTCATTAATAATTTTAATAGAAAAACTTGAGTCTATTTTATTAAAAGAAAGTCAAAGGTGTTTAACAAGTTTAAATAATTTAAAGCTTTTGTAGAGAGCTAAAGTGGCTATCACATCAACTCACTTTAATCAGATTAAGAGGGAAAATATACTACAAAAGCTTTCCAAGAAATCCTTAGGAAATAAGGAATTAAAAATTAGTTTACATCAACATGCACCTCTCAGTTGAATGGTGTAGCCAAGAGAAGGAACTGCACAATCCTTAACATGGTCAAAAATATGTTAAAGGATAAAAATATATCTAAACATTTTTTGGTAGAAGCAATGATGTGTATGCTCTATTTTATCAACTGATGTCCTACCAAAATCCTTGATATTAAGACACCACATAAAGTTTGGAATACTCATAAGACTAATGTGAGTCATTTTAGAGTGTTTAACTTAATAGCTTACAGTAAAATCCTATATTTAAGAAGAACAACGCTTGAAGATAAAAGAGAGAAGTGTATTCTTGTTGGATACGATGATAGAACTATAGGATATCAGTTATACAATCCCATCACTAAGAAAGTTATTTTCAGTTAGGATACCATTTTTAAAGAAAATAAATCTTGAACCTGCACATCTAAAAAAAGATAACATAGAGCCACAAATACCTAAAGACTAGTATACACCTCCATGTAGTGATCCCTCACTGTAAAGGAATGAAGATGCATCACCAATCCAGCATGGTTTTTTAAACATGACATCTTGAGGAGCTTGTACCTTAGATGGTTTTTATTATAATATATAATTGATAGACGAGTATGTTAATGTATAATGTATGTATTAACCAATGATCTTATTAGCTTTCAGAAGGCTAACAATTAAAAAAAATGAAGAATAGTTATGGATAAGGAGATTCAATCCATTAAGATGAACAACATATAGGAGTTGACTACTCTCCCAAAAATATACAAGGCTATTGGAGTCAAGTGGATTTACAAGATAAAAAAGAATGCTCATGGAGAAGTTTAAAGGTACAATGTTAGACTTATAGCAAAAAGGTACAAGCAAAAATAATGAATTGATTATGGGGAAGTCTTTCCCTCGTTATTAGATTTGAGACCATCATATTATTGATCTCACTAGCTGCATGAAATAGATGGAAGATTTACCACTTAGATATGAAATCAACATTTTTAAATAGATTTCTTGAAGAACAAATCTATATTGATCAACTACCTGGATATATGAAGAAAGGAAAACAAGATAAGGTGTACAAGCTAAAAAAAGCCCTCTATAGTATGAAGCAAACCCTTCATGCTTGGAATATAAGGATTGATGACTACTTTTAAAAGAATGATTTTGAAAAATATATCTATGAGCAAGAACTATATATGAAGAAAGAGACAGATAGAAGTGTGATAATTGTTTGCTTATATGTTGATAATTTAATATTCACGGGTAATAATCTAGATATGTTTGACACTTTAAAGAAGAGCGTAGCCAAAGAATTCGAGATGACGGATATAGGCCAAATGACTCATTTCCTTGAAATAAAAATTATGCAAAACAAGAAAGGAATCTTTATCTCCTAAAGCAACTATACGAAAGAGATTTTGAAGAAGTTTAGGATGAAGAATTGCAACCATGTGACAACTCCAGTTGAGACAGGATTGGAGTTGAGGAAATATAAGCATGAAGATATAGATCTTACCTACTTCAAAAGTCTGGTTGAAAGCTTAAGATACTTAACTTATACCGGACCATGTATACTTTATAGAGTTGGGCTAGTCAGAAGATATATGGAGACCCCTGACTAGTCTTGTCTAAATACAGCCAAAGGAATTCTTTGCTATATAAAAGGCTCTCATACTATGAAGATTTCAAACTTGTTAACTATTTTGATAGTGATTAGGGACGTGACTTGGATTAAAAAAATGCACAACTAGGTTCACATTCTTTATGGGAGACACAACATTTACCTAGTCGTCAAAGAAATAAGCAATTGTAACACTATCAACTTGTGAAGCTGAGTATGTTATTGTCAGCTCAACTGTCTGTCATGGTATCTAGCTACGAAATGTTTTTAAGTACTTGGTATTTTCACAAGATAGTCCCACATAACTCTATATTGACAATCTATTAGCAATTTCCCTAGAAAAAAAAATTCAATCTTTCATTATAGAAGCAAATATATCGATACTCAGTATCATTTTATAAGATGATATATGAATTCAATCTTTCATAATAGAAAAAAATTCAATCTTTCATAAAGCCCCTCAAGTATGATATGATGATATATGAATTGTTATTAAATGGGTTGCATCTCATGTTGATGGTGATGGTCTTTAAAGAGTGGTTAAATAGTCATGCTAATTTTGTAGGGTGTTTTTGGATGGAGAGAGTGTTGGTGCTAATTTAGCACACACACCACAAGGTCATAAAACATGGGCCAAAGAAACTATTTGGAATGAATGTTGAAAGGATGATTTTGGTACATACTTGTTTTGGTGGTGAGGAGCTTGTTAGTAATGAGGTAAACGAATCAGAGGAAGCAAGGAAAAGGTTTGCTGCTTTTTGCCACTTTGTATATCCTACAACAAGTGGGTGTGATGACACTTTACTTAATCCAATTTTTTTATCCAAAATTGGCTAGTCTGGGGGCAGGGGCGGAGTGAAGGGGGGGCAAGCCCCTGCAAAACTCTTTATATATATATATATATATATATATATATATATATATATATATAATTAAATGTAAGGTGCTGTAGTAGTTTTTAAAGAGGTGCTTATGTGGAAAGACTTTGCCTTGATTAAATGGTGCCTAACGTGCCTACGTGGAAAGAAAAAAAATATAAAGTGATCAATGTGTTTCTTTGTCTTTTCTCTCCCTACAGGTTACAAAGTACAACCCTAATATAAATCCTTGCAAGTTGCAATGCAGCTGGTCAAAACAAAAACAGGAATAAAGATGCAAATCACAAACAGAATTTTTGTGTGGAAAGATTGAAGCAGAGTACTGTTTAATTTATCTTTCAGTAAACAAAACAAGGTAATTGGACATCGATAACTCAAATTTAAAATATATTTTTATTTTGTTTTGAGATGTTTATTAAGAATTTGATGAGATTTTTTTTATTTTTGCTTTTTTTTCAAATTTGCTAGTTCTAACAATTTTTTTTGAATTCTTTTTATAGTGATTTTTTTCTAATTAATTAGATATATTTTATTGGTTTGTTTTGATTATGTATGGATTTTTTTTATGTTTTGTTTTTAGCAGAGCTACCAAAATTATCAATTTTTTCTCACGATATAGGTTTTGATTTTACGTTGAACCATGAACAAAATAAGAAGAATTGATTCTTTTTTTTTTAAAAAAAGGAAAAATATTGATAACTCACAGCCTAGTGAACCAACTCCAAGTAATGTTGAAGTTATGGTTGAGCAGCCTCAATGTGCTTCAGTTTACAAAGAACTTGCGCTGATTAGTGAGCAACCTTTTACAAGAATCGACATTGCTCATTTATTAGAGATCCAAGCAGTCATCCTCAAATTTGGGAATACCTGGTTAATCAACAAGATGAAATTCAAAGGGCATACATTAATTTGGGGCCATATCAACCTTTGATGTCTGAATATCCGCTGACTGTAAAAAACATCCTCGTTGATTTCAGTCTCATTGGTTCAAAAGTTATCCGTGGCTTGAATATTCAGAGAAAAATACTGCATTTTGTTTCCCTTGCTATTTATTTCTAAGTAAACCATCTAGAAAGCCAGGATCAGACACATTTACTATTAAAGGATTTAATTATTGGAAGAAAGTTAATGATGGGGAACGGTGTGCTTTTTTGACTCATATGAGAAAAGGTCCAAATTCAGCTCATAGATTTGCTACTAGGTGTTTGGAAAATTTGAAAAACCAGTCATGTCATATTGAGAAGGTAGTTAAGAGGCAAACTACTCAAGAAATTCAGAATAATCGATTGCGTATTAAAGCTTCAATAGATATTGTTCGTTGGCTCACATTTCAAGCATGTGCTTTTAGAAGGCATAATGAACGTCCAGAATCAAAAAACCGAGGTAATTTTCTTGAAATGATGGAACTTTTAGCATCATATAATGAACAAGTAGGTGCTCTTTTTTTGGGTAATGCTCTACAAAATGCTAAATACACCTCACATCAAATTCAAAAAGAAATTTTGCATGTCTTTGCTAGAAATGTTCAGTCTTCAATTCGTCATGAGATTGGTGATGCAAGATTTTGTTTAATTGTTGATGAAGCTCGAGATGAATCTAGAAGAGAGAAAATGGCACTTGTTATTAGGTTTGTTGATAGAAGTGGATTTATACGAGAATAATTTTTAGATATAGTTCATATCAAAGATACAACTGCTACAACTCTAAGGAAGAGATTTCCTTTGTTTTATCTCATCACAATCTTGATGTTCAAAATATTAAGGGTCAATGGTATGATGGTGCTAGTAATATGCGTGGAGAGTGGAATGGTTTGCAAGCTTTATTCATTAATGATTGCCCTTATACATATTATGTACATTGCTTAGCTCATCAATTACAATTGGCTCTTATTACTGCAGCTAGAGAAATATCTGATGTTCACACTTTCTTTCAGATTTTGATTTTTATTCTTAACATTGTTAGTGCTTCTTGTAAGCGTAATGATGAATTACGGGCTTTTCAAGCAGCTACAATTGAACATTTAGTTGATGTTGGTGAGATTGAAATGAGAAAGGAGTTGATCAAGTAGGTGGTTTGCAACGACCTGGAGATTGCAGATGGAGTTCGCACTTCAAATCAATTTGCAGTTTGATAAAAATGTATGGGGCAACTTGCTTAGTTCTTGAAAACATTTCTTTAGATGGATCTACTTATTCTCAACGTGGTGATGCGGCTTTTTCATTTAAGTTGCAAATATCATTTGATTTTGCATTCATCTTACATATAATGAAGGATGTTATAGGAATTACTGATATGCTTTGCCAAGCCCTGCAGCAAAAATCTCAAGACATTTTAAATGCTATGTATTTGGTGACTACCACAAAGACTTTAATTCAGAAGTTAAGAGATGATGGTTGGAAAACTCTTTTAGAAGAAATGACATCATTTTGTAAGCATCAAGACATTGAAGTTTCTAATATGGATGCTTGTTTTTCTAGTGTGAGACGATCTCGCCGTAAACAAAAACCAGTAACAGTTGAACATCACTACCGAGTTGATATATTTACAGCTATCATTGATCAACAATTGCAAGAGCTAAATAATAGATTCAATGAGTAGGCGATCGAGCTTCTTAAGTTGAGCACAACTTTAGATCCTAGAAATAGCTATAAATTATTCAATGTTGAAGATATATGCTTACTTGTTGACAAGTTCTATCCTTAAGATTTTTCTGACCAAGAAAAAATTCATTTGAGACTTTAGTTGCAGCATTATGAGCTTGATGTACCCAATCATCCAAAGTTAAAGAGCATGTCATCGATTGCTGATTTATGTCAAGGATTGGTTGAAACAGAAAAATCAACAATTTATCCACTAGTAGACAGGTTGATTTGGTTTATTTTGACTCTTCCTGTTTCGATAGCAACTACTGAATGAGCTTTCTCAGCGATGAAGATTGTTAAAACAAGACTTCGTAATTGGATGGAGGATGATTTTCTTGCAAATTATTTGATTGTCTACACAGAAAAAGAAATTGCTGAAAGATTCACAATTGATATGATAATCGATGATTTCTATTCTATGAAAAAACGACGAGCACAATTAAAATGAATATGTAAGAATCATTCTTTATTATTTTTTACTTTATTTCAAAGTTTATCAAACATAAATAATGTTTCACTTTAGCTAATGTTTCTTATATACTTTGTATGTTTATATTTGATAGGTATAAAGACTAACAACATTAAAGTGATTGATACATCATGAAGATGAAATTAACTTCATTGCTTTGACTCAATTTGATATTGCTCCAAACATTTTACCTTATACAAAGGTCATTATATGTTTGTAATAAGTTATTTGAATAAAACTAAATTATGCAGGTTTTTTTTTACAACTCATATACAATAAATTAAAACAAATATTATATCTTGTTATATTATTTTTGGTTATCCCTAACAAATAATCCTAGCTCTGCCCCTCTGAAAGCATCCTTGTTACTGTTGCTGAGAAAGATTTTCTGAGGGATAGAGGCTGGTTATATCATGAAACTTCGAAGGAAAGTGCATGGGGTGCATGTAGTGGTTGAAATCATGGAGGCAAAATTAAGGAGAGGGGCACGCCTTTCATCCTCTCAAACCTTCTACAATGGAAAAATTAGAAAACGAAACTAACCAGCCCTTAAATAAGTGGTTTATAATTGCAATTTTAAAAATCATGCTGAGGATATGAATGAAATACAAACTCTTTAATAAAAACATGAGTATAATTTGTTCTTTTTCCTTGCTGGGTTCACTAAATCGGAAAACAAAGAAGCCCAGTGAAGTTCTATGATAAAAGGGAGGTAAAATAGTGGGCTTGAATTGGGTTACACAAAGTGGCAAAGACTTTGCTAGCTCATGCCATGCCATGGAAGTTGCATCAGGAGAGTTGATGCAGAGCTGCGTAGGAAACTGAGGAATTGGCATTAAATGACTCGATGATTTACATTGCATACATGTACAGTACTTAAGAACCAATTAGTAACCTATGCAAATGCATGAATGCAAGTGTGAACTCACAGATCACTGGCAAAGACGTGGCTCAAGCCATGCCATGTAAATTGCATTAGGAAAGTTGGTGCCGTGCTCAGTACAGAACTGAGGAATTAGCATTAAACGGTTCGATGATTTACATGGACTTTACTTAAGAACCAAGTAACCTGATGCAAATGCATGAATGCAAATGTGAACTCACAGATCCCACAATTCACTTTCTCTGCACATATACTCAGTAAGTAAGCTCTTCAATTTATGGTTTTTTTAGTGAGTTTTAACCTGTTTTTTATTTAAAAAAAATTTAAATTTTTTTTATTAGATAATTTTGATATAATAATATTAAAAATAAATTTTAAAAATAAAAAAAATACTATTTTAATATTTGTCCAGTACACCAAATCCAGCGGAACTCTCCAATAATATCAAGCATATCCACCCTCTGCCGATTACCGACTGTCGTGTCTATCCTGCAAACCTTAACTGGTCACCACAAAGGTACAATCAGCTTTTACACTGACTTCAATAAATTATCGACTATTATATTTATAGGGAGACTGTAACTACCTTTGCACTGTAATTTATTGTTAAATTATCATAAATAAATAAATAAAACTTAAATATTTGAATGAAAATAAATGATATATTGATTAATAAAGTGTTACTAACCTTAAAACCTGCGGTACGCCGCATTTAAGATTTAAGTAAATTTTTTATATAATACAAAAAAATATATTAATATTATGAATATGTTTTATTATATTATGATTTTTAAATTGAGAAGCACAAAGATATTATTTATGTTTAATAAAATAAATTCATAAATAGTGAAAAATTTATTAAATACTTAAATTAAAAACTAATCTTTCTTCTAAAAAAATCAATTGAGTTTGTAAACATTTACTTTTCTTTTTAATTTATGCATTTTTTTATTTTAAAGGCTATTTTTTCTTACCAAGAATAAATAATTTTTATTTTTATAGTTGCATCATGCAAATAAAATTTATTTATATCAAATATAAAAAAATTACAATAATCTCTTTAAAATGTTATAAGAATATAAAATAATGAAAAAATAACTGCTATTTAAAAAAAATTAAAAAATTAAAAAATCAAAGAAAGATGGTATTACTTTAGATTTAAATAAAAAACTTAATTCAAAATAAAAAAAATACATAAAAACAAAGGGTATTAATTAATTTTTTTGCATAAAATAAAATAAAATAATAAATCAAGCACTAATGGGTTAGACCCATTCATCTGCTCCTATTTTTATCTTTTTTTAAAAAAAAACTAGCATCAATCATAACTTGATCTATTTTTTTTTATCACCTTTAGTGACCAAAAAATTACGGTCTAAGTTTTTAGACCTCAAAAAATTATTTTTTTAATATTTTGTTTTTCCTGAAAACACCTCTAAAAATCAATATAAACCTCCAATAACCACTTATCAACCTTAAAACACCATAAATCACTCTCAAAAAGAAAAATCAACCAAAAACAAAAACCAAATAAGATTCTTTTTACTTTACCCCACATGTTTGTAGAAAAATACCATCTCCATTATACTCCTTTCAAGAAGAGAAATCTATTAACACTAAAATCATTCTTTTTGGTGACCAAAATATGAACAGCTAATCACTTTTTCTTTTCTTCATTATTATTTTATAAGTTTCTCTCTTTTCTCTTAAATTAAGAAACTGAAAAATAAACATTTGGACCATAATGAGAATTTCAAAAACTTAAGATTGATCATGCTTTTTCTTTATGTTTTACATTTTAGTCCTTTCTCTTGCAATCTTGCCTTTGTTTCACAATTTCAAATGAAATTAGTGCACTAAAGAATTGAATAAAAACAAGAGAGTTTAAGGATGAAAATTGAAAAAAAAAAATGTTACGGAGACATATAAACAGTAATCATTGATCTCAATTATTTTATTGTATTTAGTAATTTTCTATAATATATTTTTAAATATCAATAATAAATTTTATAATTATATAGAAAAATAAAAATTTATATGAAGTATTAAATAACTTTTAACATATGTTATCAAATCAAATATTCTTCAATAAGTTATACCATATATAAAGAAGTGAAGATAATATATATATATATATATATATATATATATATATATTTCCATGGAGTCCTGCTAGGTTATTTCCTGCACTATGTTCAATTTGGACTATAATTTTTTTTTAATGTAAAAAATAAAATATTTAGGTTGTGATGAATTTTTTTGCATTGTCATTAAACCTAGTTCAACAAGTTAAATTTGAAAATTCTCGACTTGATTTTTTATCCAGTTTAAGTTTCAAATTAAATCATATTAAAATTGCTCAAATTTGACTCGATCAACTTAATAAGTCCAAAGACAATTTAAATGACTAGTAAAAATATAGTTTGATTTTTTAAAAAAAATATCAAGATGACATCTTTCTTTTTAAAAACATTGAGACAATGACGCATTGGATCGACTAGGATCCATCTCGGATAACTCATCAAAAGTCATGGACTTCAATGAATTTAATAATATTTTTTATTTAATTCTATAATTAAAAATAAAAATCAATTCAAAATTAATATAATATTAAATGAAGAAGAGTTTTCCCTTTTATTTTTAAAGTTGCCATGGAGTTTCTTCTTATTTTATGTCTTGATACTTTTTTTAAAACAATTTTGTTTGTATTTAGTTAAAATTTGACAAATTGGTTATAAAATTGGCATAGAAGGCTAAAAAAAATTTATAGATGAAAATGGAAAGAAAAGTTGGTAATTTTAAATAATGTAATGGTCTAAAGGTATCTTTAAGATTATAGTAGCGGTTGCGGTTTAAAGTATTTTTTATTTAGAAATGTATTAAAATAAATTTTTTATTTTTAAAAAATTATTTTTGATATCAATATATTAAAATAATTTTAAAACATAAAAAAAATTAATTTTAAATAAAAAAAATTTAAATTAAAAAAAAAAAGTTTTCACCGCCTTAAATTTGATAACTCCCCATCAATAGATACGTTCGGCAGGGAGCACTTTAACACATGGTCCGCCGTTCTCTCTATCCAAAGCTATACCCTCTCCATTTCCCACTAATCTCAAAACAAAAAAGACAATATGCTGATTACATTCACTAATACATAATTTTAGGTGTCATAACCTCATTGGTATTTATCAAAAGGATTTAATGATTATTATTAGAAAGCAAATGGCAATAATGCAAATTCATTCACTTTCTTTTCTTACACCAATGATTTTTATTTTATTTTATTAAAAAAAAAAACACAGTCCGTATAGATATCCTACCAAAAAGCTTAAGCAAGGTATCCACAGAAACTATAAATTCCCCATTTGTCTCAGTCTTTCTATCTTCTCATAGTAATCTCAATTCGAAACGTTTCAGTTCGTTATCAATCCTTGAGCATGGGAGGAGGAGGAGCGATGAGAGCTGCGGCTAAGGTGGCCGGAATTGGAGTGGTTAACTCCGGGATCCGTGGCGGAATCTCTTGTGTTCCTCCATCGGCGGAGCAGTCGGTGCGCAATGCTTCCCGTCCTGTTTCGGCGATCCTATCGTCCACGCCGAGTGGAGGTGAGGTTGCGGCGACGGTGCAGAGGCCTTCGTGGGAGTTGGATGAGTGGGAGTTCGCTGGTGGCGTGGAAGAGGAGACGGTTGTGCATTCGGCGGAGCCTGTGGCTAGAGTTGTTTTCGGTGGTGCACCGCCGAGTTTGCAGGAGGCTGAGGCAGCTACTTTTGAATTGAAAGATGCTTTCCAAAAGTAATGTTTTAACCTTTATTGAATCCACTTGTTTTTAATTGTGTTTTGATTTGATTAAAGATTGTGTCGTTTTTATTTCTCT